>JGI994J12354_10004765_pt1 | contig 12041 bp, 13 predicted proteins | sample IntmicLarv3ML3BL_FD_12354 | JGI IMG/M metagenome (IMG submission 12354) | reverse complement strand
AACCATGGCGCGCATGGCGGAAAACGACCGCGAAGTGCGGCGGTACTCCATGCTCAAGGAACGGATACAAAAGATGAAGGGGTTTTTGGATTCGTTAGAAGCATAATGTGACATAATTGCGGTGTAAATCCCAATAGTGCAATGAAAGAAATAAATGGCGGGAGGTGTTGTCGTGATTAGTTATCGTCCTTTGTGGGATACGATGAATAACAAAAATATTTCGCAATATTTGTTGCTCAAGCTGGGCATCGACAACAAAACCCTTCACCGATTGAAAAAGAATCAGAATGTAACACTCCTCACCATTGAAAAGCTATGCGGAATCCTGGATTGCTCCCCCAATGATGTTTTTGAGTTTGACAAATAACAGCCAAGGGAGACGGTTATATGGATTTTTGGCGGAATTTGGTTGATGCGGCGTTGGACTTGATGTACCCGCCGCGTTGTATTGTTTGCGGGGAAGTTCTTCCTTTCGGACTGGCAGGCGCGGTTTGCGCCACATGCGGAAAACTCCTGCCGCCTGCACCGGAACGGGCTTGCAATATTTGCGGCCGCGCACTGCATACGGACGATGAAGTCTGTGTGGATTGTGTGGCGGAGTCGTTCACGTTTACGCGATGCTTCACGCTGTATCCCTATACGGAAGAGGTCAGCCGCATGATTCTCCGCTACAAAGGCAGCGGACACGCCGCCGCGGCAAAGGGGATTGCGGCGCTTTTATATGCGCGCTTTCCGGCGGAGAGCTTGCCCGCTGTGGATGTTGTTTTGCCTGTGCCCGGCCATGCGCATAAAACGCGCGAAAGGGGTTTCAGCCAGACGGCGCTGCTTGCGAAGGCATATGCCGCGTTATGCAGCTTGCCGTATGATGCCGATACGCTGTATGCCGCGCGGGAAACATTGAAGCAGAGTAGCCTGCGTGCGGAGGAACGGCGGTCGAATGTGCGCGATGCATATGCCGTGCGGAATCTGATGGCGGTGGAAGGTAAAACCGTCCTCGTGCTGGACGATGTGTTCACCACGGGCGCGACGATGGATGCCTGCGCAAAGGCGCTTGTGGATGCGGGTGCGAAGGCTGTGTATGGCATGACGGTCGCGGCGTCTCTGCGGGAATAACGCGGGCGACCAACGGTCGCCCCTACGGGGTTGTGTAAATCTCTGATATAACGGTGTTTCCCCTTGTTTTGCGGAAGCGGTTTGCGTATAATCAAGCTGTGGATAACCGCACGGACAGGGAGGGACTGACATGAGCATACAGTTTCGGCAATATATCGCCGCACCGCAGTATGGGGAAGATTACATACGGTTGCGGCGATTTTTACTACAAACGGAGGCTGTCAACTATCCATTTGGGCGATGGGATTGGATGGTGTCCCACTCGATGCTACAGGAGAGCGGCTTGCCACATATCGGATTGTGGTTTGACAAGGATGCCATCGTCGGCGCTTCCACCTACGACACGCAAATCGACGGCAAGTGTTTCTTCGTACTGCGATGCGGGTATGAGCGCCTGTACGGCGATATGATTGCCTATGCAGAGGAAAATCTGGCGAAGGACGGCAATGCGCGGCTGTTGATTGGCGACGGTAATCTCGCATTTCAAGAAGCGGCGGCGCAGCGGGGTTACATCGCGACGCAGGACAAGGACTGCGACGCCGTTTTTACGATTACGCCCAGCGCGACGGCGTACAGCCTGCCGGCGGGCTTTTCCATCACCAGCATGGGGGAGACATACGACCTGTACCAATACGGGCGCGTGCTGTGGAAAGGCTTCAACCATGAAAAAAACGGCGAAGGAGAATACATCCATTCGCCGGAAAAACATGAGCAATTCCGCCGTCAATTTGAACGCCCCAACGTGAACCCGGATTTGAAAATCGCCGTGGTCGCGCCGGACGGAAACTTCGCGGCGTATTGCGGCATGTGGCAGGACAAGGATTCAAAAAACGCCTTAGTGGAGCCGGTCGCGACAGACCCGGCGTATCGGCGGCTGGGGTTGGGGCGCGCGGTGGTGCTGGAGGCGATCCGCCGCTGCGGCGCGCTGGGTGCGGCGCGGGCGTATGTGGGCTCATCGCAGCAATTTTACTATTCCATCGGCTTTAAGCCGTGTATGACATCGACGTTTTGGGAAAAGAAAGCGGTCAGGACATGACAGGGGGACATATATGGATCAAAACTTCATTGCAAGGCACTGGTACGCCGACGTGTACGAGCAGTTTGAAAACCAGACAAATGACGTGGCGTTCATTTTATCAATTTTACAGGAAAATACGAACGGAGCGCAAAATATTTTGGAAGCCGCGTGCGGCGGCGGGCGCATCGCCGTGCCGCTGGCGGAAGCGGGACATACGGTGACGGGCTTCGACGCGGACATACACATGCTCCTCCGATGCTGCAAGCGCATGAAGGGCTTACCGAATATACAGTGCTATCATGCCGACGCGACGGAGGCGGACTGGGGCGCGGGCTATGATGTGGTCGTGCTGGGCGGGAACGTGTTCATCAATATCGAGTCCGATAAGGATTATAAGCAGGCACAAATCGCGTTTATACGGAACGCGGCGGCGGCGCTGCGCACGGGCGGGCACCTGCTGCTGGATTTCCAACTGCTGTATGACGACGAGGCGGTTTTCAACCGGCTGGGGGAGAGCAGCTATTTTACCGGGACGGACGACATGGGCACCACGGGGCGCACGGTCAGCTACGGCGGCGTGTACGACCCTGTGACGCAATATTGCGCGGGTGTGAGCCATATCGAGCTGACGGCGAACAACGGCGAGCACATCGTCGTCGCCACGGACTGGAAGAAGCACATCCCCAAGCAGGCGCAGGTGTACGCGTGGCTAGCGGAGGCGGGGTTTGTCATTGAAAAGGCGTACAAGAATTTCACGGACGCGCCGCTGCCGGAGCCGGTTGACGAGGATACATACCGCGCGACGATTTGGGCACGGAAGCGCGAGGGCTAGCCCTTTACCATTCCGCGATGACGGGCCTTTGCTTGTACCACCATAACTCATTGTCGTCAATGAAGCGCGTCAGCGGGACGGTATAATCCGCGGGCGGCACATAATCGATAAAATCCAGTATGGCATTGACGAATTCGTTTTTGGCATCGTCTGTCAGGTATGTCAGGAAGGCTTCAGCCTTATCGACGATGCCCGCCGGCTTGCTTGCCAGCGCGGCGACCGTGTCCAGCAGCGCCTTGTGGCAGGGGAAAAGCACCTCGCTGTGCTGCAGCAGCAGCCGCAGGCCGAACAGCACGATGTCCGACGCCGCGCGGACGCGCAGATACGGGTTGTTTACAGACGCGCCCCAGAAATACCCTGCGTTCAAGTCGAGTGCGCTGTAGAACGAGAGCATTTTTTCATCCTTTTCGTTCCTTTGGAAAACGGGAATGGCCGCTAAAAGCCGGTCAAGGGCCTCGTCTCCGCCATGCAGGCGGACAGCGGACGCGAAGGCGTTCCGCGACGGCTCGCTGCCGCGCGCCGCGAGGGCATACAGATAGGGCAGGGTGGTATATTTCAAATCGAAATACCCGCCCTCATATGTGCAATGCCCCCATACGCACTCGGACAGCCTGTTTGCCGCCGACAATGCGGCGTGCTTTTCCTCCGTAACGACGAGGATGGCATCGATGTCGGAATCGGCGCGCGCAAGCCCCTTCGCCACGGAGCCGCCCAGTATGATAGCGAGTATGCCAGGCTCGTCCCGAAAAAGTGCGATAAGGTTATGAATGGAAGCTTGATGGTGCGGATGCATAATAAATGCCTCCTGACAATAGATTATTGTTTTTATTGTATCACGGACAGGAAGAAAAGTAAACGCTCTGTGCCAAAACAGCGATGTAAAGTATGCAATGGAGGACAACAAATGAAGCCAACACGGAAAATGCCTCTCTTTATCATCACAGACGCAAGCGGCGTCGGAAAATCCACGATTTCCGAGGCGCTTTTTCAGAAAGAGACAAGGTACATCGTTTTGGAAAGCGATGTTTTATGGAACGACATCTATAACAAGCCGGACGAAAACTACAGGGAATACAGGGAGGTTTGGCTCGATTTGTGCAGTCATATCGCGTAGATTGGGATGCCTGTCGTCCTGTGCGGCTGTGTAACGCCTGACCAGTTTGCACAATGCCGGAACCGGGAGAACATCGGCAACATACACTATTTGGCGGTGGTGAGTGATGATGCCGTTTTAGAAGCCCGAATGCGCGATGGGCGCGGGATTGCGGACGACTGGATTTGCGGGATTTTGGACGCTTATGAGCACACGGACAATTGAATAATATACAAGTTGCATGAATCGCTGTGAAAACGGCGATTTTTTTGCGCTAATATAAATGGCGGAAATGGACGATAATATGTGTAGATAATATTGCCAAGAAAATGAACTGGTTTGAAAGCAGGTGTATCATTATGATTATTTCAGGGTCGCCCCGCGTGTCGGAGCTGTACCGCCCCGCGGCGGCCGGCGTCAGCACACGCACACAAAAAACAGAAGGCAAGCGTGACGAGGTCGCGCTGTCTGTGAAGGCGAAGGATTACCAGACAGCGAAGACCGCACTGGCGAAGGTGCCCGATGTTCGGGAGGATTTGGTGCGCGATATTGCGGCGCGCTTCGCAAATGGCACGTATAACGTGACCGCGAAGGACGTGGCGGAGAAATTGTTTGACCAATTGGTCTAACGGCCTTTTCGCGCGGCGGGATGGGGAGTAAGCGATGGCAGGATTGATGGAGAAGCTGATACAGGTGATGGAAGAACACGCGTCGCACTGCGAGGCGCTTTTGTCGCTTGGTGCGCGCAAAAAGGAACATATCATCAAGAATGAGGTAGACGCGCTCCGCAAGCTGATGGTGGAGGAAAACGCGATTGTTGGCAAGGTGCAGCGTGCAGAAAAGGCACGCGTGCAACTTATCCGTGACATTGCGGATGTGTTGAACGAAAGAGCGGATGCGCTGACGCTGACACGCCTTGCGGATATCATCCGCGAACAGGACGAGCACGAGCCCTTCACCCGTGCGGCGGAACGGATGCGTACTGCGGTCGAAGCGCTGAAGGTGTTGAACGATCAAAACAAGCTCCTGCTGGAAAATGCGCTGGAGTATATTGACTTCACCATCAATGTCATACGAAGTACCTACGGCGACCCATCCGGTTACATGCCGGAAGACAGCCAAACGCCAGGTCGGAGCTTTTTGGATATTAAAAATTAAAGCGGGTAGGGCACAAGCTGTTTTGCGCGGGATGACAACATCGCGTTTGTTTTATGAATAAGCATCGCTGCATAAGCGANGGCATCTGTGAAAACANCCGCTACGGTTTTTGCAATNCAAAAACCGTATGATTCGGTACAAGCTGCACTTGCACCTCAACATCGCGTCTGTTTTATGAATAAGCATCGCTTACATAAGCGATGGTATCTGTGAAAACAGCCGCTACGGTTTTTGCAATACAAAAACCGTATGATTCGGTACAAGCTGCACTTGCACCTCAACATCGCGTTTGTTTTATGGAATAAGCATCGCTTATAGGAGAAATGTACATCACGGATGGATACAATGCAAGGGAACAAGGCAGTCAGGGGGAACAGCAGTGGCAGGCATGTCCAGCTTAGGAATCGCAATCAGCGGTCTGCACGCGGCGCAGACAGGGCTTTCCGTCACAGGCCATAATCTGGCGAATGTGGATACGGTAGGCTTTGTCCGGCAGCAAGCGTTGCAGAACGATTTTTTTTCGAACAAAATCGGCTCGAACGGGCTTATGCAGCTCGGCCTTGGCACGGATATTTCGGAAATCCGGCAGATACGGGACAAGTTCCTCGATATTTCCTATCGTGAGGAGATTTCGAAGACCATGTTCTACGACGTGAAATACAGCGCCGGGGCGGAAATTGACCGGATGCTGGGGGAGACGGAGGGCAGCTACAAGTTCCAAAGCGTGCTGACCGACCTTTGGGACGCGATGAATGAGCTGTCTATCGACCCGAAGGGCGTGGAGACGCGCGGCGAGTTTATTTCCACCGCCGTCACCTTTATTGATAAGGCGAACGATATGTTTGACGGGCTGTATAACTTGCAAACCAATTTGAATGAGCAGGTCATCCAAACCGTCCACCGTATCAACCAGCTTTTGTATTCTATCAATGAGTTGAACGGGCGCATCGGTGAGGCGGAAGCCTCCGGCGATAACGCGAACGATTACCGCGACCTCCGTAACAACGACTTGGACGAGTTGGCCGGGTTGATGAAAATTGATTACAAAGAACGGGCGAACGGCGTCGTGGATGTTATGAGTGAGGGGAACGAGCTCGTCGTGAACGGCCTTGTGAATCGCCTTGGGTTGCGCTATACCGGGCCAAAGAGTGATTTTGTCGAGCCTGTTTTCACGCATTCGAAGGAAATCCTCGCGTATGACCCCACAGGGCAGAATGCAAAGGCGCTGTATTCCTACAATACGAATGTGAGCTCCGCCAACGGGAACGATTACGGCAAGCTGCGTGGGCTTATCGTGGCGCGTGGTTTGCTTCCGGCCAATTACGCCACGCCGGAGATGGCGCTGGCGGCAGTTACCCCGCCGCCCGACGCGGCGACTTTCCCCGCAGAGACGCAATATGCGACCGAATACGCTGCCTTTATGTCCGGCTTATACCAGACGTATCTGGACGACCTCGCGGCATACAACAAGAACCCGCAGAAGGCCACGCGGCCGACCCCGCCGGAGTTTATTTACAGCAATGTGCCGCCGTTGGCGGACCCGGCGCTTGTCGCCGCCTATGGCGGTTACACGGCAGGATTCCCTACCGCGGCGGAACAGGCGGAGCAATATGCCGTGCACGAGGACTTGTACCGGAAGCAGCAGTTCAACTTGAATTCCTGCCTAATTCCAAAGATGCAGGTGCAGATTGACACGCTGGTACACAGTATCGTGACGTTGATTAACGACACCTTTGCCCCCTCGGCGACAAATGCGCCGAACGACCCGAACGCACCTTTCGGCATGGACAATAGCCAGCATACCGAAATTTTCGTCCGCGGAACGTACAAGTACGCGGAGCGGTATGACGCGGCGGGCAACTTGATTCCGGAGGATAAGAGCGAGTATTATTCCCTGTACACCATCGGGAATATCAAGGTGAACCCGATTTTGCTGAACACCTCCGGGTATGACAAAATCGCCACCTCACGCTACGGGGACGAATCGGACGCGACGATTGTGCTGGATTTGCTGGAGAAATGGAAATCCGGCTTCATCGGTGTCGGCGATATGGAAAAATTAAGTGTGGACGGCTTCTACCGTCAACTTGTTTCTTTGCACAGCACAGAGACAAACGAGGCGAAAAATTTCGTCGAGAAGCAGGTTGAACTTGTACAGCAGGTGGACGGCAAACGGAAACAGATTTCCGGCGTATCGATGGATGAAGAAATGAAGAATATGATGATTTACCAGCACGCATACAATGCCGCCGCGCGGATTGTAAACGTGATTGACTCGATGATAGACAAAATTGTCAACGGCACAGGCCGCGTCGGCATGTAGCGGGAAAGGGGTGACTTGGTTTGCGTTCTTCCTTCTTTGAATTCCACGTGGCATCCTCCGCGCTTTTTACGGCACGCGGCGGTTTGGATACCACCTCGCATAACGTGGCGAACGCCTCCACAAAGGGCTATTCCCGCCAGATTGTGGAGCAGCGCGCGTCGCGCCCGCTCGCCCTTGGCACGGGCCGCGGCATGGTTGGCACGGGGTCTGAAATTTATGGCATCGCGCAGATTCGGAACTTTTATATGGACAAGAAATACTGGAGCCAAATGTCCGTGCTGGGTGAATACAGCATGAAAAATACGCAGCTCTCCCTCACGCAGAGCATCATGAACGAGATGACCGGCGTGGGTCTGAGTGCGCAGTTCAACACATTCTTCGACCGTTTGCAAGATTTGACGACCACGGCAGGTGACAATACTTACCGCACGAACTTGATACAGTATGCGGATTCTATCGCAACGTATTTTAAGAATACCTACGAGGCATTCCGCAAGCAGCAGCGGGATTTGAACGACGAGGTTAAGGTCACAGTCGAGACCATCAACAGCCTCGGGCAGCAGATTCGTTCATTGAATGAACAGATTGTGAAGTTTGAGCTTGACGGCTCCGCGGCGAATGATATGCGTGACCAGCGCGCAAGGCTTGTGGACGAGCTTTCGCGCTATGTGAATGTGGAGGTCAAGGAAGTCGAGCGGAATGCGGATTACGCCGCAGGCAAGTATCCTGCGCCGGAGGATCGTAACAAAAGCAATAAGGAATACATCGTGATGATTAACGGGCAGGAGTTTGTTAAAGGTATGGATGTGAACCGCCTGGAATGCCGCGAGCGCAAGGTCGAGGAAGACGGGCATGTCTACGGCACATCCTACAACCCGGAGGATGTGGACGGCCTGTATGATGTTTATTGGGACAGTGCGAACACGAAATTTAATTTATACGGCGCCGGTCTGACGGGCGAACTGAAAGGTTTGATTGACCTGCGTGACGGCAATAACTCCAATTTCTCCCGCGTGATGACGAATCCAGTGCTGACGGCTTCCGTTCCGGGCACCCCGGCATCGCTTGTGTTGGATATGGATCCGGCGACGACACGTGTGGACTTAAACCCCAACGGCGGCATCCTCTCCGTGTATGACCCTGTGACGGGGCGCACGAAGGAATATCGCTACAGCGCGTATGCATACGACCCCACGACGAAGGAGGGAACCTTCACGCTGCTGGACGCGGATGCGAAACTGGCGACCGCGGCGGATTTCACGGGGAAGGTTATCACCAGCGGGCAAACTTCGGCGTACAAGGGGATACCGTATTACATGAGCCGCCTGAACGACCTCGCGCGGACTTTTGCGATGGCCGTGAATGAGGGTAAGTATATGGATGGCAAACCCATGCCGGATGTCATCGGGCATGTGGATGGTTGGAACGCGAACGGGGAGAATTTGAAAACGCTGTTCTTCACATATCTGGATTATTCGACAGGCAACGAGGCGGCGTACACCGGCTTCAATGTATACAACATCACAGCGGACAATTTCCGCGTGAATGGGGAATTGTTCAAGCATCCCGACCTCCTTGCGGCGGCGGGGGAGAAGACCGGCGGCATTAGCGACAACAACGCGCTGCTGAGTTTGTTGAAAATCCGGACAGACAGAGGACTCTTCCTTGAGGGCACGCTGATGGACTTCATCATCGGCATGACGGGGGAGCTTGGCATTGACGTGAAGCAGGCCAAGAACTTTGAGACAAGCTACACGGAAGTCACGGTTACAATTGACAACCAGCGCATGTCCATTTCCGGCGTGGATGTCAATGAGGAAATGGTGAACATGATTAAGTACCAGCAGCAGTACCAGGCTGCGGCAAAGCTGATGAATGTTATCGACATGATTTATGACACGACGGTGAACCGGCTGGGGAACTTCTAATGACGCACGAATTATGCCGTAAGGAGTGGACTTGATGCGAATTACAAATGCAATGACCACGAATAAAATGTTGTTGAACCTGAACCGTAACGCAAACTTGGTGGACAATCTGTATAACCAGCAGATTTCCGGTAAGAAGATTCAACTTGCCTCGGACAATCCGATTATCGCGTCCCGCGCGCTCAAATTCCGCACGAACATTTCGGAGACGGCGCAATATGCCCGCAATGTGGCGCAGGGGCTGTCCTGGATGCAGATTTCGGAACAGGGATTTACAAACACGCTGGAAATTTTGAAAAACATCAGCGGAAAATGTGTAAACGGAGCGAATGACCCCTACGCCCCGACGGACAGGCAAAAAATCGCGACGGAAATCTCGTCGCTGTATGCGCAAATCGGCGCGGAGATGAATATCTCTTATGCCGGGCGATATGTTTTTTCCGGCTACCGGACGGACGAGCCGCCGACCTTTGAGCAGAACAACAATCTGGAATATGACATCACGCAGACCTTTACCACACAGGATATTGACAAAACGAAGGCATACTACAAGGCAAGCGCCGACACCGCACCGGAGGTACATGAGGTATACCGCCTCAAGCTGCCGTACTCGGGCGCGACGATGGCGGGTGCGCCTGTGCTGACAGCCAAGAGTGCTACCGGTGTCGTCACGACTTATCCGATTACTGTCGTCGCGAATCCGGATGGCACGCCGAATGCAACATCCTATACCCCGGGTGCTACTGCCATTAACTTTATCCCCTCTACGGGTGAGCTTATCATCGGGGAAGGACTGGCGCAGACGCTTTCCACAGCGGGCGCGGGCGGCATTTCGGTGGACTACCACAAGGAAAACTTTGCGAAGGGCGAGTTGAACCCGAAGGTATACTTCACCTGCACGGACACGGCCAGCGGCGAAAGTTATAACATGGATAAGCAGGAGTTGCAATTCGAGTTCGGCGTGAACACGCGCATCACCATCAACAACCAGGCGAAGGACGTCTTCACAGCGCAATTGTACGCGGATTTGAAAGACTTTGTGGAAATCGTCGCGGGGGTGCAGCTTTCGACCGACGCGGCGCTGACGGCGAAGTTCACAGCCATGGGTCTCACGGGTGACACGCTGAAGGATGCCATCGAGGAGCAGAAAAACGAGGAAGAACAGAAATATCGCGGCCTTTTGCATGACCGATATTCGAACATCATTGAACAGCTCTCCCGGCACAGCGCCACGGCCAATACGGAATATACCAACCTCGGCAGCCGCATGAACCGCCTGTTGTTGATTGAGACGCGGCTGGAAGAGGACCGCGTCAGCTACACGGATTTGATGAGCAAGAACGAGAATGCGAACTACCTCGAGGTTATGATGGAGCTCAGCGCGGCGGAGAGTGTGTACCAAGCGGCGTTGAAGGCAGGCGCAAGCGTAATGCAGATGTCCCTCGCGGACTTCATTCGGTAAGCTTATCAATGTTGTCTGAGGAGGATATCTATGATACTGGACACAAAACACTTTGGCGAGATGGAAACGGATGCAAGCAAGTTTATCACATTCAAGGACGGCATCCCGGGCTTTGAGGAGCTTCGGCAATTTCTGCTGATTGCCGAAGAGGATGGTGAGGATAATTTCTTTTACTGGCTGCAATCTGTGGAGCAGGCGCAGACGGCTTTTCTGTTGATTGATATGATTCGCTATATGCCGGAATATGACCCAAAGGTCGAAGCGTCGCAGGTCGAGTCATTGGAATCAATCAACCCCGAGGATTTCGTTATCTACAACATAGCGGTGCTGCCGGAGGACGCAAAGCAATTGTCTGTCAACCTCCGCGCGCCGATTGTCATCAACCCGCAAACGCGGCTTGGAAAGCAGGTTGTCTGCTTGAATGATGAATACGATGTAAAACATTATTTGTTCGCATAACAAGCGTGGTATCGTCTGTCCATTGCGAACGACAAAGAACGGTGGTCTGCATATGCTGGCACTCACAAGAAAAAAAGGCGAATCAATCGTCATCAATGAAAATGTAGAGATTGTCGTACTCGGTATCCAAGGCGAGCAGGTTAAACTCGGCATTGTTGCACCAAAGGCGGTCGCGGTACACCGCAAGGAGGTCTTCGAGCAAATCAAGACGGAGAACGTCGCCGCGGCGCAGTCTGCGCAGGACGTGCAAAGCCTTCGCGATTTACTGCACCGCGTACCGAAGGAATGATTTGCCATACAAGGACAGCCGCGTAAAAGCGCGGCTGTCCTTGTATGTTATAAAAACACCCTGTCACATCATTGGCGCGATGCAGATAGGCAACCGCGTGCGTAATCCCGGAACGCCAGCAGCGCCGCGTCGTCCCAGACGATACCGCCGCGCTTTCGGTTGGCTTCCGTAATGGGTGCGGCGGAGCGGTATACCGCCAACGCTTGCAGTATTATAGGCGTGAAAATCGCGGGGAAAAACGATAACCCCCATAGCGCCCCTTCTTCTTTGCTGCGTACGCGCGTTTCTCCGCCAACAAGGAGCTGCAACGCGCGGCATGCATTGAGAATGCAATAGTACGGCGAGTCCAGTATATTTTCATCTCCC
>JGI994J12354_10004764_pt1 | contig 12044 bp, 9 predicted proteins | sample IntmicLarv3ML3BL_FD_12354 | JGI IMG/M metagenome (IMG submission 12354) | reverse complement strand
GTGCCCTCAGCAAAGCCGAACCTTACACCCACACTCTCAATTTCGCAGATCTTGGCTCCCTCAATATCATACTTTCTGTCACCAATCATAATCATTTCGCTTTTTTCATATTCAGGACAAAGACGCATAACTTCTGCGATTATATCCGCTTTTTCAACTCTGGAGTGATCCATTGTTGCTCCAACGATTACATCAAAACAGTGCCTAACTCCGCAGTGTTCAAGGATTTTCTCTGCGAAATATTGCGGCTTTGATGTTGCAACACAAATTTTGACATTGGGTGCTCCCTCTCTTAATTTTCGCAGCAGCTTGTCCATTCCATCGTACAGAGCACACTCATACATCCCTTTATCCTTATAGTATTCGCGATATTTTTCAATGGCCAAATCAGCTTGCTCGCTGTTTAAATTATAAAAATCCATGAATGAATTTTTCAGCGGAGGACCTATAAACCTCTCAAGCTTAGATAAATTCTCCTCACTCTTTCCGACAGAGTTTAGAGCAATTACAAGTCCCTTAATTATGCCCTCTTTTGTGTTTGTAAGAGTTCCGTCTAAATCGAACAAAAAGTATTTTTTCATAGTTTCCTCCAATTTTGATAAATTATCATCGCTGAACTCACTGATAAATCTGTGATATGTACACTCACGGGAAAGTTCATGCGAATTCGACTTACTCAAAGCTTTCCAAATTATTGACGCTGAATTGCACACTGCCACGAATAAATCTGTAATAATTATATTTTTTCTTTTGCAGAGAATTTTCTTTTGCAGAGAATTTTCTTTGCAAAAGAATTATAAATTAAATAAATTTTCCCACACAGTGAAATGAATTATTACCATCACTTTATGATAAACTACTAAATTCATAGTAATTACAGCATTTCATTTCACCTATAATTTAACAAATATTTCTCACTTTTACCGATAGCTTTCTTTGCGAAAATCTTATAACCAAACTATTTTACTTACGTCATAATTCAAACATTTGATAATGTTAAAATTACATGATCAGCGAAATGATAGCAGTGCTCTTAACATTAAAGCCTACAATTAGTGCCATCAGTAAATCCTGATTTGCACTGACAAAAAAAATAATATTTCCTTAACCCAAAATCCTCAAAAGCAAATATGATATTATTTTATCACATGCTATGCCATCCGCAAACGATTCAAACACAGCGCCTGTGGCTACCGCAAAGCTTGCTCTGTTTTCCATAGATAGAAGCATAGATATTTTCTTTCCAATCCTACGGTCATTACCAGTTACTGAGCGAATAATATACACCATGCATATAAGATGTTGACGACGAACAGCTAAAGTGTAGAAAAAACCATTTTTTACACCTCACACCCCGTCAGCTTTTTAACGACTGTTGAAACTGCAAATTCGTTTCATTCAAATTCACAGATATTCACTAACAATATTGTTATTACAACAAACAAAATCCTTATAGCTAAATTAAAGATTTATCTCACCATTCTATATAGCAAGTGGTTTTTCCCGCTAATACTACAAAAACAGGGTAGCGGTAAAATTACCACCACCCTATAAATTCTATCTTCTTCCTGCACCGCCGCCGCGTGTGCCGCCTCCGCCTGTGAAGCCACCTCCACCGCCGCGTGAACCACCACCGAAACCACCGGTTCTTCCGCCGCCCGTAAAGCCTCCAAAGCCACCACTGCCGCCTCTGGAACCTCCTCCGAAACCGCCGGTACCACCGAAGCCTCCACCACCAAACGGCGGTCTTGGTCCTCGTCTGTTTCTATTCATCATACTGCCTAAGAGCATTCCTGTCCAGAAGTTTCCTCCACCGCCGCCTCCGCGATATCCGCCACCTCCGCCGCCCTTGGTTGCGGTGATTATGATTACAATAACCACTGCAAAAATTATAATACCAACAACAATTCCCGCAATGGTTCTGAATATACTGCTGAAACTAAACGATGAACTATAACTATATCCATCATCATAGTCATCATATCTGTTGTTATCATACTTCGATATATAGTCACTGCCTTGAGTAAACTCTCCCGCTGAATGTTCATCTTCATAAGTGCGGTAATAGCTTTTTATCTCTGCAAGAACTGCATCAAAATATTTTCTTGCACCTTCCTCGTAGTCGCCTCTGTCAAAATCCGGCTCAAGATATGTATCAAGCATATCTTGCGTTTTTGCTCCGTTGAAGAAATCTGAAATCCCATAACCCGACAAGGACTGATAGACCTCTTCACCAATTGCCAAAACAAGGAGTACCCCATTATTTCTCTCTGAAGAACCGATACCCCAGCTGTTAAACAGCTCATAGGAATAGTCCTCAATATCGGCGGCACCTGTGAAATCCACTGCCACAATCACAATTTCTGCGCCCGTTTCCTTAAAAATCTTCGTGTTTTCAGCCACTACATATTTTTCAAAGCTATCTGAAAATACTTTTGCATCATCTAAAATATAGTTATTTTGGGGTCTTGTAGGAACAGCAGCAAGAGCCGATAATGAAATACTCCCTAAAATAATCACTGCCGCTAAGAAAGCTCCTAATTTTTTAATATTTTTCATTCTCTTAACCCCCTTTAAAATTATTTACCACTTTTAACATATGCCTATTATTCAAAAATATATAAAGGTTTAACCGATGTGAATTTAATGAATACATTGGCAGGAAATTTTTCCAGCTTCTCATTAAATACCCTTGCATCATCATTATAACTGCTTCTGGTAATCATATCCTGCTGAGAATCCATCTCAGCAATCATCATTCTTGGATATTTTTCATCTTTTTCTGAAAGATTGGTTTTTTCAAGCTCGTCTGCAAGTGCCTTTGCCTCTATGGACAGCAGGAGATTTGCCTCACCTTCACCCTTATAATCGGTAGAGTATGTTTTTGTACCGTTTACAGCTCTTTCAAGATTATTGATAAGCGGAGCGAGTTTTTCATTTTCGCCTTTATAATTATCTGCAACTGTAATTAAATTGGCGGCGGCATCACGCCTTGCTTCCAATCCCTGCCAAATTGCAAAGCCCGTTTTATCATAATAATATGAGCCCTGTGCATTCTGTCTCTCTTTAGCCAGAGAGTTGTTAACACCAATAGGCACTGCAACCACAATCATAATAATCATTAGCAAAAAAGCTATAAAAACATTTCTTTTCATGAAAAACAAATCCTTTCAAACGCAAACTTTCTGAATTGACAGCGAAATTATCCGCGAATATCAAGCAATTTCTGCTTGAGCTCACCCTCAAGTCTGCCAATTTCTTTCTCGGCTTCTCTTCTCCTTGTACGTCCCTCGTCCTGAATTTTTACAACCTCATCCAAGGTTGAAATGAGAGACTGGTTTGTCTGGCGAAGTGTTTCCATATCAACAATACCTCTCTCAGACTCTCTCGCTGTCTCGATTGTGCTGATTTTAAGCTTCTCTGCATTTTTCTTCAGAAGCTCGTTTGTCATATCTGTAACTTCTCTCTGTGCCTTAACAGCCTGCTGTGCATGAGCAACACCCAAAGCGAGCACCATTTGGCTTTTCCACAGAGGAATTGTGTTCACAATTGTAGACTGGATTTTCTCAGTCATAATCTTATCATTGTTCTGGAGAAGTCTTATTTGCGGTGACATCTGCACAGAAACCATTCTTGTAAGCTCAAGATCGTGAATTTTTTTGTCGAACGCATCGAGTCTCTGAGCAAAATCGTTTGCCGCCTGTGCGTCCTCGGCAAGACCGCTTTGCTTTGCCTTTGTCTGCAATTCAACCAGAGTTGTTGTTCTCTCTTTTTCATATTTTTTCTTACCTGCAATTATATACAGTGACAACTCTTTATGATAATTTAAGTTGTTCTCATAAAGCTTGTCGAGCATTACAACATCTTTCATAAGCTGAATTTGGTGACTCTGCAAAGTGTCTGAAATTTTATTTACGTTCACTTCTGCTTTATCATATTTTGCCTTCATCGCAGCAATTTTATTTCCTGTTTTCTTGAAAAAGCCCAAGAAACCCTTGTCCTCTTCATCTGTACCAAAGCCTCTAAGCTCAACAACCAAATTGGATATACCGTCACCTATTTCACCCAAATCCTTGGTGCGAACGCTTGCAAGAGCAGTGTCAGAGAAAGAGGCAATTTTTTTCTGTGCAACCGAACCATACTGTAAAATCATTGTGCTGTTTGTAATATCAATCTTTTCCGAGAAATCATCAACCATTTTCTTCTCTTCGGGTGAGAGAATGCTCTCGTCCAAAACTACAGGCTCAGCCGCAGTTTGTGCCGCTGCTGTACTAAACTCAGACCCCTCCACAACCGGAGCTGCCGACACCTCAGTGTCAAGAGTTAAGCTAAAGCCCTCTCCCACAGATTCCGCAATTTTCTCTTCAGAATTTTCCAATTTCAATTCATTGTCACTCATTTTCTTTGTCCTCCCTCAATTTTTTAATATATTATATTTTATTTCGACGAATTCATTGACGGTGTATCCTTATCGCCTGAAAAACCCTCCTGCTTGAGCATGGACTCAAAAACAGTAATATCCGCAGAGACATCCATTGCCTCATCACTGAAAAGAGTATCTAGCTGCTTCTCAAATGCGTCTGCCACTGTGTGCATCATTCCCTCAATTTCAAACATGGTTGAGGTTACATTTTCTCCTTTAACCGCAAGCTTGCTCATGCGCTGGTAGCTTGCAAGAAGCTTTAAGGTTGTTGGAAGATAATAGTTCATGAATGTGCGAATTTGCGGTGCTTTTCCCGGATTATCTATGATAAATTTGAAAATATCCGAAGAAGCTTTTTCCATTCTGTAAAGAGAATCTGAAAGCTTTTCATCAGGAATTGCATCATTTGCCCTGCGGAGCTTTAACATGTAGTCATTGCCCTCTTCAACAATTTTATCAATCTCAAGATTTCCTGTTTTACTGACCTTTTCAGGCTCCGCGGCTTTAATCGGCTCAGGCTCGACAGGTATAAAAGTTTTCTTTCCCTTAAAGATAAGACTTGAAACCAAAAAAGTGGTTAATCCAACCCCAAGAAAAATCAAAAAATGCTGCGGCTCATACAATGGCCATGAAAACGAGTACATCAAACAGGCGGCACCTGTTACTATATATTTGGCAACTCCCGGTTTTCTCACCATTTTCATTGCAGGCGCAGGCTGCTGCGGATTTTTCGCTGTTTGCGAGGACACGGGAGCGGCATTGTAAGCAGGATTTGCTCTGCCGTGTGTCCACTGCTGTCCGGCTTGATTTTTCTGCTGCCATGCCTTTTGTCTTACCGCCGCTTTCTGCGCCGCCCTCACCGACCTTGATGAAGGTATCGGTGGTGTAGGCGCTCTGTACCCAACTCCGCCCTGTGCACTGCGCGGGGCATTATATGCCCCACCCTGCGGAGTACTACCCTGTGTATTACTGTTTGGCGGAGCTGTATTCGGTGCGCGATTTGTGTACTGTGAGTTGTTATGCCCGTTTTGCGCACTATTCCCCCCAGTTTTATTTTGCTGCTGTGCCGCAAAGTTGTTCATGGCATTATCAACACTTTTTGCCGCCTTTTCCAGCCCTTCTGCTATTCTGTCCGAGACAATTTCTCCCACTCCTGTGAGAGTTTTATATACCTGTGAAGAACGAAGCTCTTCTTCAAGCGGATTTTTCTTTTTATTATCCATATTAAAATCATACCTTTCAAAAAACTTCCGAAAGCATGTAAAATACATAATGATGCACTTTGCATATTAAAACAAATGTTAGCCTAATCTAATTACAAACTGATTTGCATTTTTCATATCTTTATAATTGTACGTTGATTAAGCCGCTATGTCAACTTAAATATTCCTTACGATAAGGTGAATTGTCTGTAATATTTCATATATAATTCTCTTGAATTTCACAACCTTTTCCAACTTTTTCATCCATCTGAAATCTGTCCTACAATTCCATTCTGTTCAAAATTTCTTCAACCTTATTTTTATCGGCAATCCCCCAAGAAAAGGCAGTTGCCGCACCTGCTGCCGCACCCCACCTTACAGCTTCTGCATAGCTTTTATCATGGCTTATTGCATACAGAAAGCCAGCAACAAATGAATCTCCCGCGCCGATACTTGAAACAGCCTCGCCCTTTGCGGCAGAACAAAAAAACTTCTCACCGCTTTTGGTCAACAGCAATGCGCCCTTTACCCCCATGGAAACAGCCGCATTTTCAGCACCCATATCCATAAGCTTCCTGCCATATTTTTCTGCGTCCTGCACATTCTCAATCTTTATACCAAATATTTCACCAAGCTCGTCGTCATTGGGTTTAACCAAAAAGGGACGATATTTAAGTACTTTCAGAAGCGAATCTCCCGTGCTGTCAACAACGGCTTTACAACCGCACTTTGATGTTTTCTCAAGAATTTTTGAATATATGTCCTCGTTTAAAGGCTTTGGAACAGCTCCTCCCAAAACAATTATATCCTCGCTTGTCAGCTTCTCACAGAGCCTGTCAATTATCTCAAAAACTATGCCCTCGCTGATTAAAGGACCTATAACGTTAACATCTGTTTCCAGATTGTCTGCCATGCGTATCTTAACATTAACTCTCGATTCACCCGAATTAATCTCAAAGAAATCTGTTTTACAGCCATACTCACACATTCTGCGTTCAATTTCCTTGCCTGAAAAGCCTGCAATTATTCCAAGCGCCGTATTGGCGACACCCAAGTTTTTCAGCATAACCGATACATTAATCCCTTTGCCGCCGGGAAAATATTCATACGCGGCATTTTTATTTATTTTGTTAATCTCAAAATTTTCAGGCGTTAAAATATAGTCCAAGGTTGGATTGAGAGATAAGGTATAAATCATATAATCCTCCTTTACCTCACAGGGTTTCTTTAATTTTATCATTTCTAAGGCTTAATTTCAATTAAACTTCTTTGTAATTTTTAAAACAAATTGTAAACAATACATTTTCTCAATTCATGTAATTCGCATATATTTTATTGAATATAAAATTTTGCTATGCTATAATCTATGAAGAAATTTGTATTTTCACGGTAATTTTTAAAAATAAATAGAAGAGGTGTAATTATAATGAAATATGGTGTTCAAATTTTTGGCTGTTTAAAAGAGTTTCGCGATAATCCCGATGAATTTTTCAAGAAACTTTCAGAGATTGGATATTCTCAAATTGAACCCTGCGTTCTTTTTGGCGATACTACAAATGTTCCGCCGCAATTTCTCCCACTGCTCTGGAAACCCGAAGAAGTACCCGAATTTGTCGAAATGATGAAAAAATATGACCTCACACTTACCTCCTGCCATGTTTTCGCGGTAAATCCGCTTGCTTGTGTTGATAAGATGATAGAGCTTGCAAAAGCTACCACAATTGATACATATGCCTTTAACTGCGGCGGAGACTATGCAGAAATTGCAAAAACCTGCGACGAGATCGCCGCACAGCTCAAAAAGCATAACATTGAATACTGGATACACAATGGTTCTGGCGAGGTAAAAAATAAAGTTATGCTCAATGGCAAAGAAGTATCCGCTTTAGAAGCAACCTTGGCTCTCTGCAAGGAGGACATTGGTGTTCAGGTTGATGTCGGCTGGGTACTGTACGGCGGCGAAGACCCAGCAGAATATATAAAAAAGCTTGGCTCATATGTCCGCTCCGTTCATTTCAAGGATATAGGTAAAGATTATAAAAACTTAACGGGCTTAGACCTTTTTGCTGTTCTCGGAGAGGGTGCGGTTGAGTGCGAGCCTGTTCTTGACGCAGTTGCAGACAGACCCGAAATCGGTATTCTTATTGACCAGGACGCATCAAAGGGTGATTTCTTCGAGGATTTGGAAAAATCTGTTGAACTGCTGAAATCACTTGAACGAAAATAAATTTAAGGAAATTAAAATAAAAAAAGATTAATATGAAAATTAAAAACTATATAGGAACTAAAAGCTTCTACAAAATGGTAATTTTGCTAATTTTGCCAATGATAGTACAGCAGGGCATTTCAACTTTCGTAAATCTGCTAGACAACATAATGGTGGGCAGACTCGGCACAGAATCTATGTCAGGCGTTGCCATTGTAAACCAAGTTGTTTTTGTCTTTAACTTAACATTGTTCGGCGGACTTGCGGGCGCCTCTATTTTCGGTGCTCAATTTTTCGGCAACAAGGACGACGACGGTGTTCGCTACACCTTTCGTTTCAGAATGATTTTTTGCGTAACCATGGCAATACTCGCAATTTTTATCTTTCTGTTTTGGGGTGAGAGCCTTATCTCTCTGTTTTTGAACGGAGAAAATACCAATGCGGCAGAAATTGCATTAACCATGCAGCACGCCAAAGAATATATGTATATTTCTTTATGGGGGTTAATTCCTTTCGCAATAGTTCAGTGTTTCTCAAGCACCTTGAGGGATACGTCCGAAACAGTTACTCCAATGATTTCAAGCACTCTTGCAATTTTGATTAATCTCGTACTTAACTATCTGCTTATTTTCGGAAATTTCGGTTTTCCGAGAATGGGTGTTGCAGGTGCGGCTCTAGCAACTGTAATCGCACGCTATATTGAGGCGGCATACATAATTATTTCCACTGTTCGCAAAAGAAAGAAATTCACCTTTATTGTAGGCGCTTTCAGAAGCTTGTACATTCCCTCCTCTGTTATCAAGAAAATTGCCAGAACAGGCTCTCCGCTATTTTTTAATGAATTGCTTTGGGCAATTGGTATGGCAATTATAAACCAGAGCTATTCAACCAAGGGACTTGTCGCTGTTGCCGCAATTAATATCAACGGCACTGTATGGAATCTTTTTGCGCTGATTATGATGGCAATGGGTAATGCAATCGGCATTCTTGCAGGACAGCAGCTTGGCTCGGGAAATGTTAAGAAAGCAAAGGACTGGGTGAAAAAGCTCATAACTTTCAACTTAGCCGTTAATTTGTTTATTGGAGCCGCCCTGTTTTTCGCTGCTCCGTTTATTCCCCGTCTATACAACACAGAGCCGATTGTCCGCCAAACCGCAACCCAGCTTATAATGGTAGCAGGTGCGTTTTTTCCGCTGACATCATATGTTCACGCAACTTATTTCACCATCAGAAGCGGCGGCAAAACAGGTATAACTTTCTTGTTCGATTGTGTATTCACGTGGGTTATCTGTCTGCCGATAGCATTCTTTCTCTGCCGTTACACTGGTCTTTCTGTTGTATGGGTATTTTTCTTCGTGCATTGTGCAGATTTTATAAAGGCAATAATCGGCACAATTTTAATGCGCTCGGGAATTTGGGCGCACAGTCTTGTAAAAGAAACAGAGAAACAGCCTGCCGCTCAAATTTCATAAAAGCGGCATTCAAATAATTAATTTTCAGAAAGAAGTGATCTCTATTTTTACAGATATTTCAGCTTACAAATACAAATATGATATACATGTCCACGACCGCCTTTCCAGCGCTTGTGCTCTCAACACACCACAGGAAATTTGTGAGGACTATCACAAGGCAGGATATTCGGGAATATGCCTGACAAACCATTTTCTTCAGGGTAACACAGCCGTGAACCGCTCACTGCCGTGGGAAGAAAAAATGCGCTGTTATTACAACTCATATCTTGAAGCTCGTAAATTTGCCGACAAAATCGACGATTTTGACGTATTCTTTGGAATTGAACATCTGTATGAAAAACCGAGCGACGGCAAAGAGGTTTTAACCTATGGTATAGATTTGGATTTCCTCCTTGCCAACCCTGAGCTTCATAAATTGCCCTTATCCGAATATTCAAGGCTTGTTCATGAATACGGCGGATTCATTTCAATGGCCCACCCTTTTCGAGACCGTGGATACATCAACAAAAATGTTGGTCCGCAGTTTGAATATCTTGACGCTGTTGAGGTCTACAACGCTACAAATCTTCCGAAAGAAAACGAAAAAGCTGAAGCCTATTCAAACACACACTCTCTCGCAAAAACCTCTGGCGGTGATGTACACTGGGCTAATCAAAATGAAATCGGCAAAGCGGGAATTGCACTGAAAACTAAAATTCACTCCTCCAAAGAACTTGCAGATGTGCTGAAATCCGGAGATTATAAATTAATTATAGACGGTAAAATTATAAACTAAAAAGGAGAATTTCACTATGCAAATACTTACAGAAAAAAGGGACTTCAAGGCCTTGGAACGTGACGCAATTTCAATGCTCGAGATTATAGATATTGATACAGGCGAGCGTGAAATTTTAAAAGAATTTGACCATTTAATTGAAGCTCCAAACTGGCTTAAAGACGGTAAAACTCTCCTCTATAATGCAGGCGGCGACATCTGGATTTTTGACATTGAAACCAAGCAAAGCCGCAAAATTGACCTCGGATTTATTGACGCCTGCAACAATGACCACGTTCTCTCTCCCGATAATAAATATATCGCGGTCAGCCACATGACAGCGGAGGATTTCTCCTCTCGTGTGTATATTGCACCAATTGAGGGCGGAAACCCCGTGCTTATAACCCCAATTGCACCAAGCTATCTTCATGGCTGGTCACCGGACGGTAAAACTCTGGCATACTGTGCCGAGAGAAACGGCGAGTATGACATTCACACAATTTCTGTTGACGGCGGAATTGAAACAAAACTAACCGATTCTCCAGGACTCAATGACGGCTCGGAATATTCACCGGACGGCAAATATATTTGGTTCAACTCCGTCAGAAGCGGACTCATGCAGGCATGGCGCATGAAAGCAGACGGAAGCGAACAGACACAGATGACATTTGACGAAAACTTTAACAGCTGGTTTCCGCATGTTTCGCCAAACGGTGAGAAAATCGCCTACATCTCTTATCACAAAAATGATGTTGAGCCGGGTGCTCATCCGCCGCACAAAAATGTTGAAATTCGCCTGATGAGCTCAAACGGCGGAGAATTTAAAACTCTATGCAAACTTTTCGGCGGACAGGGCACTCTAAATGTAAACAGCTGGTCACCATGCAGTAAAAAATTCGCGTTCGTCAGTTATAAATTAAAATAAATTTTAAGGCTTCGGTATTTGTAAATGGAATCTCTGAGAGAACTATATAAAATTGGTAAAGGTCCNTCAAGCTCACACACAATGGGGCCATTCAATGCGGCAACTTCTTTTAAGCAGGAATTTTCTGCGGCGGATAGCTTCCAAGCTGTGTTGTACGGCTCGCTTGCAAAAACAGGCAAGGGACATCTGACTGATAAGGCTATTGAAGAGGGCTTTTCCCCAATCCCCGTTGAAATTAAATTTATCTATGATGATATTGAGCTGAAGCACCCGAACACAGTCGAATTTTCCGCACTCAAAAACGGTGCTGAAATTGGATTTTGGCAGGTGTTCAGCGTGGGCGGTGGCAAGATAGAAATTAAAATTCGCCCACACCGCATGGCTGAGGGTAAGATAGAGATTGAGGAAAGCGAAAACGAGCTTTCACGCCATAGGGAAGAAAACAAAGCTGTTGAAGATAAGACCTACACATCTCTGTATTGCGAAAATAATAAAAAAACAGAAATTAAGAGAAATTCGGATATAAAAACCGTTCAGGATATTTACCCTCTCGAGTCTTTTTCTGAGATAAAAGCATATTGCGAGGAGAAAAATCTGCAATTATGGGAATATGTTGAGGAATGCGAGGGCGCTGAAATCTGGGATTATATCGCCAAGGTTTGGCTGCAAATGAAACAGTCTATCAACAATGGACTTGAATTTGACGGAATTCTCCCAGGCGGACTCAACGTTCAGAGAAAAGCAAAGCTGCTTTTCAACCAACAGCGTGTTGACGAGAGCGCGGAAACTCGGCAAAATCGTCTTGTCTGTTCATATGCTTTCGCTGTGAACGAAGAAAATGCCAACGGCGGCTTGGTTGTAACCGCTCCAACCTGCGGTGCAAGCGGTACGCTCCCCGCGGTGATGTTCTACAAGCAAAATCGAGATAGATTTTCAGACACAGAGATTCACCATGCTCTTGCAGCGGCGGGCTTAATCGGCAATTTAGTTAAGACGAACGCTTCTATCAGCGGCGCTGAATGCGGCTGCCAAGCCGAAGTCGGCACTGCATGCTCAATGGCG
>JGI994J12354_10004762_pt1 | contig 12047 bp, 8 predicted proteins | sample IntmicLarv3ML3BL_FD_12354 | JGI IMG/M metagenome (IMG submission 12354) | reverse complement strand
GGCGTTTTCCATAACCCCGCGCGGTTCAGGCTTTTGAGTATGAAATAAATGGAGTAGCTTGGCAAACGCGAGATAGGGATTGGCTATTTCAATTACATTGCGTCCGTAGGCTTCGCCGCCAGGTGGCATTAAAACAGCTCCCGCCGTCGTTTCGGCGACTTTTGAAGCGTATTTTGGATTTGCCAGAAATGTGACTTTGTCTGGTCCTGCGGATTCAAGGGGGGCTAAGCCGTTAACAATATGTTCTTTGTTTCCCCGTACAGTCCCGCCGAGATATTCCGCCAGTTCTCCAAGAGTTTTTTTCATATTCATTGATTACGCTCCGTTAAACGTCAGCTTATTTACGGTTCGCGTTGTAAAGTTTCAGGATGTCTTCAGTCACGTCCGCTTTTTCATCAACAAAAAGCATACTTTCATTTTTGATGAAAATAAAAGTATAGCCGTGTTTTTTGCCATATTCCTGGATAATGGTCTCCATTGACTCCAGAATTTTTCTCGTCAACTCCTCGTCTTTGGCCTGCAATTCGTCTTGGGCATCTTTTGTAAAGCGTTGAAACTCTTTCAACTTCTGTTGATAATCTTTTTCTTTTGACGAACGGGCGGATTCGGAAAGCAACATCCCTTGTTTTTCCAGATCATTTTTCAAACGCCTCAGTTCTTCCTGGCGGGTATTGATTTCGTCTTGATATTTTTTAAGCCTAGTCGAAAGCTGTTCTTTGGCTTCTTTGCCAGCGTTGGATGAGTTAATGGCCTGCTGCATATCCACAAATCCGATTTTTTGATCTCCGGGAGGCGCCGCAAACGTTGTTCCCGCAGTCATAATAGNGCCTGCCAAAAGGACGGCAATAATTACGTGTTTCATGTCAACTGTTCTCCTTTGCGCGAAAAATCGCTGCCAACTATCTATGTTCTTATTGTATGCGATCTGTTGTTTATCTCATACAATTTAGTTCTATAACAAAGGGGCGCTAAACTTTTGGCTAAAACATCCTGCCCATTGAAAATTCAAACCGACCGCTTGATTTGTCGATTCCGTGACGTGGGTTGAGCGGGATTCCGTATTCCAACCTCAATGGCCCCATCGGAGAATTCCAACGTACGCCCCCGCCGTAGCTCATTTGTATCGGATTGAACAATTTGCTGAAATCATTAGCCGCGTTACCATAGTCAAAGAAAACAAGTCCTCTTATGCCTTGTTCGGCCAGTATGGGGAAAGTAATTTCCGTGTTGCCATAAGCCTGTTTGTCCGCGCCCAGATAAACAACATCGGTTGTAAAAGGGGTGGTTGTGGTGATAAGTTCCGATTTTATCGGCGAAACTGTGCGGGTTTCATAGCCGCGTAACGAATTTATACCACCCAGATAAAATTTGTCGTCTATGGGAACCTGTCTTCCGATTCCTTTGATATATCCGAATGCTAGTCTTGTGGAGAAGACAACGCTGTTTTTGTAAATCGGATGAAACCACGTGTGATCGGTAGTAAACTTGGCGAATCTGCTGTCTCCGCCCACTCCGGCGAACTCAACGGAGAAGTTGTTGACGAAGCCAGTGCTTGGCTGAATATGATAGTCAGTGCTGTTGTGAGAGAAACCGGCCAGCACAGAGCTTGTCGTGGTGCTGTCCAGCGGGAAGTTAACAGGGTCTTTTTTGTTAAGTATTTTATACGCTGGCTCAGGATCGTACAATTTCCTGATCTCAAATCTGTACATCAAAAACGCGCTCATGAAATCATTAAAAGTATAGCCGCCTTTGATGGCAAAGCCAGTAGCCCTGCGAGAGTAATCAATGTAATCATATGACGTGCGATAAATATCGCCGCCCAAGCTCCATTTTGTGTCTAGAAAATACGGTTCGGTTACGCCCAGCGAATATGTCTGCGATTTGCCGCCGATGGAAAGCGAAAAATTGGCTTTCAATCCCTTTCCCAGAAAGTTGTTCTGCGAGATGGAACCTTGCCCCACAATGCCGTCAAACGAGCTATAACCGCCTCCGATGCTGAACGCCCCGGTTGATTTTTCCTTGACTTCCACGTCGACGTCAAGCGTGTTGGCGTCGCTGCCTTTTGTCGTGGAAATATTTGCTTCCTGAAAATAATCGGTATTCATCAGATTTTGTTTGCTGCGCTTAAGCCCCGTTGCGCTGTAAAGACCTGTTTCGGTGATTCTCATTTCGCGTCTGATGACTTTGTCGCGGGTTTTCGCATTACCGGAAATGGATATTTTTCCGATATGAACCAATTCGCCTCTTTCCATATCGAAAACAATATCTAGTGTTTTCTTTTCGTTATCCTGTTTTGTGAGAGGGTTTATATTTGCGAACGCATATCCCTTATCGCCGTAAAGGTCAGTCAGAGCTATGATGTCGTCACGTATGACAGAGCGGCTGAAAATCGCGCCCGGTTCCGATTTTAGTTTTTTTCGCAACACAGATACCGGTTCCATCAGATCGCCTTCAAAATCTATTTTAGCTATCCGATATTGCTCGCCCTCGGTTATGCCGATCATGACATGAAGCGCGTCCTTGGATTCGTTGAGCGTTACGACAGGTTCGCCAACCTTGACGTTGATATAACCATGATTCATATAGTGATCGGCAATTATCAAAGCGTCGTTTTTCAGCATTTCGTCTCTGTATGTTCCTGCGTTGGTAATCCAGGAGAGCCAGTTTTTTTGCCTGGTTTGCATAACCTTACGCAACTTGCGATCACTGAAGACTTTATTTCCATCAAAACCAATTTTTTTGATAAAAATTTTGTCTCCCTCGACAATTTTGAATATCACTCCCACATCTGTCGGAGAATAGTTCCGAACCTCTGATGTGACTTGAGCCAGGTAGTACCCCTCGTTTTCGTAAAGCTGTTTGATTTTGTCGACGCTTTTATTAAGGTCTTTTGTGGAAAAAATGCCGCCTTTGCTGAGCTCAAGAGCGTCTTTATTGAGTTTGTCCGTGGAAAGCGCTTTGTTTCCCTGGAATCTGATTTCCCTGACGCCTGGTTTTTCCAAAACGGAATATATCAGCGTTGTTCCCTGGGGCGATTCTTCGGTTGATACCCGGACATCCAGAAAATAACCCAAGTTGTAAATCGAGCGGAGATCCGCGTCAATTTTGTCGCCTAAAACAGTGTCGCCAGTTTTTAATCTTATCGCGTTAAGGATGACTTGCGTTTCAATACGCCGGTTTCCCGTGACGGATATCTCGGCGATTGTTTCTCCCACGGCTAAAACCCGGGTCGCAACAGCAAATTGCAGAAGTACGACAATTATTGGAATGGATAATAAAATGCGCAAGTTTTCCTCGCGAAAGCGAATTTTATTCAAGGTTACCGTCTATAAGACGTATGGTGCGTCCCATGGAAGCGGCCAAACCTTCGTTGTGGGTTACCACAACAAGAGACAGCCCTCGTTTAGATTGCAAATCAGACAACAAATCGTGAATAGCGTCGCTGGTCTTTGTGTCCAAGTTTCCGGTAGGCTCGTCCGCCAGTAACAACTCTGGCGACAGAGCCAAGGCGCGCGCTATGGCCACGCGTTGTTGTTCCCCGCCGGAGAGTTCTCCGGGGCGATGCGTCAAACGATGAGCCAGTCCGGTATCGTTCAATAACTCTTCCGCCGTGACAGCGGCGGTTTTTCGCGGAATTCCGGCAATCAGGGCGGGGATCATGACGTTTTCAAGGGCGCTGAATTCAGACAGCAAGTGATGAAACTGGAAGACGAAACCGATGCTTTTGTTGCGAAACACCGCTAGTTCCCGATCATTTTTGGCAAATAGGTCGTCTCCTTTAAACAAAATTGCGCCCCCGGAAGGTCTGTCCAGCGCGCCCAGCAAATGCAGGAGCGTGCTTTTGCCCGCGCCTGAAGCTCCAACCAGCGCAACTGTCTCCCCGGAATCTAGCTCCAAGTTGATATTTTTCAGCACTTCTACCCGATTGCCACCGCGCACATAGGTTTTGCTGAGTTTTCTGACATCCAGCAGCTTACTCATAACGCATCGCCTCGGCCGGAAGCATGCGCGATGCCTGCCATGCGGGGTAGAGTGTGGCTAGAAAGGAGATCAACACTGCGGTGATTGAAATCATGGCCACATCAGAAGGAACGACAAGCGAGGGGAAATGATCCAAATAATATACGTCCTTACTGAAAAAGTTTAGCCCCGTAACGCTCTGAATACCGGAGATGATAGGCTCAAGATTTAAAGCGATTAATAATCCGGAGACAACCCCCAAGAGAGTACCTACGGTCCCGATAATCAAGCCTTCCATGACAAATATTTTCATTATGCTCGCGTTGGTCGAGCCCATGGATTTGAGGATCGCGATATCGCGGGTTTTTTCCATTACCACCATGAACAAGGTGGAAGCAATACCAAAGGCGGCCACCAAAACGATAAGGGTCAGAATGATAAACATCACTACCTTTTCCGTTTTAAGGGCGAAAAGTATATTGCGGTTCATCTGCATCCAGTCGCGGGCAAAATAATCAGCCCCCAGGGTTTGATTGATTACGGTTACAAGCTTGTCAGAATGGTAAACGTCTTTTACCTTTAGCTGAATTCCTGTGACCGTGTCACCCAGACCAAAAAAAAGTTGCGCTTGCGTTAGGCTGATATACGCTAACGTCGAGTCATATTCGAACATCCCCGTATTAAAAATGCCCGAGACCCTGAATGTTTTCATCTTTGGAATCATGCCAAGCGGGGTGATATTCCCCATTGGAGAAACTACATTGATTTTGTCTCCAAGCTCGACATTGAGATGCCTCGCAAGCTCTTTGCCGATCAGCAGCCCCGGAGGTGCCGCGCCATCGCCGGTTGTATCCGCGTCTAGAGAGTTGGCGCTCCCTTCTACGATCGAACGGCTGAGTCTTGTGACCTGACGATCTGACTCGATATCAACGCCGCGCAACACCACGCCGGACACATTTTGCCCCGAAGACAGCATGACTTGGTTGTAAATGAAAGGAGTGGCCGCCAAAACGCCTGGTATGGCTTTTAAATCCTGCGTCACCTGACGGTAATCGTCCATGGACGCTCCGTTTCGGAGCACTACCACATGGGCGTTGGTTCCAAGGATTTTTTCCTTCAAATCCGCTTCAAAACCGGTCATGACCGCCAGAACTACAATTAAAGCCATGACGCCGAGAGCGACCCCGGCGGTGGAAATTACGCTTATGATGGAAATGAACGCCGATTTGCGTTTTGCCTTGAGGTAACGCAAGCTGATAAAAAGTTCAAATGACATGACAGAAGGCCAAAGACCAGGAGGTAGATATTGGAAAACAGAACTAACCGCCTCTGCTTTCTCAAACGTTTGAGGCTCCTTAAGTCTTAGTCTCTTTTCTCCTTTCGCAATTGCGGGAAAAGAATTACGTCTCTAATGGAAGCCGAGTCAGTAAGAAGCATAACCAAGCGGTCAATCCCGATTCCTTCCCCAGCTGTCGGCGGGAGACCGTATTCAAGAGCGCGTATATAATCTTCGTCCATGTAGTGCGCCTCTTCGTCTCCCTTAGTTTTTTCAGCTACCTGTGAAAGGAAGCGTTCTTTCTGATCAACCGGATCGTTCAGCTCGGAAAACGCATTGGCAATTTCACGGCCGCCAACGATTAATTCGAAGCGATCCACAATATCCGGGTTGTTATCATTTTTACGGGAAAGCGGCGAAACTTCCGTTGGGTATGACGTAATAAAAGTCGGCTGAATCAGTTTATGTTCCGCCACTTCTTCAAAAATTTCCATGAGCAGCTTGCCGTAACCAATATCATCCGACGGATTCAGGCCAATGTCGCGCGCATAGGCAAGAGCCAGATCGCGGTCGTCAAGTTTTTTAACGTCAATATCCCCGTATTCCAGGATTGCGTCTCGTACGGTCAGACGTTGCCAAGGGCGGCGAAAGCTTATGTCCTGCTCCTGATACTTAAAATCCAGAGCGCCCAGCGTTTCCTGAGCTACATGGCAGAACAACTCCTCGGTGAAGTCCATCAGATCCTCATAGGTCGCATAGGCCTGATAGAACTCCATCATGGTGAATTCCGGGTTATGACGAACGGAAATGCCTTCGTTTCTGAAGTTCCGGTTAATCTCGAATACGCGATCCATTCCTCCCACAACCAGTCGTTTGAGATAAAGCTCAGGCGCGATACGGAGGTAGAGCTGCATATCCAAGGTGTTATGATGGGTAATAAAAGGCCGGGCGGCAGCACCTCCTGGAATTGGCTGCATCATGGGAGTTTCGACTTCTAGAAAGTCCCGCGCAACCATAAAAGATCGAATAAGGCTGATGATTTGGGAACGTTTTAAGAATATCTCGCGCGATTCCGGATTTACAATAAGATCCACATAGCGTTGCCGATATCGTGTTTCGATGTCAGTCAGACCATGAAATTTCTCTGGCAGCGGATGCAGTGATTTGACCAACAGGCGGATCTTTTTTGCGTGCAACGATAATTCGCCAGTTTTCGTTCTGAAGGGAAAACCCTCGGCGCCGATGATATCGCCCAGATCAAAAGTTTCAAAATATGAGTAAGCCTCTTCGCCGATCTCGTCTTTTCTGACGTAGAGCTGCAAACGGCCTTTGCGGTCCTGAATGGTTATGAAGGCGGCCTTGCCGAACGAACGACGCGCCATAATGCGCCCGGCTACAACTAGGTTGTCGTCGCTGGCTTCAATGTTTTCCCGGTCGCCATATGCGTCTTTAATGTCGGCCGTGGTATGCTGCGGTTTAAAGTCGTTGGGATAGGGGTTTACGCCCGCTTCCCATAGGGAATCGACTTTGCGTCTTCTTTGAATTTGTAGTTCGCTGAGTTCTTCCATTGATTCTCCGCCCAGAGCTTTTCGTCGTTAACGAATAGAAAAAGGCTGTTAAAGGTATCTCTGAAAACTTGCCGCGTCAAGCAAAAAAGGGAAAAATTGTGAGCGTAACAATAGTGTAACGCATTGTTTTCTAGTGTTTTTCAAAGCCATTTTTGTCCGAAACAGGTCATTTGTTTCCGATTTCGGCTTCTTCCCGCTGAGACGTAGCAGTAGCCGCTTTTTTCGCCGTTGCCGCGCGGCGACGGGATTTGGGCGCTACGGACTTATCTTCGGAGGATTGCGGAACTTGTTGCGCGGAAATTTCTTTTGCGTCGGCTTTGGCTCGGTTTACTGTGGTTTTTGTTCCTCTTGGAGAAGACGGGCGTTTGGGTTTTGTTGTTGCGGGTGACGGGGGTGGTACGGAAGAGCCCGATTCAACGAGGGAGTCGCGCGCTTCGTCTGTGACTCGCTCCGATATTTTTGCCGCAGCGTCCGACAACTCTAGTTGTAGAGAAGGTACATTTGAGGCTTTTTCGTCGGACAGAGCGGTTTCCGGAGTAGAGGAGTCAGAAACTTCGGATTGAAGCTCTTTAGCGACTGTTTCATCTGTGGATTTCGATGTTTTTTGGGTTTTTTTGCTCCGATGGCGTCTTCGTTTTTTGGGAGCTGGTTCGGCGGTGTCTCTTTCTGTTTCCGTTTCTGGCGCTTCTAAGCTTTTCGGAATTGCAGTATCCGTATGTTCCAGAGTTTTTTGCTCTGCCTCTTGGCTTTCGACGGATTGCGCAGGCGTGGCGTCGATAGGCGGTTTTTTCTTCTTACGGCGGCGTTTTCGTTTTTTTGTCATTTCGGCGCCAGTTGTTTCCTGGCCCTGCTCTTTATCAACGGAAAGGGTCGCGGCTTCGGGGAAAACGGCGGATTGGTTGTTTGCTTCGACTTCCCGCTCAACGGAGTCCGTCTCCTCGGTGCGCGATTTCTCCCGCTTTATAACGGTAAGATCAAGCTGATTCATCAAAAATGAAGTTTTACCCTTGACGTTAACCACGATACCGTAATCATTTTCGATTTGAACCAACTCCCGTTTTTTACGGTTCAGGAGATGATAGGCAACCTCCAATGGTAATCCGCCGTGCACCTCGGCCACATTTCCTTTAGCCGCGGCCCCGTGAATTTTCCGTAGAAACGAGAGAGCCATTGCCTCCACCGACCTGACCTTGCCGCGTCCCTCGCAGTGAGGACACTCAAGGTGGATGGCGGCGTTCAATGTTTTGGCAATGCGTTGACGGGACATCTCAAAAAGACCGAACTCGGAAATGCGGCCCAGATTAACCCGCGCCTTATCCGCTTTGAGAGCTTGCTTCAGCGTTTTTTCAACCTCGTGGTTGTGTTTCCGATCGCGCATGTCGATAAAATCAATTACGATCAGGCCGCCAAGGTCGCGCAACCTCAGTTGGCGGGCTACCTCTTCCGCGGCCTCCATGTTCGCTCTGAACGCGGTGTCTTCAATACCCCGCTCTCCGCTGGTTTTACCCGAATTCACGTCAATGCTTACCAAAGCTTCAGTTGGCTCGATTATAAGCGATCCGCCCGAAGGAAGAGGGACGCGTTTTTCGTAGATCTGATCTATCTGTTCTTCAATCTGAAAACGAGAAAAAATGGGGCGTTTTTCCCGATGAAGCTTAACCAGTTTTTCACATCCCGGCATGGTTTCGCGGAAAAACTCTTTAGCTTCGTTGGCCGCTTCCTTGCTGTCTACCACCACTTCGTCTATATCATCAGAAAAATAGTCGCGTATAAAACGGGTGATCAATCCCCTGTCTCGATAAATTTCTCCCGCTCCGCTGATCTCTCCGGCGCTTTTTTTGATGCCTTCGTACAGGGCCAGCAGATTGTCCATGTCTTTTTGCAACTCTTCGGGCGAACGCCCCAAAGCCTGTGTGCGTACGATATAGCCCATGCCTTCTGGAATGTTCATTCCAACCATGATTTCTTTTAGCGCTTTTCGGTCGCTTTCCCGTTCAACTTTGCGGGAAACTCCTGCGGAGTCGCTGCCAGGCATGAGAACCATGTACCGGCCGGGAAGGGAAAGATATGTGGTCAAAGCCGCGCCTTTGGTGTCGCGTTCGTCTTTTTCCACCTGCACTATAATCTCCTGGCCTCGATGTAGAACCTCCTGAATCCGAGGACGGCGTTTGCGCTGATCCTCCGGTATGTCATCCCGCCATTGCCAAAAATTCGGATGCAATTCTCCCATTTGCAGAAAACCCAGTTTGGAACGGCCAATATCCACGAACGCCGCCTGTAGGCCGGGTTCAACTCGCATTACCACGCCTTTGTAGATGTTCCCCTTGGTCTGCTCTTTGCCGCTGATCTCTATGTTGAGCTCCATAAGACGGCCGTCGCGCACAATGGCGACCCTGGCTTCTTCGGGATGTTTGACATTGATCAGCATTTTTTTGCTTGCAGCTTTTCCCATTGATATTCGTATCCTTTTCAAACGGGACAGGCGTCCCATGAATTACGAGAAAAATGTTTTATCTAAATAAGGCCTGTTTCGGCTAGGGTCGTTTCAGGATTTAATACGCAACGCGTAAACAGCGCCTGGTTTCTGGGAATCTTTCTCCCGGAACTGTGTCCGTACTCATTACCCAGATATCCCGCTGGAATTTAAGGTAATACCACTATTCAATATCCACCGTCAAAAATATAGACGTCTTGCGCAGGAACTGAGCAACAATGTGATTGTCGCTATCGGAACCATTTTTTCCGTTCATGGCGGCGCCTCCCTTCGGTGCCCACAATATAGCCAAGTCGTCATATGAATCAATGTTGTTTGGCAATCGTTCATTTTTTGATGGCAATGTACGGAAAAAGACTCGAAAAAATGGTTGGGATTCTCAGGGAAAAACATTGGCCTGATTTGTTTCTACGCGAATTGTCGGCGGAGATTCTTTTTATAAAAACAAAAAAATCACTCATATGACACCGCGGCTTTTTTGTTCAGATCTGGAAGCAGACATGCGACCAGTCCTATCAAAGGCATATAAGCGCATACGTTATATACAAACTCAATACCGTGGATATCGGCCAGTTTTCCCAGTACGGCTGAAGCTATTCCAGCCACGCCGAAGGCAAACCCGAAGAATAATCCCGAAACTAGCCCCAATTTGTAGGGAAGCAATTCTTGCGCGTATACCAAAATAGCGGGAAAAGCCGACGAAATTATCAGCCCGGCGCAGAAACTTAAGATCAGCGTCCATGTAAAATTGGCGCTTGGCATTGCCATGGTAAAAGGAGCTGCTCCGAGTATTGACAACCATATTACATGTTTACGCCCGATTCTGTCGCCAAGAGGCCCGCCCATCAATGTCCCTATTGCCGTGGCGGCAAGAAATATGAATAGACAAACTTGGGAGGCCTGCACCGTTACCCCGAATTTCTCGATCATGTAAAATGTGTAGTAACTCGTCAGGCTTGCCACATATACGTGTTTGGAAAAAATCAAAACCAGCAGAATCACAATCGTGAAAATGGTTTTCCTCAAAGGAAGGGGGCTTTGGGCGGATTCCTTCTCCATGGTTTTTTGTTTGGGAATCAAGCACAAACGCTGATTATACCAATTGCCTATAAATAGCATGACGAAAATACCCACTAACGCCAGAATTGAGAAATAGGCGATGTTGCTGCGTGCGTGCGCCGCGACGATAACGGCGACCATCAGAGGGCCGAGAGCAGAACCCAGATTGCCGCCCACCTGAAATATGGATTGCGCTAGGCCGCGTTTCCCGCCGGAAGCCAGCGAAGTCAGCCTTGACGCTTCGGGGTGAAACGTAGACGAACCAATGCCCACAAGGAAAACAGAGACGAACATCCACGAAAGCTCCGTCACAAAAGCCAGAGAAATCAATCCTGCTAGCGTAAATGTCATGCCAAGAGGCAGTGACCACGCTGACGGGCGTTTGTCGAAATACAATCCTACGGCTGGTTGGAATACCGAGGCTGATATCTGGTAGGTGAGGGTCAGCAATCCTATTTGCTGAAAGCTTAGATGCAGTTCATTTTTGATAATTGGGTACGAGGCGGATATGACAGATTGTAAGGCGTCGTTCATGCAATGGCTTAAACTCAAAGCCATCAAAATGTGAAACGCCGTAGCGCTTATCTGTTGTTGCTTTGAACTCCGTCCCACTTGGAAAATGCGGAACGCCGTAGAGTTTATATGTTGTTGTGTCGTACTCTGTTTCACTTGTAAAACCATGCAAACGTAAACTGTTTTTTCAATCCGCCTCGTAATTGCGGATAAATACAGGTTTGCTTTTCTATTCTTCTATCAAGCTGGCTTTTTTTATGAAAACCGGCTCCAAAGGCACATCAGAGTGGCCGCCTTTGTTTCCGGTTTTTACGGCGCGGATTTGGTCTACCGCGTCCATGCCTTCCACAACCTGGCCAAAAACGCAATAACCGAAGGTGTCGGGCTGCTTGCCCTGATGATCAAGAAAGGAATTGTCAACTGTGTTGATGAAAAACTGTGCTGTCGCCGAGTCAACTATTGCGGTACGAGCCATGGCAATTGTGCCGCGCTTGTTGGAAAGTTTGTTGGTCGCTTCATTTTTGATGGCGTATTTCGTTTTTTTCTGATCCATGGCTTCGTTCATACCGCCGCCCTGAATCATGAAGTCCTTGATAACGCGGTGAAATATCAAACCGTCATAGAATCCGTCTTTTACATATCCAAGGAAATTTTTGACGGTAATGGGCGCTTTTTCCTTGAATAATTCCACAGTAATTGAGCCCATCGATGTTTCGATCAGAGCTCGCGGGTTTTGTTCAGACATACTAATAAACCTCCGGTACGTGTTGTGTAGAGCGTCTATAACGCACACCGTATGTAGCATAGAGTTGTAGAAACCGAAACTATTTTAATTTGCGGCGCTATGCGTTTAGCGCGATCGGAAAAAACTACTTTCTCGCGGCGAAGCTTCTTCCTTGGAATAATCCCTGATTTATCTGGAGCGGCGCATAATAATGGGTTACTATCCGCATGGATTGGAGAATAACCGCATGACCCGCCAGGAAACCTGGACCACTTTGAAAATTATTGGCTGGACGAAAGAATATTTAGCCGGGAAGGGTATTGAAAACGCCCGGTTGGAGGCCGAATGGCTTTTGTGCGCCGCCACCGGATTGGACAGGGTTGGCCTGTATCTCAATTTTGACAAACCAATGAACGAGGCGGAATTATCCGCGTATCGTTCCATGGTGGCCCG
>JGI994J12354_10004761_pt1 | contig 12047 bp, 9 predicted proteins | sample IntmicLarv3ML3BL_FD_12354 | JGI IMG/M metagenome (IMG submission 12354) | reverse complement strand
ATCAAGTGTTAGTCTCAGAAAAAGTCAAGTTGATTGCTTGGGGAAATGAGGCGTACCCAGAGAATTTGAAACAGATAGATAACGCACCGTATGCACTTTTTGTAAAAGGAGGCTTGCCAGAAAAAGAGAAATTTTCGGTTGCAATTGTTGGGGCGAGGTGTTGCAGTTCCTATGGAGCTGCGATGGCAAGAGAAATCGCAGAAGAATTGGCGAAAAATAAAATAGAAATCATCAGTGGAATGGCTAGAGGAATTGATGCAATTGCGGCTAGAGGCGCATTAAAAGGTGGTGGGAATTCGTATGCACTCTTGGGCTCGGGCGTAGATATTTGTTACCCAAGTGATAACAAGGGGCTGTATCACGATTTGCAAAATAATGGTGGTGTTATCTCAGAATTGCCCATGAAAAGTGCACCCTTAAAAGCACATTTTCCAGCGAGAAATAGATTGATTAGTGCCTTGGCAGATACGATTATCATTATTGAGGCCAAAGAGCGAAGTGGCTCTTTGATTACCGCAGATATGGCGCTTGAACAAGGAAAAGAAATCTATGCCCTGCCAGGTCCGATAAGTAGCGAGCTTAGTAAGGGCTGTAACCGTTTGATTCAGCAAGGAGCAGAGATTTTATTGGGTGTTGATGAATTGCTTCAAAATATCGTCTTAGATTATCGATATTCGACAAAAAAACAAGAGGAAAATAAAATAAAACTTGAAAGTAAGGAAAAATTGGTGTATAGTTGTCTCGATTTCTATCCCATAAATTTGGGGCAGATTATAAACAAGGTGAACTTGCCTATTTCGGAAATACTAAATATTCTTGTAACACTAGAATTAAAGGGCTATATCGAAGAACTTTCTAAGAATTATTATGCGAAATGCAGGTAGAAAAACAAATGGAGGACATCATAATGTCACGCAATTTAGTAATCGTAGAATCGCCAACAAAAGTAAAAACAATTAAAAAATTTTTAGGGAGTACATACACAGTTATGGCCTCACAGGGGCATATTCGAGATTTACCGAAAAGTCAGCTAGGGGTGGATGTAGAAAATGACTATGAACCAAAGTACATTACCATACGAGGAAAAGGTGAGATTTTAGCACAACTTCGTAAGGAAGTGAAAAAAGCAGATAAAATTTTTCTCGCAACTGACCCCGACCGTGAAGGAGAAGCAATTTCATGGCATTTGACAAAATCATTGAAGTTAGAGGACAAAAAGGTATATCGTATTGCATTTAACGAGATTACCAAAAGTGCAGTGAAGGAATCGATTAAAAATGCAAGAGAAATTGATATGGACTTAGTGGATGCACAACAAGCACGTCGTGTACTTGATAGAGTGGTAGGGTACAAGATAAGTCCTTTGCTTTGGGTAAAGGTAAAACGTGGGCTTAGTGCAGGTAGAGTACAGTCTGTAGCCCTTCGGATTATTGCAGATAGAGAAGAAGAGATTAATAGCTTTGTTCCAGATGAATATTGGAGTTTAGAGGGAGAATTTAGCGTCAAAGGCGAAAAGAAACCGCTGATTGCGAAGTTCTATGGAACAGATAAGAAGAAAATGACGATTACTTCAGAGCAAGAACTAAAGAAGATCTTAAAAGTGGTAGAAAAAGCGGATTATGCGGTGACACAAGTGAAAAAAGGGGAGCGCATTAAGAACCCACCCGTTCCATTTACGACGAGTACCTTACAGCAAGAGGCGTCTAAGGCTTTGAACTTTGCAACACATAAGACCATGCGTGTGGCGCAACAATTATACGAAGGAATCAATGTCAAAGGGCGTGGCTCGTTTGGATTGATTACTTACTTGCGTACAGACTCTACGAGAGTATCAGAAGATGCAGATCGATTAGCAAAAGAATATATTACAGAGGTATACGGGGCACAATATGTAGCAAAAGCGGGAAAGGTCAAGGAAAGCAAGAAGAAGATACAAGATGCTCACGAGGCGATTCGACCAACGGATATTACGGTTTTGCCAGCAGCTATTAAGGAGTCCTTATCCAGAGACCAATTCAGATTATACCAATTGATTTGGAAGCGTTTTGCGGCAAGTAGAATGGAAAAGGCAAAGTACGAGACGACTTCTGTGAGAATTTCAGCAGATAAATATATTTTTACAGTGGCGACCTCTAAATTGATTTTTGAAGGTTTCCGCGCAGCATATATAGAGGCGGACGATGAAAAGGAAAAGAATAATGTGTTGTTAGGCTCTCTAAGTGAAGAGTCTGTTTTGACAAAGAATGACTTTGCGTATGAACAGCATTTTACAACGCCACCAGCGCACTATACAGAAGCGTCCTTAGTACGGACGTTAGAAGAGCTTGGAATTGGAAGACCAAGTACGTATGCACCGACGATTTCGACCATTGTGGCGAGAAGATATGTTGCAAAAGAAGGACGAAGCCTGTATTTGACAGAAATAGGTGAAGTTGTAAACGGTATGATGAAACAATCGTTTGAAAATATTGTAGATGTGAATTTTACTGCAAAAATGGAAAAGTTGCTTGATGATATTGAAGAGGGCAACACGAAATGGAAGAAGGTCATTGAAGATTTTTATCCAGAACTTGACCATGCCGTGCAAGTGGCAGAAAAAGAATTGGAAAGTGTCAAAATTGCAGATGAAGTCTCCGAGGTGGTTTGCGAATTGTGTGGAGAACATATGGTGATTAAATATGGCCCTCATGGAAAATTCTTAGCATGTCCCGGATTCCCGGACTGTAGAAACACGAAACCATATTTAGAAAAAGCAGGTATCGCTTGTCCAACATGTAACAAAGAGGTGGTGCTAAGAAGAACGAAGAAGGGGCGTATTTACTTTGGATGTGAGGATAATCCAGAGTGTGAGTTCATGTCATGGCAGAAACCTTCTGAGCAAAAATGTCCGAAATGTGAGCATTACATGGTTGAAAAAGGCAAGAAACTGGTTTGCCAAAATGAAAAATGTGGATATAGTATGGATAATTTGATTGAAAAGTAACAATGTGTATGCTAGAATGAGCTGACAAACAATTTTGTTAGTTGTTTACACAATTGCGCGAAATAAGGTTTAATAATACAGTGAAAACGGAGGATTTTGCATGAGTGTGCAGTTATTAGATAAGACTCGAAAAATCAACAAACTTCTTCATAACAATAGTACAAGTAAAGTGATATTTGATGATATTTGTGCAGTGATGACAGACATTTTGGAATCAAATGTTTTGGTTATTAGCAAAAAGGGAAAGGTGCTTGGCATTAGTCAGTGTGACCAGTTTCCCTCTATCACGGAATTGCTTACTACGCAAGTTGGTGGCTACATTGACACGATGTTGAATGAGAGAATGTTGAATATCTTATCGACCAAAGAAAATGTAAATCTTCAAACTTTAGGTTTTGAAAAGGAAGCATTAAAAGGCTATCAGGCGATTGTTACGCCAATTGATATTGCAGGCGAACGATTGGGTACATTATTTTTGTACAAGGAAGATTCTTTTTATGAAATTGATGACATCATATTAAGTGAATATGGTACCGCAGTGGTAGGGCTTGAGATGCTTCGTTCGGTAAATGAGGAGTGGGCAGAAGAGACAAGAAAAGAGCAAATTGTCAAATCGGCGATTCATACCTTATCGTTCTCAGAATTAGAGGCAATGGGCTATATATTTGATGAACTAAAAGAATCAGAAGGTGTTTTGGTTGCGAGTAAAATTGCCGACAGAGTAGGGATTACCCGTTCTGTAATTGTGAATGCGCTTAGAAAATTTGAGAGTGCAGGCATCATTGAATCGAGGTCCTCTGGCATGAAGGGAACCTACATAAAGGTGATTAACGATTATGTATTTGAGGAATTGGAACAATTAAGAACGAAGAAAAAGCGATAAAATGAGGGTATCAGATAAGCTGGTACCTTTTTTGGCGAAAGGGGTATTATGTATACGAATAAAACAGTGAATTTGAAAATGCAGAAACCTTTAGTGGAAACGTTAGAATTTGACCCAAACACATATCTGTGTGAAGTCTTGGAGTATGAGCAAAATAGCGAAAGAATCTTATTACGTCTTAGTGGAAATCATATTCAAAAGTTGGCACTTAATACCATTTATGAATGTCAAATTTTGTTAGAAGATACAAATATCCTTTGTACAGGTATTATTAAGGAGCGATATATAGATGAGAGAGGTTGCATTTTGAACCTGAGAATAGAGTCGGGATTTTATGAAATAAATATAAAGTAGCGCAAACCATGTTGACAAATAAAAAAGATGATGTTATTTTATAGGGGTATCGATTAGCACTCGTGCAAAAAGAGTGCTAACAAAATGATGAAGGAGGAAGCAGATGAAATTAGTACCATTAGGAGATCGTGTTGTATTAAGACAATTAGTAGCAGAAGAAACAACGAAATTCGGAATTATATTGACAGGACAAACAAAAGAAAAGCCACAACAAGCAGAAGTAATTGCTGTTGGACCAGGCGGAGTAGTAGATGGAAAAGAAGTGGTGATGAGTCTGAAAGTGGGCGACCAAGTTATTTTCTCAAAATATGCAGGGACGGAAGTTGAAATAGAAGATACAGAATATATTGTCGTGAAACAAAGTGATGTTTTGGCAATTGTAAAATAGGAATTATTGGAGGAAGATACAATGGCAAAGGAAATTAAATTTGGCGCAGAAGCGCGAGCAGCCTTGGAAGTAGGCGTCAATCAATTATCAGATACAGTAAAGGTAACCTTAGGACCTAAGGGGCGTAATGTAGTTTTAGATAAATCATACGGTTCTCCATTGATTACAAATGACGGAGTGACGATTGCAAAAGAAATCGAATTAGAAGATGCATTTGAAAATATGGGCGCGCAGTTGATTCGTGAAGTGGCATCTAAGACAAATGATGTAGCAGGAGATGGAACAACAACAGCGACTGTTTTGGCGCAAGCAATGGTGCATGAAGGAATCAAGAATCTAGCAGCAGGCGCAAACCCAATCGTACTTCGTAAAGGTATGAAGAAAGCAACAGAAGTAACCGTAGAAGCGATTGCAAAAATGAGCAGTAAAGTAAAAGACAAAGAGCAAATTGCAAGAGTTGCAGCAGTGTCTTCTGGCAATGAAGAAGTAGGCGTTATGATTTCTGACGCGATGGAAACTGTATCAAATGATGGCGTTATCACAATCGAAGAATCTAAGACGATGAATACAGAATTGGATTTAGTAGAAGGAATGCAATTTGATAGAGGTTACATTTCTGCATATATGGCAACGGATATGGAAAAGATGGAAGCAAACTTAGAAGATCCATATATATTGATTACAGATAAGAAGATTACAAATATTGCCGAGATACTTCCAATCTTGGAACAAATCGTGCAATCAGGAGCAAGACTTCTTATTGTTGCAGAAGATATAGAAGGCGAGGCTTTGACTACACTTATCGTGAACAAACTACGTGGAACGTTCAATGTCGTAGCGGTTAAGGCACCAGGATATGGCGATCGTAGAAAAGATATGCTTAAAGATATTGCCATCTTAACAGGTGGTCAAGTGATTTCAGAAGAGCTTGGACTAGATCTTAAGGAAGTCACAATGGAACAATTAGGACGTGCAAAATCAGTAAAAGTGCAAAAAGAGAATACAACAGTTGTAGACGGCCTAGGAAATAAGAAAGACATTAAAGCCAGAGTGGCGCAGATTAAGAAGCAAATTGAAGAGACTACTTCTGATTTTGACCGCGAAAAGTTACAAGAAAGATTAGCGAAATTAGCGGGCGGAGTTGCAGTTGTTCGTGTTGGAGCAGCAACAGAAACAGAGATGAAAGAAGCAAAACTTCGTATGGAAGATGCACTTGCAGCGACGAGAGCCGCGGTAGAAGAAGGTATCATCGCAGGTGGTGGTTCAGCTTATATTCACGCAGCCAAAGAAGTAGAGAAATTATTAGGAACACTAGAAGGCGACGAGAAAACAGGTGCAAAAATCATCTTAAAAGCACTCGAATCTCCATTGTATAACATTGTTGCAAATGCAGGTATGGACGGTTCTGTAGTCGTAAACAAAGTAAAAGAATCGAAAAAAGGTATGGGATTCAATGCATATACAGAAGAATATGTTGACATGGTCAAAGAAGGTATCTTAGATCCTGCGAAGGTGACAAGAAGTGCATTGCAAAATGCGACAAGTGTTGCTTCAACATTATTGACAACAGAGTCAGTAGTTGCAAACATCAAAGAAGATGTACCACCAATGCCAGCAGGGAATCCAGGAATGGGAATGATGTAATCCTATTTTTAATGAAATAAAAGATACATGAAAAAACGGCGCTGTTTTTTAAGACAGCATCGTTTTTTTATTTTCTGTAATTAGGAAGTTGCTTTCCGATTACAGAAAAACCATCTGGATGAACATATTGTGCTAATGGCAAATCCGAAAGTGATACACAAACACTCGACAATATGCTAGGTGTGCCATATAATGACAAAGAGTATATCAGTTTTACAACATGGAGAAATGAAAATGAATTATCAAAAGGAATTAGAGAAAATATTACCGAACATAGACGAAAATAAGAATCGCTTATTTCTTCACAGTTGCTGTGCGCCATGCAGTAGTTATGTGTTAGAATATTTAGCAGAGTATTTTGCAATTACGATTTTTTATTATAATCCGAATATTTATCCGGAATCCGAATATGAGACGCGCATAGAGGAACAGCGTGGGCTGATTCGCAAGATAAAGGGCAAGTATCCGATTTCCTTTGTAGAAGGGCATTATGATAGACAGGAATTTTTTGAAATTGCCAAAGGCTTAGAAAATGAGGCAGAGGGCGGGGAACGTTGTTTTCGTTGTTATGAACTGCGATTAAGAGAGGCGGCCAAACGAGCGAGGGCAGGCGGATTTGATTTCTTTACGACGACGCTTAGCATCAGCCCGATGAAGAATGCGAAGAAGTTAAATGAATTAGGCGTGAAGATAGGGGAAGAATATCAGATTGCACATCTACCCTCAGATTTTAAGAAAAAGGGCGGATACCAACGCTCGATTGTGTTGTCAAATTTGTATGGGCTATACCGGCAAGACTATTGTGGGTGCGAGTTTTCGATTCGGCATCTTTACAGTGAAAAAGGTGTGTGGTAAACTAAGAAGATATTCACATAAAATATAGATGTTGCAAATTGCGACTGCTGCAGGCGAGAGTTTCCAAGGGGAACTCTATTCGAAGTGGAAGACGAAAGGACGTGAGAGAGTATGGCACAATTATGGGGTGGTCGTTTCACCAAGGAAACAGATCAATTGGTATATCACTTTAATGCATCGATTTCATTTGACCAAAGGATGTATGCACAAGATATTACGGGTAGTATTGCGCATGTAATGATGCTGGCGAAACAAGGCATTTTGACAAGTGTAGAAAAAGAGGAAATCATAGCTGGCTTACAGGGTATTTTAAAAGATATAGAAGCGGAGAAACTTTGTATTTCAGATACATATGAAGATATACATAGTTTTGTAGAAGCGACATTGATAGAGCGCATCGGAGAAGTAGGGAAGAAGCTGCACACAGGAAGAAGCCGCAATGATCAAGTGGCGCTTGATATGAAGTTATATGTGCGAAATGAAATCGAAGCTTTGCGCACGCTTATGAAGGAATTACTTGAAGTTACCCTCACGATTATGGAAGAGCATACAGAAACGTATATGCCGGGATTTACGCATTTGCAGAAAGCACAACCAACGACGTTAGCGCATCATATGGGTGCTTATTTTGAGATGTTTCGGAGAGATTATGAGCGTTTATTTGATATACAAGCACGTATGAATACGTGTCCTCTTGGTTCGGGCGCATTGGCAGGTACGACTTATCCGCTTGATAGAGAATATACAGCGAGTTTATTAGGCTTTGAAGGGCCAACACTTAATAGTATGGATGGGGTATCGGATCGGGATTATTTGATTGAATTATTGGCGGCACTTTCGACGACGATGATGCATTTGAGCAGATTTTCGGAAGAAGTTATCATATGGAATACCGATGAATACAAATTTATCAATTTGGATGATGCTTATAGCACGGGTAGTAGCATTATGCCGCAGAAGAAGAATCCGGACATTGCAGAGCTTGTTCGTGGGAAGACGGGAAGAGTCTATGGCGCATTGATGTCTATTCTTACGACGATGAAAGGTTTACCACTGGCGTATAATAAAGATATGCAAGAAGATAAAGAACTTGTCTTTGATGCCATTGATACTGCGAAGGGGTGTATCGCCCTTTTTAAAGAAATGCTAAGAACGGCTGAATTTTACAAGGAAGCAATGAAAAGAAGTGCGACAGGTGGCTTTACCAACGCGACGGATGCTGCGGATTATTTAGTGAATCATGGCGTGGCATTTCGGGATGCACATAGTATTGTAGGGCAGTTGGTTTTAACTTGCATTGCACAAAATAAATCCTTAGATGAACTTTCTATGGAAGAATATAAGAAACATTCGTCTGTATTTGAGGAAGATATTTATGACGCGATTTCGTTATCGACATGTGTTAATAAACGAGAAACGATAGGTGGTCCAGGCAAAGAAGCGATGAATAAAGTGATTGCAATATACAAGGAATATTTGAAAGGGGCAAAATAATATGCAAAAGTTTAAAGTGGGAATTCTAGGCGCAACGGGAATGGTAGGACAACGATTTATCGCATTGATGGAGAATCACGCGTGGTTTGAAGTTGTGACACTTGCAGCAAGTGAGCGCTCTGCCGGGAAGACATACGAAGAAGTGGTACGGGACAAATGGAAGATGAAAACGCCGATGCCAGAAGCGGTGAAAGATATTGTAATCTTAAATGTAAATGAAGTAGAGAAAGTTGCAGAAACAGTGGACTTTGTCTTTAGTGCGGTAGATATGGAGAAAGAAGCGATACAGCAAATTGAAGAAGCGTATGCAAAGACAGAGACGCCAGTGGTATCGAACAATAGCGCACACAGGTGGACGAAAGATGTGCCAATGGTGATTCCAGAAATCAACCCAGAGCATTTTGATATTATTGAAGCGCAGAAGAAACGTCTAGGAACACAAAAAGGCTTTATAGCAGTTAAGCCCAATTGCTCTATTCAAAGTTATGCGCCAGTGTTAAAGGCTTGGGAAGAATTTGAACCTGTCGAAGTGGTAGCGACGACTTATCAAGCGATTTCAGGAGCAGGAAAGAACTTTGAAGATTGGCCAGAAATGGTAGGAAATATTAATCCGTTAATCTCTGGAGAAGAAGAAAAGAGTGAGCAAGAACCACTTCGTTTGTTCGGTAGCGTACAAGGGGACGAGATTGTGAAAGCAAAGTTGCCGGTGATTACGACACAGTGTATTCGCGTGCCGGTTTTAGATGGCCATACAGCAGCCGTATTCGTGAAATTTGCAAAGAAAGTGACAAAGCAAGAATTGATTGATAAGATGCGTGCTTATCAAGGGATACCACAAGAAGAGAAATTGCCAAGTGCACCAGCACAATTTATTCAATATTTAGAAGAAGAGAATCGTCCACAGGTAACCATGGATGTGGATTATGAAAATGGAATGGGAATCTCCATTGGTCGCTTAAGAGAAGATCATGTCTATGATTATAAATTTGTTGGTTTATCGCATAATACAGTGCGAGGTGCAGCCGGTGGGGCAGTATTATGTGCGGAAACATTAGTGGCTATGAAGTACATTTCTCACAAATAGGAACGGAGAAACATATATGGGGAAATCGTTATATATAGCAGAAAAACCAAGTGTAGCACAAGAATTTGCAAAGGCGTTGCATCTTCGTACAAGCAGAAGGGACGGTTATCTGGAAAGTGACGAAGCAGTGATTACGTGGTGCGTAGGGCATTTGGTTACAATGAGTTATCCGGAGAAATATGACGAAAAATTTAAACGGTGGAGTCTAGAGACCCTGCCGTTTTTGCCAGATACGTACTTATATGAAGTGATTCCAGCAGTTGCCAAACAGTATAAAACGGTGAGTACGTTGCTTAGTCGCGAGGATGTAGATACGATTTATGTGTGTACAGACTCCGGGCGTGAGGGGGAATATATTTATCGTTTGGTGGAAAATATGGCACAGGTGCAAGATAAGAATCGTAAGCGAGTTTGGATTGATTCACAGACACAAGAAGAGATTTTGCGAGGGATTCAAGAGGCCAAAGATTTATCGGAATATGACAACTTATCTGCGTCAGCGTATTTGCGCGCAAAAGAAGATTACTTAATGGGAATCAATTTCTCAAGGTTAATGACGCTTAAGTACGGCAATAGTATTGCGCAGTATTTGGGGCAGAAATATACAGTTTTATCTATCGGGCGCGTTATGACTTGTGTGCTTGGCATTGTGGTGCGCAGAGAGCGTGAGATTCGGGACTTTGTGAAAACACCTTTCTTTAGAGTGCTTTCTCATATGGATATAAGCGGTGAAATGTGCGAAGGTGAGTGGAAGGCGATACAAGGGTCTAAGTATTTTGAATCCTTTGATTTGTATAAGGAAAATGGCTTTAAGCAAAGGGAAAAGGCTGAGGAGTTAGTCGCCTATTTAGAAGAAGAAAGACCAATGATGGCGAAGATAACCTCGATAGAGCGAAAAAAAGAAAAGAAGAATCCACCACTACTTTATAATTTAGCGGAATTGCAAAATGAAGGTTCCAAACGTTTTAAAATCAGTCCAGATGAAACTTTGAAAATTGTACAAGAACTCTATGAGAAGAAAATGGTTACGTATCCAAGAACAGATGCAAGGGTACTATCTAGCGCGGTGGCAAAAGAAATACATAAGAATCTAAATGGACTGGCAAAGTATGACGAGGTCAAACCATTTATTGAAGATATTGTAAAATTTGGTAGTCATAAAACACTTGCAAAGAGCAGGTATGTCAATGATAAGCAGATTACAGACCATTATGCGATTATTCCAACAGGGCAAGGGCTAGATGCTTTGCGTAGTATATCTGGAACGGGCAAGCAAGTGTATGAGTTGATTGTCAAGAGATTTCTTGGAATCTTTTATCCGGCGGCAGTGTACCAAAAGTTGGGGTTAGTGGTTGCGCTTAGAGGCGAGAGCTTTTTTGTGAATTTTAAAGTGCTTGAAAGTGAAGGCTTTCTGAAGATAGCAGGTGTTCCAGAAAGTGATGCGAGTATCACAAAGGAATTTTTAGAAAAGGCAAAATCGCTAAAAAAGGGTGATGAAATCGAGATACAAGAGTTGTCCATCAAAGAAGGAGAGACGACACCGCCAAAAAGGTATAATTCGGGCTCTATTATTTTGACCATGGAAAATGCAGGACAATTTATTGAAGACGAGGAATTGCGTGTACAGATGAAAGGTAGTGGAATCGGAACGAGTGCAACCAGGGCGGAAATCTTGAAAAAACTCATTCATATTCAATATTTATCGCTGAATAAAAAGACGCAAATTATCACGCCAACGCTACTTGGAGAAATGATTTTTGATGTGGTTGAGAATTCTCTGAAGTCTTTGTTAAATCCAGATTTGACGGCAAGTTGGGAAAAGGGATTGACGTATGTGGCGAACGGAGATATATCGGAAACGGAATATATGGCGAAGTTAGAAGAGTTTGTTCGCACGAGGACACAAGGTGTGTTACAATTAAGAAACCAATACCAGATGAAACAATATTTTGATAAAGCAGCGACATTTTATAAGCCTGCAAATAAGAAAGGAAAAGCGAAAGCATGAAAGAACTAGCCGTGTCAGAGCTGTATACATTAGAGGAAACAATAGCAAAAGATATTTTTGTAGGAGTGACATACCCTTGGGAAGTCTTGCCAAAGATTGGTGATTTTATTTTACAATTAGGCGCCACACTGTCGGAGAAGGAGTATGAAAGAATCGGAGAAGATGTTTGGGTGGCGAAATCAGCAGAGGTTGCAAAGAGTGCGTATTTGCATGGACCTTTGATTATTGGAGAGAATGCACAGGTGAGACATTGTGCGTTTATTCGTGGCAATGCCATCATAGGAGAGGGTGCAGTCGTTGGAAATTCCACAGAGCTTAAGAATGTGATTTTATTTAATAAAGTGCAAGTGCCGC
>JGI994J12354_10004760_pt1 | contig 12047 bp, 10 predicted proteins | sample IntmicLarv3ML3BL_FD_12354 | JGI IMG/M metagenome (IMG submission 12354) | reverse complement strand
GATCGTGTGAACACTCTGGTAGAATTACAAACACCCCCATTATCCTTCACTATTCATCTTACTAATGTTGTTGGTCAATACGCTTTTAAAATTTCTGCCAGGGGTGAATTTAGTGTAGATTGGGGTGATGGATCAGCCATAGAAAAAATAATAAAAACTAATACATACGAAGGAACATACTCACATTCGTACTCAACGCAAAATAACTATAATATAGTAGTGACAGGTATGGCAACAAGTTATAGTTCCGACACAATGGTGCCTGCGGTGTCATTTAGTGGCCAATCTAATACAGCGAAAATAACTGCTATATCAGGTCAAATTGGAGGAATATTTCCAACACTGGGTACAGGTAGTGGTCAACAACCCAGTTTTTTTAGAAGTTTTCAATCTTGTACAGGTTTAACCGCAATTCCCGATGGTTTATTTTCTGGGATATACGGTGCACCAGTACCATATATGTTTCAAGACACATTTAGTTATTGCTCTGGTCTAACTTCAATCCCATCTGGGTTATTTGGTAATTTATCAGGTGCACCTGCATATTCTATGTTTCAGGCTACGTTTAATTATTGCTCTGGTCTAACTTCAATCCCATCTGGGTTATTTGGTAATTTATCAGGTGCCCCCGCGCCCTACATGTTCGAAAGAACGTTTTCTAACTGCGAATATATTACAAGCTCAATTCCATCGGGGTTATTTGGTAATTTATCCGGCGCACCTGCATATTCTATGTTTCAGCATACGTTTAATATGTGCATAAGGTTATCTGGTTCAATCCCATCCGGATTGTTCGGTTCTTTGTCTGGCGCACCTGCATATTCGATGTTTCAGGGAACATTTGGTAGTTGCTCTAATATAACAGGGGCAATCCCATCTGGATTATTTGGTACATCTTTTGGTGCGCCAGCAGAATATATGTATTCGAGTACGTTTAGTGGTTGCTCTGGTCTGACAGGTTCAATTCCGTCTGGGTTGTTCGGCACATTCTCCGGTGCGCCCGCATCAGGTATGTTCCAAGGCACATTCTACAGATGTAGATATTTATCTGGGACAATACCAGGAAATTTGTTTTCTGGTATATCTGGTGCGCCAGCAAGAGATATGTTCAACAGAACGTTTGATAGTACTGGATTAAGTGTAATATCACCAGGATTATTTTCTGGTATATCTGGTGCGCCAGCAGAAGGTATGTATTCGAGTACGTTTGCGAGTTGTAATAGTCTGAATAGTTCAATTCCATCCGGGTTATTTGGTACAATATCTGGTGCACCAGCTCGCAATATGTTCGCTGAAACATTTTATAATAACGGTGCTCTTACGGGGTCAATCCCATCGGGTTTATTTGGCAATCTTTACGGTGCACCCGCGGAGAGTATGTTTGGTAATACATTTAACGAATGTCGTGGATTAACTGGTGCAATTCCATCTGGATTATTTGGTACAATATCTGGTGCACCGATATACGGTATGTATGCAGGTACATTTTCTGGTTGTAGTGGATTAACAGGTTCAATCCCAACCGGTCTATTTGGTGCGATATCCGGGGCACCAGATATGTATATGTTTTCGAGCACATTTCAACAGTGTAGTGGATTGACGGGTTCAATCCCAGCCGGTCTATTTGGTGCGATATCTGGTGCACCCGCAGAGGGTATGTTTCAAAGCACATTTGCGGGGTGCTATGGACTGACCGGTTCAATTCCGTCTGGGTTATTTGGTACAATATATGGTGCGCCAGCAAATTCTATATTTTATCAAACATTTGCATATTGCATGGGTTTAACTGGAAATATCCCATCGGGGTTACTTGGTACATATATTGGAGATTTGCAATACAATCTGTTTGCAGGCACATTTAGTGGATGTGCTGGACTGACTGGTATAGAAGATGGAATATGGGATTTATCTGGGGTATCAACTGTTGCAACACCTTGGGCATATTATGCGTTTGATAGTACATTTTTCGATGCATCAGGTATAACATCTGAATCCCCTTCTATTGCACCCGGTAGTACAACTAAGCTTTGGCAATATTTTCCGTTCATGACAAGCGAAAATACAATAACATTTTTTGGTGCTACTGATATGGCAGATTATGCAAGCATACCAATCGAATGGAAAGAGTTTATTTGGTAATGATAAAATATAAAAAAAAACCGCCGAACGGCGGTTTTTTAATAATATTTTTTATTATTAACGGCGGCGGTTGTTATTGTAACCACCACTGTGTTGTGCACCATTGCTGGATTTCTTTGACAGGTAACGGGCGGCAATTATAACCAGCCATTCCAAGGCCAAAAATCCCAATGCAATGAATTTGCTGTCGGCTTGGTTGACCCAGCCCAATATGTAAATTAACTGTGCGGCAAAAGATATATACAGCACACCAAATATTCCCGTAAAGAATGTTTTTTTGATTTTTCCCAACATTTTGTTTTCCCTTCTTGTTACATTTAAAAGTGCCGTGATTCCGGTGACAGGTTCACGGCGGACCCCGCAAAAGCTTTGATGAACACCGTCAACAATTGCCAACCGTGTTCGTGCCCTTAGGCTGCCATTGCAAAGCGAACATTGTCGTTCGCAGCGATTGTATCGCCATTCAGTTTTTATTTGGCTTTTTACGACGCCATGTCGGATTCAGTCGATTTGCCTTTATTTCGCTTGTCGAGTCTATTTCATCCCCATGAAAATTTGGTGGAGATGTGGGGTACTGCCCCCCAGTCCAAAACGATTATTCCGCAACGGGTTCAGAATCATCACTGTTTGCACAGCCATACTATTATAATATTCTTACTGGAAATTGCAAGTTTTTAAGTTATAATGACATTTATGAAGTTTCTGGATAAAGCAAAAATTTATATCAAAGCAGGCAATGGCGGCAACGGCAGCGCCAGTTTTCGTCGTGAAAAATACATCGAATACGGTGGGCCAAATGGTGGTGACGGTGGGCGTGGTGGCGATATTATCTTTCGCGCCGTGCCAAATGTTAACACATTGATTGACTATCGTTTTAAAACTAATTTTATCGCCGAAAGCGGCGACGGTGGCTCGGGCAAGGGGCGTACCGGCGCATCTGGCGACACAATGGTTTTGCCCGTACCAACAGGCACGGTGATACTGTCCGAAAACGAAGAATTTGAATATGCAGATTTATCCGCCGACGGTATGGAATACCGCGCATGCCGCGGTGGCAACGGCGGTTGGGGCAATTTGCACTTTAAAAGTCCCACAAATCGCACCCCGCGCCAGGCAAATGACGGATTACCCGGCGAAGACCGCACGGTTATATTACGATTGAAATTAATTGCCGATATTGGATTGGTTGGCTTTCCAAATGCGGGCAAATCGACTTTGCTGGCCGCTGTGACCGCCGCACGACCAAAAATTGCAAATTATCCGTTTACAACATTAAATCCACAATTGGGCGTTATGTATGCCCATGAACGCGAATTTATCTTGGTGGATTTACCCGGATTAATTGCAGGCGCACATACTGGCGTTGGGCTGGGGGACAGATTCTTGGGTCATGCAGAACGCACCCAGTTAATTTTGCATGTTATTGACGGGACTGAACCCGATTGGGTGGAACGCTATAAAACTATTCGTAACGAAATGGATTCGTATGGTGGTGGATTGTTGGGTAAACCGGAAATGGTAATCATAAATAAAACCGACGCGATATCTGATTCAGATTTAAAAGACAACATGGCTGCATTTAAAAAATCTTTTGGGCGCAAGAAAAAGCCAGAAATCGTATGTATCAGTGCCGCCGGTATGACTGGTATACGGGAACTGATTGCCGCCATAGAAAAGAAGTTTCTGGAGATAAAGTANAAATGCCCAAATACACCAATCCCATGAATCAATACAGATTGCATGGAAATGAAAAAACAGCCGCGTATAACAAATCTGTGGGTCTGGGGGAAAACGCGTTACAGCACGATAATTCCACCGTGCCATTGGCGTCAAAAAGTCTGGACGAAGTTGAATTTATTGGGGGATTTTGGCGTGTTCAACATGGTNTTNACAAAGAAATAACTATGGTTCGCAATGTGCCATTTGTTTTGGGTGCGCAATTAACATCGGATAAATTGGCACAATTTGAAATAAAGTTTTTTAAATATTATCACGCCAGTATGGTTTGCTGGAATTGCTATGGTCCGATTTTGGCAGAAAAATCACATATTGTTGCAAATTTTCGCCAACATTGGGCGTATGGTCCTGGTATAGCTGAAGCCCGCGCATTCTTGGCAGTTCGTGTGCTGGATTACTATACTAAACCGTTTTACGGATTATATACCCGGCTGAATAATCGTTCAAAATAGCCCACGGTATTTTTTCTTTTTTGCTTTTCGGACATAATCTGATATGATTCAAGCATGCAAAATAATAAAGAAAAGAAGAAAGGAGAAAATATGCCGACTTTAAAAGGTACTCAGACAGAAAAAAACTTACTGATTGCGTTTGCGGGTGAATCCCAGGCGCGTAATCGCTATACATTCTTTGCGTCACGCGCAAAATCCGAAGGTTTCGAAGCAATCGGAAAAATATTCAACGAAACCGCTGACCAAGAAAAAGAACACGCAGAACGGTTGTTCAAATATATGACCGGTGGTGATGTAGAAATCACAGCGTCATTCCCAGCGGGAAAAATCGGAACAACATTGGAAAATCTGCAAGCCGCCGCATTTGGTGAACATATGGAAAATACAGAAATGTATCCAAAATTCGCACAAATCGCCGCCGCCGAAGGATTTGATACAATCGCCGAAGTCTTGAAAAATATTGGTTATGCCGAACGGTATCATGAATCGCGTTACCGCGCATTGATTGACGCAATTGAATCTGGCACATTGTTCAAGCAAGATAACATTGTTATGTGGCGTTGCACAAATTGTGGTAACTGGCATATTGGCAAAGATGCCCCAGATGTTTGTTCAGCATGCTTGCACCCCCAAGGGTACTTTATCAGCGAAGGCGTAATTGCCCGCTGTGACACCAACGAAGGGTTCTGTGAATACACAAACAAAGATTAATCAAAAAGCTGGCTAGAAAGTTAAAACTAAAAAAGCTGATTAACCAAATAAAAAACCGCCACCCGGCGGTTTTTTGTTTCCATAAATTATCAACATCGGTTCCCCTCTGGCCAGAGGGGTGCGCACAGCGCGGGGTGTCGTTAAATAAAGATGTCCACCGAAGCCTTGGCGAAGGCTGGACGGTGGTAATCCATTGTATAAAAACTTGTCCATTATAATGGACAACGAATATTTCTTACACCTTCACCAATACCTGATAACATTTCCCCTTTACCAAAATTGGGTATATTGTTATAATGTATGGCATTAACAGAGAGAAATATGTTAAAACGCTTGGTGTTGTTATCATTTTTCGCGATTGGTTTGTTTGGATTTTCAACCCCCGGTATTGCCGCCGTTGCATCTGTTGACTATGTTCATGCCACCATTCTGGAACTCAAAGATGTCACTGTGACCCCTCAAATTGCGGGGGGGGGAACAAATTACACCATCCCCGTAAGTCTTAAATACTTTATGCGTCAAATCGATAAAGCCAATGAATTATTGAATGGTACAGCCACCACAGACTACGCCGGCGCATTAACCACCGCACAAGAAACCAACTTGGTCGAAGTAAACCGCGCCCGCGCGGATATAGAGGCATTGATTGAAGGTCCATCTGCACCAGATGGATTTATTGTTCATCTTAGTAACATTTCTGGATTATATAGTTTTATGATGTCTGCCAGTGGTAATTTTACAGTTGATTGGGGTGATGGTTCACCAATTCAGACAATAACAAAAACAAATACAACTGAAACAACATACTCACATTCATATTCACCATCTGGAAATTACGATATAGTAATTGGTGGTTTGGCAACCGGTTATACCACAGACGAATACACATCGGTTATATCATTACGTGATGCAGATTGGTCAGAAAACACAAAGATGACAGGGATATCCGGAAGCATTGGTAATATATTCCCAACATTAGGAAACACAAACGGTCAACAACCACGATTTTATTATACATTTTATGGTTGTGTCGGGTTAACTACAATTCCATATGATTTATTTTCTGGTATATCTGGCGCACCAGCAAGCAGTATGTTCGAGGGCACATTTAGTAGTTGCAGTGGTTTGACCGGGGCAATCCCAGCCGGACTATTTTCAGGGATATCCGGTGCACCAGCAAGCGGTATGTTCAGTGGCACATTTAGCTATTGCACCGGACTGAACGGATCAATCCCAACAAACTTATTTTCTGGCATATCCGGCGCACCGGCAGACGGTATGTTCGGTGGCACATTTTCTGGTTGCAGTGGACTAACGGGGTCAATTCCATCGAACTTATTTTCTGGTATATCTGGTGCGCCCGCAGCATATATGTTTCAACAAACATTTGGCTATTGCACTGGTTTGACCGGGGCAATCCCAACAAACTTATTTTCTGGTATATCTGGCGCACCGGCATACGGTATGTTCAGCGTCACATTTAATGGTTGCAGTGGACTAACGGGGTCAATTCCATCGAATTTATTTTCTGGTATATCTGGCGCACCAGCAGACGGTATGTTCGGTAGCACATTTGGCTATTGCACTGGATTGACCGGGTCAATTCCAACAAACTTATTTTCTGGCATATCAGGCGCACCGGCATACGGTATGTTCAGTGGCACATTTTATCATTGCAGTGAACTGGCCGGGGCAATCCCCGCTGGGTTATTTGGAACAATTTCTGGGACACCCGCAGAACTTATGTTCCAAAATACATTTTCTTATTGCAGTGGACTGACTGGGGCAATCCCCGCTGGGTTATTTGGAACAATTTCTGGCGCACCTGCAAACGGTATGTTCGCGGGCACATTTGAAGGTTGCAGCGGGCTGACTGGGATAGATGATGGTATTTGGGATTTAACAGGATTGACGAACACGAATATATCCAATGCGTTTTACCAAACATTTTCCGATTGCAACAATATAACAACCACACCACCAACAATTGCATTTGGGAACACAACAAACCTGTGGGAACATTTTACCGCCATGACAAACCAAAACACATTCAGCAACGCCACACAAATGGTGGGCTATGCATCGATACCAAGTGATTGGAAATAATCCGTCTTCGCTACGCTCTGTCGCGATGAATTCGTCTTCACTGTCGCTGCACACACGAACTTTTAAAAGAGAGTTGTCCATTATAAAGGACAACGAATAAGCTTTTGAAAACTTGTCCACCGCAGTGGACAAGTTATAAAGCCTTATATCAAAAACTGTAATCTTAAAAAAACGGTCTAATATATTGGACAATGATTGTCTTTATTTATGTTATCGTCATTCCCACGCAGGTGGGAATCTATTGTACCAATATGCTTTTATACAAGGGATTCCCGCCGTTGCGGGAATGACGGAGGTTTATTTTATTGCCTGGATACCGCGGTCGTCGCCGCGGGATGACAGTGTTTGTATAACGCAACATTTCTACATACACCTTCACTTACACCAACACCTGCACCTATTTTATCTCCAACTCATCCAAGGCGCGGTTCAGTTTTCGCAGTGAACTGTTTGCGCATCCACGGCCACGCCAAGTAAACAATTCTTTGCCACTTTGGTTATCTGCAATTGATACATTGAAATTCCACCACCAAAAACCATTGAATACACATAATGGATTAAACAGTTCGCGTCTTTCACGGACTTTGACCGCATATCGTGCGCCGGCGACGCGTGATGTTTCCAGTTCTATATCTATATCGCCCGTACCGTCGACATATTCCCGTGTATTTAATGCCCGACCAACCAGAACGGTATAACCGCGTTTTTCCATGACTTCTTTGGCACTGCGGCGCATAGTGTAACCACCACGGTCAACCGATACCGTTTGCGTTTTATCCACCGTTCCGGATTTTATATACATGCTGTTACAGCCCGCCAGCAAAACACAACCCACCAAAATCAAAAAATAATTCAATTTCATTTTTACTCTCTTTTATTAATCTCAGTTTAAAATAATATTGGGAATATTTTCAAGACAAATATAAAATAAATACCGGCTTTTGCCGGTATGTAATTTTGGCGCACCCAGCAGGATTCGAACCTGCAATCTCCGCCTTCGGAGGGCGGTGCTATATCCAGTTAAGCCATGGGTGCATAATTTTGGTATTATAAATAACGACGCTGTAAAATCAACGACAAAATAATCAAAGATTATTTCATCAGCATTGCCAACATAAAATCGTCCAAGTCACCGTCTAATACCGCATCGGAATCCGTTTTTTCAACATTCGTGCGAACATCTTTGACCAATTGATACGGGTACAGGACATAGTTACGAATCTGGCTGCCCCATTCAATCTTTTTTTGGGCGGCTTTGGCGGCATCTTCTTCGGCAGCGCGCTTTTGCAATTCCAGTTCATACAATTTACTGCGCAGCATTTTCATCGCCATTTCACGATTTTGAATTTGCGATCGTTCATTCTGGCATGTAACAACGGTATTTGTTGGGATGTGCGTAATACGAACCGCGCTGTCGGTTTTGTTAACATGCTGACCACCCGCGCCACTGGCGCGATAAGTATCAATTCGTAAATCTTTGTCGTTGATTTCGATATCTATGTCATCATCAATATCCGGCCAGACATCAACCGACGCAAAGCTGGTCTGACGCTTGCCATTGGCATTAAACGGCGATATTCGAACCAACCGATGTACACCAATTTCATTTTTCAGCCAACCATACGCGCGTTCACCACCAATACGAAAAGTAACATTTTTTATACCTGCGGTATCGCCTGGGTGTTCATCTACGACTTCCAGTGTGAAACCATGGCGTTCGACCCATCTTTGGTACATGCGCGACATCATTTGCGACCAATCTTGGGCTTCGGTTCCACCAGCACCGGCTTGGATAAACAAGAATGCACCACTGTTATCGGCGGGCGCATTGAACAGGGTTATAAATTTTGCCTGATGTGCTTTTTGTGATAATAATTCCAGGGCACTGGATATTTCGGGGTCATCGGGGGCAATTTCCAACAATTCAGTCAGGTTTTTATATTCAGATTCCAACGACAGCAAATCCCCCAAGGTCTTTTCCAACCCAGATTTCTTTTGCAAAAGAACGCGCGCAGAATCCGGATTATCCCATAAATCTGGCGCATTAACTTTGTCATTTAATATTGAAATTTCAGATTCCAGTTTTTCTGGGTCAAAGAAACCCCCTGACGGCGGAAATGTCGTCAGAAATTTGGGTCAAAATGTCGTTTGATATTGTCATGTTTTACATACTAACAGGTTATTTATATAAATCAATAAATTTGTAATTATGGGCTGAAATGAGTGTTTGCCTTTCTTTTGAAGATGTGATAAAATTTAAATGTGTAGAGGGAGAGTTTTTCATGAATAGAATTTTTGCTGCTGTGGGATTTGTTGCAATTTGCTTTTATGGTTCGGGGGCGTTGGCTGTATCCGCGGGTACGGTTGGTGCGGCAGATAACGCGCGTGTTGTGACGGGTGGTTACAACAGTGGTGCAACAGTGAACAGTAATGTTCGCGGTAATGCAGGATTGGCAAACGCATATGTTAATAACCAACGCAATACATATTACATGATAACCCAACCGGATGTGGATTCCGCATGTCGCGACCGGATTTACAGATGTTTATCAGACTATTGCGATGATGTAACGGTTGTGCCGGGACAACGCTCTGGTCGTTGTACATATGTAACCGAAAGCGAGCTTTATAATTACGCATTGCTGTGTTTACAAAAAGATAATTCTATTTTATTGCCACAATATGGAACAAATACCCCCAGTGGTTCGGGCGGTATGAATTCGGCGGCACGCCTTTGCCCGTCTTATGTTCAACAAGAAGTTATGGCATATTTATCCATGGCGAATATGGCAGAACAGTTAACCAAATCACGGTCCAGCCTGTGTCTGCAACGCCGCCAAGAACTGGAAGCAGCAACATCATGTCATTCGATTGCTATGGCATATGGTAATGAAACAACCAGTATGTTAAATTCACAATTAACCAGCTATTGCGGTGGTGGTGTTCCGGGTGGTTCTTCGGAAATGGTGACGCGTTTTTCAAATGCGGGCAATGTTGGTGCGAATATCTGGGGGTGGGCGGAAAAAATCGTTAACCTGGAAATGAATAAGAAAGGTGCAGAATGGCAAGCCGCAGTTGATTCCGTACTGGCGGGATATACCAACAGAATGAATATCGCATGTGGTGATAATGTCCAAATGAATACTGTTTCTTATACAGCGGGAAATAACCAACCCAGCACATTGCAAACCATGGCCGCGGTTGCAGTTGGTATGGCATTCCCAACACCTGTAAATAACAGGGAAAATCCATACGAAGCATGGAGCATCTGGCAAGAAGTATACAGTGCGTCCGATGTTTATAATTATGCAACTGCGAACCAAGTAATCCAAGCGGCATTGTCAAATTCCGCAATGACACAGAACGCATTCCTCAGCAGTTCGCAAATGGACAGCATGCAGACTGCATATAAATTTGGAACAAAAGTATTTATTCTGCGCGACAGTGCACGGTGCTTTATCGTTCCGGTGGCACAATTGGATACATATCAACGCTCTGTGGTGTCCCAGGCATTTGGTAATTGTTCTTTTCAATAAAATTAATCGCCCATTTGGGCGGTTTTTTATTTGGTAAATATGGTAATTTTTGATATAATTCATGTACTATGGACATATCCAGAAGAACTGTTTTAAAGATTGCCGGTGGCGGTGCGTTGGTCATAACATTTATGCCGCGTGTTGCGTTTGCCGCCCCAAACAAATTGGGGTCTGTGCGCACGGGTGTACAACCGGGTAATAAAACACGACTGGTGATTGAAACATCACAAAAGCCTTCTTATACTTTGTCATATCCCGAAAATAAACTGGTGGTCAGTTTGGCAAATACACCAACTAATTCATCGGTGAAGCCGAATTTGGCGTCTGGAACATTGATTAAATCAATTACGCAAACCCAATCCGGCGATAAATTATTAATAACCGCAGATTTAACCAAACCCGTATCCAATATACCAAAAAGCCAGATAATGATACTGGATCCGAATGGCGATAATGATTATCGTTTGGTTCTGGATTTTGTCGCAGGTACGGCCAAGGCCGCGGCAACCACCACCAGTACAACGACGGTAAAACCCACATCAAAAAAATATGTCATTGTAATTGATGCGGGACATGGTGGCAAAGACCCGGGATGTATCGGTCGCGCGGGAACAAAAGAAAAAACAGTTGTTTTGTCATTGGCAAGAAAGCTGAAAACAAAACTTGATGACGCAGGATACAAAACTCATATGACCCGCAACTCCGACATATTTTTGAATTTGGATACGCGTGCATCGATTGCAGAAAAAAATCATGCTGATTTATTTTTATCACTGCACGCGAATGCAAACCCCAGCCGCTCTATGAAAGGTTTCTCGTTCTATACATTGTCGAAAAAGGCATCTGACGAAGAAGCACAAAAATTGGTGGATGCGGAAAATGCGTCCGACAAAATCGATGTCGACGGGTTTGAACGCTTTCCGTCAGATATCCGAAATACATTATCTGCATTACAACAGCATTGGGTTTCCGAAGTATCGGTGGAATACGCAAACGCGGCGGCCAAGGCATTTCGCAACGCGGGTATTGAACAACAGCCCGGACCAGCGGTCAGACATGCACCGTTTGGTGTATTGCGGTCAACAATTCCGGGCGCATTGGTCGAAGTAGGGCATCTGTCAAACGCCGCCGAAGAAAAATTATTGCAAACCGATTCTCATCAAAACAAGCTGGTGGATGCAATTGTAAAGTCCATAAAAAGTTATGACTTTGATGTATAATTGAATGATTTAAAAAACTTGCAAAAGAAAAACATATCTATATAATTCAACAAACCGGAGAAGTGGCAGAGTGGTTGAATGCGCACGACTCGAAATCGTGTATACTCGCAAGGGTATCAAGGGTTCAAATCCCTTCTTCTCCGCCA
>JGI994J12354_10004759_pt1 | contig 12048 bp, 18 predicted proteins | sample IntmicLarv3ML3BL_FD_12354 | JGI IMG/M metagenome (IMG submission 12354) | reverse complement strand
CAGTTATTTTATAATTGAACAATTCCTTTTGACTAGAACTGTTAAACATCTAAAAGAGCTTATCATATCGTGATGAAATAACTCACTGATGTGATAAGCTCTATGCTAGTTACTCAAATACCTCTTTTTTATTAGCACCTGTTGATTCCCAAGTATTAATATTGATAGGTATTTCATAAATGTAAATTCTTCTAGTCTCATTTTTATAAAAAATAACATCTAAAATATCTTGATTGCTTCTCGAATATCTTCTGTTTTTTTCATTATATGAAAACACTTTCGCTTCATGTTTACTAGATATAAAAATACTATTTTTCGAAAAATCTACCATTGCTATTTCAAAATTAAGATTGTATTTTTCTGCATATAATTTGTATTCCTCTTCACTGCTTACTATCGTTCGAATAAAGATATTTTCATTTTCCATATATTGAGAATATATTTCTTTTTTTGGAATATTTACTACTTTACCATAACAAGTTTTATACACTTGTATGCCCATACTTATTGAAATTAGCAAAACTAGACCTATGTACATGTATTTTTTATTCCTCTTCTTCATTTTTATCTCCTCTTTAACGACCTCTCCCTATAGATGATATTAAGTAAGAGCCATCTTCTTGTTGTGTAAATCCAATATATAAATAGAAGCTTTCTCCTGAGAATATACCTTCACGAACTCTTAAGGTTACATGCCACTTATTCGAGTATTCGCTATAACGTAATGTTTGCATATAATTACTATTTATAAAATAAAATAATTCATGTCTATAAAATTTGTAATAATAATCTTCTATATTTTCCAATAGTTCTTCTGTACATATTTCCTTCAAGGCTTCTTCATCATGTGTCTTATATTGAACTCTAATTACTTCTCCCACTAATTTTTTCACTGCATCATTTAATTCCTTATCCACTTTATTATTATCTTTAACATGACTCAACCAAAAGGTAATAATTACCAATAATATAAATACTGCCGCTAATCTACTAAATATCTTTTGCACAATACTATCTTCATATATAATTACTTCGATAAAATTTCAATATAGATTGGGGGTAAAAGCCTATCATTTCGTTGCTCTCCACCTCCCCATTCCCTTACAAAAACAACATTATATTCTTTTGTTGAACTTTTCTCTATTATAAAAATTTCTTCTGATGTTTCTTTATTAATTCCTTGTAATATCTCTTCCTCTACCAAGTATATTTCCTTATCTTTAGCAAAATTTCCTTTAATTAAAATCTCTTTTGTTTCATTACTATTATTTTGCAAGGTAATTATTGTATGTATATATACTTTTTGATCAATAATTTCGAATTTATTAAAATGACTTTGAGATTCAACCACTAACACCTCAGTACTATCCACTTTACTTGTTTTTCTTGAACAACTAATTACCACCAAAACGAAAATAATCATTCCTACTACAGTTATTAATTTTTTCAATCTATACATTCTACTAACCACCCCGTTCTATATATAATTCTAGTCTATAATCTCTTCTCCATTCAAAAATGAAACCACTATAATATCATAATCCCTCAATGCCTCTTTATCAGAAGTGACATCACCTGTAATGATTTTCACAAATGCTATGTCTTCTGTTCTCCATTCCACTTCAATATCAGCTCCGCCCCAAAAATCATTTTTAAAAACATGTCCATTATCCTGTTTTTGATAGAAAATATCATATTTAATTGGATATGCTGTATATATCGCAGCAATATAGCCCCCCTCAAATACAACTACTCTGTTTCTCCCCGAAGGCGATTGGGATATATGGTGTACCTCATCTTCAAAATAAAGCATTGCCATTATATAAGGTGCACTTATTAATGTAATACTAATAAATATAACCATTATTAATTTTACAAGCCATAACTTTTTGGTCTTGTATTTAATAAATATTATAACCCATATGATGAGAGCCATGATAATAAGTCCAACAAGAACATAATTTATCAAGCTATTTATAAATCGTAATTGGTACACCTCAAGTAAAATTTTTGAACCCATTAGAAAAACAATTACAATTAATAAAACAATTTTTGGAATAGTTAAAAACTTTGATTTTTCTTGAATAGCATTCTCTAATTTAATATCTTTTTTCGCCACCATATTTTTCACCATTCCTCTCTTTTCATTCCGTTCGGATAATATTCCTTTGAGATGTATGGCTATCCAAACGTTATCTTTACAAACCCATCTACTCCCTAAATATTGTAAGTTTTATTCTTCAAATACTACTGCTCTATAACTAGGAGTTTCATCCCATGTAACAAGCATATAAATATGAGGTATTTCATATATATAAATTTTCTTAGTTTCCTCTTTATAAAAAATCCAGATTATATATTTCTGCATATTCTCTATATTCCTTTTCATTCCTGATTATAACCCGTATAAAAAAGTCCTCCAATTCCATATCTTGGGAATGTATTTCTCTTTTGGGAATGTTGACTACTTTGCTACGACACCCTTTATATACCTACATGCATATACATATTGAAATTATTAAAATTATTCCTATATATATTTTTTTCTTACTCCTTTTCTCCATTCTAATCTCCTATTCGTTACAACAGCAGCCTTTATCATCACTTATTTTCTTCAAAATACTTTAAAGCAGCCTCTATCATCTCATCTCGTTTTCCATTTTCTAAAGGTGCATAAAAAATAGTCCTTGAAATTATACAATAATTTGAATCCACTTTTCTTAATGTCTTTTGGGCTTCCTTTTCCGTTCGAAAAAAATAGCATGCGTATCCTTCTATCTCTCCATATACATTGACAACACTCTCTTCCACTAGATAGTATATTGTCAGGTCTGACAAAACGACTCCCTTTTCCGGCGGTGGAATGCTGATACCTTCTGGACGTCTACGTATACCGTGACCATAAACCTTAAAATATTCATTAAATCGCTCTATCTCTTCCTCCCTTACTCTCTCAAATTCTGCTCTTCGTTCTTGGAGAAACTTACTATAGCTATCGCCCCCTATTTTCATAATGACACTCAACAGAACCATTATGCATACAATAATTAATCGTTTTTTTCTCTTTTTATTCATCACACCCTAGCACCTCTTCATCTATACTTTTCTTTCTCCATAAATCACTTTCCACGATGTACTTTCTTGTAACAAAAAAATCATTTGGATAGCGCTTTATTGGATATAAAATATCCCACCTGCCAATATGGAATAACACCCAAAAGAAGATACTTTTTATACACTTCTCTTTATTATTCCTCAAACACTGTCGCTTTATAAGCACGTGTCACATCCCATGTGATAAGCTTATGAGGTATTTCATAAATATAAAGCTTTCCAGTTTTCCCCTTATAATAAATAATATCTAAAATATTGTTATCCCTTGTGGAAACTTTTCTATTTTTTTCATTATACGAAAGTGCTTTCACTTCATAGTTGCTGGTTAAAAGAATACTATTTTTTGAAAAATCTATATTTTCTACTTCAAAATCAATATGATATTTTTTTGAGTATTCTATATAAAAATCTTCACTGCTTATTATAACTTCAATAAAAATATCTCCTTCTATATCTTGAGAATATACTTCTTTTTTAGAAATATTTACCACTTTACCATAATAACTTTTATATACCTGTACGCATATGCATATTGAAATTATTAAAATCATTCCTATATACATATATTTCTTGCTCCTTTTCTTCACTATCTTCCTCCTCTTTAAATCAAGTACCGATTCATTAATACTTTTATTTTCATTTTTTCCATTATTCCTGATAATATTTTAATTAGAATATTAGTAATTCACTAATATTCTCACCTAATTTTCACTATAAATTTTCTACCAACAGATAAATCAACTTCGCATCACTTGAAAAATATACTTTTCCAACAAACTTATGATTTAAAATCTCCTCTTCAAATAACTGATTATATTGCCATGAAATAGATTCCTCTACTGCTAGATTCGTCCAAAATACCTCTTCCACCTTCAATTCTACTTCTTCTCCATCATACTGTTTTTGAATTTCCTTGCTATAAACCTCATTTACTAAGATTACTGCTTCTAGCCTATAGTTGCTAGGACCAAATGAAACATCTCCTATAAGTGTCGTCTGATAATAGCATTTTTGAATACCATTAATTTGTTCAAATCTCTTTGCTATTACACTTATATCATCTCCATAATTGACCTTATTTTGTATTTTCCTACTGTTACCCCATAAATATGAGCCTATTATGACAAAACTCAAACCTAAAAACAACAAAGTTAATATAGAGATTATCGTTATCATTTTTTTAGCTTTCTGCATCTTTTCTTACTCCATTCTTTCTATACTACTATCATCATAATATTTTCTAATATCTCCATCTGTACTAATTACAATCTCACCTATAACTTCTGCTTCTCCTGCTAAAACTGCTTCTATTTCCTGTAAGAGTTCTTCCACCTCTGATTGTGATTCTTGAACTCTTTTCTCCCTATCTCTTCCTCAAACTTTGTTCCTTGCTTCTTGTATATTTATATATATACCTATATACACCATAAGTTATAGGTAATACTATGATTACCAAAGCCAATATAATCAATATGTTGTGCAATATTTTGTTTATTTTCATTTTCCCCTCCTATGAGCACTCTCCTTCATATGCTTCACCGTCTATCTCAGATATAAGATATTGCATTATTCCGCAAAGGTGTATTGTTTGCAATTAAATTATTTGTGCAAGGTTCTTACTTTTATCAAAATAATAAAGTACCGCTGTTCCTGTTAAACTTGGTATATCGTTAACTTTTTGACAGGCTTTTCACTACTGACTGCAATCGCCTAGTCCAACTAATAACAACCCACATACAATTATCGGTATCAGAGGCAGTTTTCCATCCGACTCTACCTTTCTATATTTTCACCCATAAACATCTTTTGGCAATAGCCATCTCTATCGTGATATATTTCTATTCTTTCAATCGTGTACCAAAAAATAAATTTTCGTTTTAAATACATCGAAATCTCAACCGATCCAATTTCCGCTAATGACCAAAAAATTCCGACTTCTTGCCGGCTTTCATATTTATTATCCTCTCCCCCTATATGCCCATACGAGCTTCTTGATTCGAATTTTTCATCTTCAATCGCTACTTTTATATACTCTCTTGCTTCCTCATAAGATATTTCACATATTGTTTTCTCTGTTATTATTGCAATTATAGTTGACTTTTCTAAAAATTTATCAATTTTATTAATATCTTTAGAATTAAATACTGTTGAAATCCTCTTCGCATACTGTGTTCCCACGATATGTACATACATTGGATACGCCATAATGCTACTGACTAATCCTATATTTAATAATATCATTGCTATAACCCTCGTTCTATTCTTCACCATCTTCTGGTTCAAATTTAATTCCCTCCCCTGTACGATTTCATCTGCATCTGCACTAATTACAGTTTCACCTATAACTTCTGCTCGTATTAAAAATTTCTTTCCCTATACATATGACTACAGATAATGGTGACATTCTGTCAACACACTCCAGTAATTATTCTCCATAAATTAATTGGATGTCTTGTATCGCATCTTCAGGAAGAAATGGAAATATCACCTCATAGAAAATTTTATCCCCTTTAACCTCGTTCCTGTTGACAAACATATTAGCATTTTCGTCCCATCCCCACATTGCAACACTAAATATTTCATTGCCCTTTTCATTTTTAAATACATAATACAATCTGGCATTTAGAGGTGCTCCTTGTTCTACTGGTATCAATTTTACATCACTTAATCGCTTTAATAAATCAATATGCTCTTCTAAGCTTTTATCATTAACAACAACATGATAGTCAAACCATCCATCTACTAAGTCATCAACGTCTAAAGCACGAAATGTGAAATTCCATGGGCTTAAATAATAAATTGTTAAACTAAGACCATCAAGCCTTTCCTGTTCACTCAGTTGGAAAATTTTTTTCGAATTCATATTATTCCTTCTATTAATGATAAAAAAAGCAGAGGTAAATAAAGTTAACATAGTAAATATTAAAACAATAGTTTTTCGTAATTTCATATTAAATTCATCCTTTCAAATCACTCCAATTTTTAAATATCTCGCCCTATACCTGATATCAAGTAAGACCCCTCTTCTGTTTGTATAAATCTAATATGCAAATAAAAATTCTTACCTGATATTAAACCTTCACGAACTCTTAATACTACATACCCCACCTTTAATTCCTCACTATAATCTAATGTTTGCATATAATCATTACCTATAAAATAGAATAATTCATTTCTATAAAATTCATAATAATAATCGTCTATATCTCGCACTAATTCTTCTGTAAAGATTTCTTTCATAGTATCCTCACTGTGTGTCTTATATTGTACACTAATCACCTGTTTTACCAACTTTTTAACAGCATTATTTAATTCCTTGTCTACCTCTTTATTGTCTTTAACATAAAATAACAATAAATAAGCCATTAACAAGACCACAAATATTATCGCCAGTCTAATAAAATTTTTATGCATACTCTTTATATCCCTCTTCCGTCCTTATTATATATTTCCATAAAAATATTTTCTTCCATATTTTGATAATATATTTCTTTCTTTGGTATCTCTAACATAAACTGTTTTATATAATTGTATACATATACACACTAAAACGATTAAAATCATTCCTATATATTTTTTTCATTCCCTTTCTCCACTGTCTGCCTCCTCTTCAAGTCAAGTACCGATTCATTAATACTTTTATATTTATTTTCTCCATTAACTACCAGTTCGAGTTATTCCCAATTATTCCGAAAATACCTTTATAATAACCCAAACTGTCCGACACCTTTTTATCAAAATCTGGTCGTGTATTTCCTGCAAATTTAATCATCCCATTTTGCGGATTACTAAAATATTCATATTGGGCTGCTGCGTTATTCCATGAAGCCGAGACTTTTGTCCACTTCATTGGGTTAACTCTCAATTATTATTTATAAATTGATATAATCTTTGTACCTCATCTTCTGGAAGAAATGGACTTATCACCTCATAGAAGATTTTATCCTCTTTAACCTCGTTCCCGTTGACAAACATACTCCCTTCGTTGTCCCACCTCCACATGGCTACACTAAATATTTCATTGCCCTTTTCGTTTTTAAATACATAATATATTCTGGTGTTTATAGATGATTCTTGTTCAACTGGTATCAATTTCACATCATTTAATTGCTTTAATACATCAATATGTTCCTCTAAGCTTTTATCATTAATTACAATACTGTCGGTAAAATTTCCGTTTACTAAGCCAGCGACGCTTAAAGGAGAATACGTTAAAATCCCTGATCTTAAATAATAAATTGTTAAACTAAGACCATCAAGCCTTTCCTGTTCAATCAGTTGGAAAAATTTCTTTGAATTCATATTATTCCTTCTGTTGATGATAAAAAAAGCAGAGGCGAATAAAGTTACCATAGTAAATATTAAAAGAATAATTTTTCGTAATTTCATATTAAATTCATCCTTTCTATAAAAAGTATTAAGGTAACAAAAATCCTGTTTTATATTTATTCCGCCCTATATTTTCACAATCTATATCTGAGTGCAAATCTCATCTACAAAAATTAAGAGGTTATCTCGTGTTAAAAATTCATTCTCACTCTAAATACTGATCCAAATTTTGCGGAAATACAAAACCAAAATCATTCAAGTTATGAAATTCCTTTCCATCAAACCAATGCCAAAATTTCCACCAAGAATGGCTGACTTTACTATACGTTCCCCAATTAGTAGGATTTTCTACTCTAAACATGCCCTCCACATTAAGATAAGCACTGCGTAAGAATTCACCAAGTTCCGTTGCAATCGGATGTTCCGTAGTAAGCAAATTATCTGCCTCCATAACCACCACCATGTGAATTTCTCCATATTTCTCAAAAAAGGCGTCATGGCGCCCATCCAAATGTTGTGCCGCATGACCCATCTCATGTGCTAGAATAATCGCTGGACTCATAACATGTTTTCGATTACCATATACAGCTGATAAATCTACCAGCAATCGGACTCTACTGTCTAGCTTGAGCGAACAGTATATTTGAATTTTCATCTTTCTGATATCCTGTATAGGCAAATGGTTGGATTGATTCCAGCGAATTGACTTGAGTATTTAATGTCTCAACTCCAAATTCATCATATCCATATATCTCTTGTTCTATGCCGCTTCCATCCATCACTCGAATTGGGCTTCCTAACTCATCTTGTAAGTATTGATAGGTATTATCACCCTCTCCTACCACCGCATGAAGCACATTACTATCCCATGTGTATGCTGTTGTATTACTTCCGTCTGTCCTTTGAAGCAAGTTATGATACTGCTTGGTCAAATCAATCGTATCTTCTATCTGCTTTGTTGGATTAATTGTTAATTGTTCTAACTTATCCATTGGCAACATCGACTCTATTGACGCTCCTATCGTTCTTCCTACTCTATGACCCAATCCATTATACTGATAGATACTGGCTTCTCCAGTTTTGTAATTGACTGCTTTTTCTAACCTATTTAACGCTCCAAAGTGATATTGATTCACTAGACTTACATTTTTTTGCTCACTTTCTATTCCCCTATCTACTTTCGATATTAACTGATTTAATTTATTATAGGCATAATGACTTCTCGTCTTTCCTGCTTCCATACTCTGGCTACGATTTCCTAACGCATCATATCCGTAACTACGAAGTATACTTCCATCTTTTCTTACTTCCGTCAAACGTTGTAATTCATCATAACCATATCCATATACACCACTTTCGGCTTCTACTCCTCGTCTGCTCTTTTCTATTTCTACCTTATTCCCTTGGATATCATAACCATACTTATAAGCATCTAATATCCCGACTTCATTTTGATGAGTTAAACTCGCTAATTGTCCCTTACCCGTATATCCGTACAACGTTTCCATTCCACTTTCAGTTCGAGTTATTCCCAATTATTCTGACAATACCTTTATTGCTTTTCCACCTGTTACCATCCACTCATCTTCTTTTTCTTCTATTGTTAGTCTCACATTAGTAATTCCTCCTCCCAGACTCTCACCTTCGCTATTTAGATATTTAATCCAATAAGTAATGTCTATATAACCGCCATTACCCTCCAACCTAATATCCCACACCTCTACTCTTGCCCTTATTTCTGTTACACGTGGAGAACTACCTACCACACGATTCAGCGTTTTCAGCCAATTTTCTTCATCCTCTATTATTTTTTTTCCAGATAAAACTGCCTCTATTTCCTGTAATAACACTTCTACTTCTGGCAATAATTCTTGGACTCTTTTTTCCCTGTCTTTTTTTTTCGCCTCGTTTCTTGTGTGTTGTATGTTAGTGCGTATACATTTATACACATCGTAACCTATAGGTAGTACTATTAATATTAACAATAACGTGATTACCAGAATACATACTATCTTCTTTGCTTCCATTTTCTTTCCCTCCTACGAACAATCTCCACCATATAATTCATCTCTAATTTTCACAATATAAATGCCGTTTTCATACATCCACAAAATATCTGATACCTCATGATCGAAACGTGCACTTGTATTTCCTGCAAAGCGAATTATCCCATTTTCCACTGATGATACAACTGTCGCATGTCCTATATCATCTCGCCCCCTATCATCTTGACTTATCCAATAGATTAAATCACCTGCTTGTATACCAGCATTAAACCCCGCATCCAAAAGTTCTTTCTTACTAGTTATATGCACTACATCACCATTAATATATCCATTCTTCGGATTACTAAAATATTCATATTGGCTTGCTGCATTATTCCATGAAGCTGAGACCTTCGCACCTCTTCCATTTTTATCCACAGCATAATAAATATCATTGCTTGTGAACACTCTGTTTATCCATGCCCCTAGTTTATTTAGGTTGTTAACATTTGCATCTGGCACACAATACCATTTATTTTTCTTCGGCTCTATTCCTCCTGCAACTAATACTTGAGAAACAAAATTCGCACAATTAAGACTATATTCTGGATAATCTGGGTTAAATTCATTCATCTCCGTTCCATCTGGCTGTTCTATAGGTTCACCATATTTTCTTGCGTATTCTACAGCATCTTCTCTGTCTTCCCCTGTTAAATCAATATAATCCATCGGCTGATTCCAACAATATGTATAGGAATGCAAACTTTGCGAAAAATAAATATTCCCCTTTATGATATCTACTCCTACAAATCTACCAACACTCGGACTATACTCTCTTGCTTGTGCATAATATATATCTGACGCATTATCTTTTTGATATCCCGTATAGGTAAATGGTTGAATTGATTCCATTATATGAGTCCGATTTTTTAGTGTCTCTACTCCAAACTCATCATACCCATATACCTCTTGTTCTATGCCACTCCCGTCCATCACTCGAATTGGACTTCCTAACTCATCTTGTAAATATTGATAGATGTTATCACTCTCTCCTACCACCGCATGAAGCACATTACTATCCCATGTGTATGCTGTTGTATTGCTTCCTTCTGTTCTTTGAAGTAAGTTATGATACTGCTTGGTTAAATCAATCGTATCTTCTATCTGCTTTGTTGGATTAATTGTTAATTCTTCTAACTTATCCGTTGGCAACATCGGCTCTATTGACGCTCCTATCGTTCTTCCTACTCTATGACCTAAGCCATTATACTGATAGATACTTGCTTCTCCACTTTCGTGATTCACTGCCTTTTCTAGCCTATTTAACGCTCCAAAGTGATATTGATTCACTAGATTTCCATTCTTTATTACTTCTGTTAGATTTCCTCGCTTATCATAATTATATCTCTCTTCTTTCACTAAACTTCCTTTTTTTTGCTCACTTTCGATTCCCATATCCACTTTCGATATTAACTGATTTAATTCATTATAGGCATAATGAATTCTCGTCTTTCCTGCTTCCATACTCTGGCTACGATTTCCTAACGCATCATATCCGTAACTGCGAAGTATACTTCCATCTTTTCTTACTTCCGTCAAACGTTGTAATTCATCATAACCATATCCATATACGCCACTTTCGGTTTCTACTCCTCGTCTAGTCTTTTCTATTTCTACCTTATTCCCTTGGATATCATAACGATATTTATAAGCATCTAAGATTCCGACTTCATCTTGATGAGTTAAACTTGCCAAGTGTCCCTTGTCTGTATAACTATACAACGTTTCCATTCCATTCGGATAATGTTTCTGCTCTAGTTTTCCTTTTTCATTGTATGTATAGTTCGTCGTTCCTACTTCATCTGTTACACTGGATAAACGATATAAGGAATCATATCCATAGCTCACCTTACTTCCGTTTGGATATGCCATTTCAAGACGTTCTCCTGCTAATCCATAGCCATAAGACACTTCTTTTCCATCTGGATAGCTTACTTTTGTCGCTCTTCCCCTTGCGTCTGTTTGGATTCGGGTGATTCCTAGCCAATCTTCAATTTCCTCTAGCTGACGTAACACATTATAACTTAAGCGAACTTCCCGTCCATCTGCATACTGTATCTGTCCTACTTCTCCTGTGGATTGATATTCATAATTTGTTAAATATCCCTCTTTATCTACTTTCTCGATTAACTGGCTCTTTTGATTATAACTGTATTTTTCCTTATTTCCTAGTGCATCGGTTATCTCTGTTACATTTCCCAATAAATCTCTTTCATATCTGGTAATAGAAAGTATGTTATTCGTTTTATTTTGTTCCTGCACATGCTTTAAGTCTTTATCCACGCCTTGTGCTTCTTCGCTACTTCCTACTTCTCCACTTCCCTGTTGGATTTCTATTAAGCGATCTCGTTCATCATAAGTATAACTCGTTTCATTTCCTAACGCATCTTTTACACCTAATAAAGCTCCTGTTACCGAATAAGTATATGTCGTAGTCTGCCCTTTTTCATCCACAAAAGATGTTACATTCCCTTTCACATCATAGGTAAAGCTTTTCTTCGCTCCATCATTCCCTTCGATTTGTATTACCTGTCCCAACACATCATAAATATAGGTCAGT
>JGI994J12354_10004758_pt1 | contig 12048 bp, 11 predicted proteins | sample IntmicLarv3ML3BL_FD_12354 | JGI IMG/M metagenome (IMG submission 12354) | reverse complement strand
CTGCGCGGCGAGAAAACCACCACCTGGGAGGGCGGCCAGCGCGTGCCCTGCATCGTCCGCCAGCCGGGGACGGTGCCCGCCGGACGCGTATCCAACGCGCTGTTTGCCTCCATTGATTTTTTGCCCACCTTCGCCGCGCTCGGCGGCGCTGCGGGCGATTTCAAAAATCCCATAGACGGGCGCGACCGCTCGGCGCTGCTCTTGGGGGACGACACGGCCGCGCGCGAAACCTTTTTCTATTACCACCGCAACAGCCTGGAAGCTGTACGTCACGGCAAGTGGAAGCTCCATGTGCGCAAGAAGGACGAAATAGTCGCGCTGCTGTATGACCTGGACGCAGACATCGGCGAGACGCAGAACCTCTATGACACACAGCCCGAAATCGTGCGCGAATTGCAGGCGCTTCTAGATGACTGCCGCGCGGAGCTGGGGGACGAAGCCAGCGGCATCGCCGGGACGGCAAACCGCCCCATCGGGCGTGTTGCCAATCCAAAGCCGCTGGCGGTGTATGACAAAAACCACCCCTACATCATCGCCATGTATGACCGCACGGATATTGGCTGAAAACATACGGAACGGAGCACATTATGCTTTCACAAACACTGGAACAACTGCTCGGGCGGGTGCAAAAGCCTGGGCGCTATACGGGCGGCGAATTCGGCAGCATTGTCAAGGACAAGTCCGCCGTGGCGCTGCGCTATGCCTTCTGCTTCCCGGACACCTACGAAATCGGCATGTCACATCTGGGGATGAAAATCCTCTACGCGCAGGCGAATGCGCGGGAGGATTGCTGGTGCGAGCGCGTGTTCGCGCCCTGGGTGGATATGGAGGCGGAAATGCGCGCGGCGGAGCTGCCGCTGTATGCGCTGGAGAGCGGCGACCCCCTGCGGGATTTTGACCTGCTGGGCTTTACGCTGCAATACGAATTGAGTTGCAGCAACATTTTGAATATGCTGGATTTGGCGGGGCTGCCCGTGCGCGCGGCAGAACGCCCCGACCTAACCCCGCTGGTGATTGCGGGCGGCTCCTGCGCCTGCAACGCGGAGCCGATGGCGGATTTCATCGACCTTTTTGTCTTGGGCGAGGGCGAGGAAATCAGCGGCGAGCTGCTGGATTTGCTGAAAGAACACAAGCAAAACGGATCGGATAAGCAGACCTTCCTGCGCGCTGCCGCACAGCTCCCGGGGGTATATGTGCCCTTCCTATATACCGTGGATTACCACGCGGACGGCACGATTGCCGCCGTCACGCCCAAGGACGGCGCACCCGCGCGCGTCACCAAGCGTGTGGTGGCGAATCTGGATGAGATGTTCGCGCCGGAAAGCTTTGTCGTCCCCTTTTTGGAGACGGTGCATGACCGCACCACCGTGGAGCTGTTTCGCGGCTGCACGCGCGGCTGTCGTTTTTGCCAAGCCGGATTTCTGTATCGCCCCATCCGCGAAAAATCCGCCGAAAGCGTCAACGCGCAATGCAAAAGCATCTGCGATGCCAGTGGTTACGACGAGGTTTCGCTCTGCTCCTTAAGCACCAGCGATTACAGCGAGCTGGAGCCGCTGCTGCACAAAATGCTGGATTGGACAACGCGGGACAACATCAACATCTCCCTGCCGTCGCTGCGCATGGATAACTTCCCGCGCGAGCTGATGGAGCGCCTGACCGAGGTGCGCCGCAGCGGCCTGACCTTCGCGCCGGAGGCCGGCACCCAGCGGCTGCGGGATGTCATCAACAAAAACATTACGGAATCGGATATTCTGGGCACCGCCGCGCAGGCCTTTGCGGGCGGGTGGACAGCCGTGAAGCTCTACTTCATGATGGGTCTGCCGACCGAAACCGAGGAGGACATTCTGGGCATTGCCGCCCTCGCGCGGCAGGTGGTGGAGGCCTACTACCAAAACCCGAACAAGCCCAAGGGCAAGAGCGTATCCGTCTCCTTGAGTGCCGCGTCCTTCGTGCCCAAGCCCTTCACCCCCTTCCAATGGGAGCCGCAGGACACAATGGAACAGCTGGCGGAAAAGCAACAGCTCTTGCGCAGCAGCCTCGGCTCGCGCAAGATTTCTCTGGGACGGCACAAGCCGCATCTGAGCTTTTTGGAGGGCGTTTTCGCGCGCGGCGACCGCCGTCTGGGCGCGGTCATCGAGACCGCCTGGCGTTCCGGCTGCAAGTTTGACGGCTGGGACGACCAATTCTCTTTTGAAAAATGGATGGACGCTTTCGCTGCCTGCGGCGTTGACCCGGCATTCTATGCCAACCGCCGCCGCAGCTTTGACGAAATCCTGCCTTGGGATCATCTGGACTACGGCATCTCCAAAAAATTCTTACAGCAGGAGAACGAGAGGGCGTACGCCGCCGCCGTCACCCCCGCCTGCGGCGAAAGCTGCGCGGGCTGCGGTGCCGCGCGCTTGGCAAGCTGCAAGCCTTTACAGGGAGGACAAGCGGTATGAAAAACATCCGAATCTGGTTCCAAAAAAGCGATGCCGCCGCATATATCTCTCATCTGGATTTGGTGCGCTGCATGACCCGTGCCGTGCGCCGCGCCGCGTTGCCGCTGTGGTATACGGAGGGCTTCAACCCGCACCCCTATCTGACCTTCCCGCTCCCGTTGCCGCTGGGGCAGTCAGGTCTTTGTGAGCCGATGGATTTGCGCATTCTGGACGAAAGCACGCCGCAGACGCTGCTCGCCAAGCTTGCGCCCGTCATGCCGCAGGGCATTGCCGTCATCGCCGTGAGTGAGCCGCAAATGGACGCCAAGGAAATCGCCGCCGCGCAGTATGACATCACGCTGACCTTTGCGGGCACTGAAAAGGTAAACAGCTTTACAGAAACCGCACAGATCCTGCTGGCGGGCAACAGCCTGCCAGCCGAAAAAAAGAGCAAAAAGGGCATCGTTACCGTGAATCTCTGCGAAATGATACGCGATTTTTCCATCGGAAGTGCCGACCGCGCCGCCGTCTTGCACTGCACCCTCGCGGCAGGCAATACCACCAACCTCAACGCCGCGCTTTTGGCCAACACCCTGCTCACAGCGGCGGGCTTGGACTGCGAATTGATGGAAATTGCAAGGCTTTGGCTGTTGAATGCGGATTTGGCGGAGTTTCGGTAGAATATCAAGAAAGCAGATGTAAGCCCAATGAAAGCATCCATCTATCGCACGATAGCTCTCGTGCTTTTCATCTCATGTTTGGCAGGCTGCTCCGGCAATGCGTTCCGCTTCGTCCAATTGCGATGATGCCTACCCTGTGCGCACGGACAAGGAACCGGTGTTCGACGACGTATACGACGATGAGCAGTCGGTGGTATACCTCGTATAAGAACGCATTGCAAACTTTTTGGATCCGAAAAAATCAGCAAGTATCACTCCCCCGAAGGAGTGCTTGCTGTTTTTTTTGCGGCCAAGCCTTGACAAACGCAGACTATTCTGATAGTATGATGATAAACTATCGGAATAGTCTAAATTTATCAGGAGATGATGTCATGAAAAAGCTCTCTGCCACAGGCACGCGCTACTATTTCTTCTCACTGGGAAGCGTATTCCTGCTCTCGTTTTATCCGCTGTGGATGGGCGCACGGGTGCTCAGCGCCTATTTACGCGACGGCCATGTTATCGCGGCGGATTATCCCAAATATGTCATACCCTATACGCCGATTGCGCTTGCGCTCATTTTGACGGTCGCCTTGCTGCCGCTTGCGGTCAAATACGGCAAACGGTTCGCACTGCCTGCCGCATCCGTCCTTGGTGCGGGTTTGTTTTTCCTGTTCGAAATCCTGTTTGAGCGCGTCACGGTGTTTGATGAAACCGGCATAAGCGGCGTTGACTCCTGGCAGGCGTATCTTTGCTATACGACCCCGGAGGCGATGCAGGTGCAAACAACGCTCGGGGATATGCTGGCAAAGCGATACAGCCCCGTGTTCAAGCTCCATTTCTACTTGATTGCGCTGCTGATTGTGCTTGCCGTCCTTGGTGTTGTGTATGGCTTCGGCAAGATGCTTCGCGACAAAAATTATGGAAAAAGAAAAGCGCTGGCGCTGCAAACGGCGGCGGTCTGCGTTTTCATCGAGCTGTGTATTTTGGCGTGCTTCACCTCGTTTTACCGCACGGGCGAGTTGAATATCTCCGCCGTGTCAAGCAGCTTGATGAGCCTTTTCTTCATTATATTCGGACTGACCGCAGGGTCATATGCGGGGAGCCTGCTGTATTTTCAAAAGCCGCTGCTTTCCCGCGCACTTCCGGCGCTGGTTGCCTCCCTCACCACGTTTGTGATGTATATCGGCGAGCTGGTTTTGATGGGCGGTGTGCTGTTCCGCTTCGGCTCTGGCTTTTTCTTTGCACCCATCGGCGCGTGTCCGTTTGCGCCGGTTGATTTTGCCGTAATACTGCTCGCCGGGGCGTTGACCTATTTGCTTTTGTTTTGGATACGCAATACCAAACCGCAAAAAAAACAGTAGACAGCAGACATTATTTGCAGGGCAGGGGGGTGCAAAATGAATTATTTTGCAACACCCCCTTTTTTCATCACGACAAACGCACGAACATACAATATGCACAAACCTATTGTAGGGCGAGGGCTTGCTCTCGCCGTTTTTGGGTGAAAACTGCCAGGTTTCGGCAAAGAGCAGCGCGAATCAGAGATTCCCGCCGCCCTTGCCCTACAGGCGCAGCCGAAAAATTTGTGCAAAAACACAATCATGCGTTTGTCGTGTTTTTTCATTTGGTATGATTGTTTTTTTTCGCGATTTGCGTTATAATGTATTCTAAGATTTTATACGCTCAACGAGGGAGAGATTTCTATGGAAACAACCGCCGCAAAAATCCAACGCCTCAAAGCCGAAACAGATGCCGTCATTCTGGCGCATACCTACCAGCCTCCGGAGATTCTGGCTTTGGCGGACATCACCGGGGATTCCTTTGCCTTGGCCGAGGCCGCCCGCTCGCATCCCGCGAAGCGCGTGGTGATGTGCGGCGTGCGTTTTATGGCGGAGACGGTGAAAATCCTCTCGCCCGAAAAAGAGGTTATCCTGCCCGCGCCCTCCGCCACCTGCCCCATGGCGGAGCAGATTTCGCCGGAGCGCGTGCGGCAGTTCAAGGCGGAGAATCCCGGCGTACCGGTGGTGGTTTATATCAATACCACCGCCGCACTCAAGGCGGAGTGCGATGTCTGCGTCACCTCCTCCAGCGCGGTGGATTTGGTTGCCGCGCTGCCGGAGCAGCGGATTCTCTTCATCCCGGATTGCAACCTCGGCGCGTGGGTACAGCAGCTGCTGCCTGAAAAGGAGCTGATACTCTGGGAGGGGCACTGCCCCATTCACGCCGCACTGACCGAGCAGGCGGTGCTGGACGCGAAGCACACCCATCCAGGCGCGAAGCTCGCCATGCACCCCGAATGCCCGCCGGATACCCTGCGTCACGCGGACATGATCGGCTCCACCAAGGCCATCATTGACTATATCAAGATGCAGCCCGCCGTCATCATCGGCACAGAGCGCGGCGTGACGGATTCGCTGACACAAAAATATCCCGAAAAAGAACTTTATCACCTCGCGCCGGAAATCCTCACCTGCCCGGACATGAAAAAAATCGCCCCGGCGGACGTTTTGGGTGCGCTGACGGGCGAATGCGGCGAAGTGATGGCAATGGATGAGGAATTGCGCAGAAAGGCGCTGCGCTGTATTGAGAGAATGTTGGGGCAAAACAAATGAGTGAAAACAGTTATGATGTACTGATTGCCGGCGCGGGGATTGCGGGGCTGTATGCCGCCTTGCAGTTCCGCTCGGATGTGCGTGTGCTGCTCTTGAGCAAGGGCGCGCCGACGGTTTCGGGCAGCTCGCTCGCGCAGGGCGGCGTAGCGGCGGTGCTTGACCACACGCAGGATAGCTTCGAGTTCCATTTCAACGACACGATGATTGCCGGGGGCTGCCGCAACACGCCGGAGACCGTGGAGCTGCTCACGCGCGAGGGACCGGAGGATGTGCGCCGCATCATGGAATGGGGCGTGGATTTTGACAGCGATGCCAATGGTGTGCCGCTGAAAACCCTCGAGGGCGGTCACTCCCGCCGCCGCATTGTGCATTGGCGCGACCAAACGGGCAAGGAGATTGTGGATACGCTCCTCGCGATGGCGCGTCAAAGGAAAAATATCACCCTTTGCGAACAGACCACGCTTTGCGCGCTGCAGCAGCTGCCCGCCGGGTTCTGTGCGCAGCTGCTTACGCCGGACGGCATGACCGCCGCCTTTGCAAGCTTTGCGCTGCTTGCCACGGGCGGCGTCGGGCGCGTGTTTCAATACACCACGAACCCCGTGATTTCCACCGGGGACGGCATCCGTCTGGCGCATGAGCTGGGCGCGAAAATCAAGAATTTGAGCGCCATTCAGTTCCACCCCACCGCCTTTCGCGAAACGAGCGGCGAGTGCTTTCTCATCAGTGAGGCGGTGCGCGGCGAGGGAGCCTATCTGCGCAACGGCGCGCGCGAGCGTTTCATGGAACGCTACGATGAGCGGCTGGAGCTGGCCCCGCGCGACGTGGTGTCCCGCGCCATCATGCAGGAGGCGCGGCGCACGAACGACACGCATTTTTATCTGGACATCACCCACAAGCCGGGCGATTATCTGCGCGAGCGCTTCCCCGGCATTTACGCCGCCTGTGCGCAGCGCGGTGTGGATATGGCAGCGGATTTGATTCCCGTTTTCCCCTGCCAGCATTATCTCATGGGCGGCATTGATGTGGATTTGGAGAGCCGTACCACCCTGCCGCGCCTTTACGCCGCCGGGGAATGCGCCCACACCGGGCTGCACGGCGCAAACCGTCTGGCGAGCAATTCCCTGCCGGAGGCGCTGGTCTTTGGCCGCCGCGCCGCGCTGGACATCGCCCGCTGCCTGAATCGCGGCTACGCCGAGGTGCAGCCGCAGGACTGCCGCTTCGAGAACAGCGGCAGCACGGACATCCCACCCGAAATCGTCCCCGAAATCCAACGCCTGATGCAAAAAGCCTGCTTCGTCCTGCCCAACGCAGCAGAAATCCCCGGCGCATTGCAGCGCGTCTCGACACTGCGCGAGGACTTGTACGCAGGAAATTACCGCGCAGACAAGGCGCTGTATGAGGCCAGAAGCATCGCAGCGGTGGCGGAGATTGTGTTGGGGGAGCTGGCGCAGGAATCGTGAAGTGTTTCAAGCGAGAACAGAAAACACCGGAAAAACCCATACGGTTTCTTTATACCAAGGACGAGGACTATCTGAACCAAGAGAATTTGCTGCTGTTTTTTGCAGCGAAAAAACATAAAAAGGTTTGGGTGGGCGGTACGCTGCCTACAAATGATAACACCCAGTAAACGACGGCATTCAACCGTAGGGGCGAACTGTGTTCGCCCGCATTTCCTTCATATCCACGCCCTGCGCAATCCGCACGGCATCGGGCGAACATTACAATTTATTGAATAATGCCATGTGCAGAGAACGCACACCGGGCGTCCCGATACCACCGACCGTGTAGGGCATGACGACCCCGGCATGCCGTGGATGGTATACCATTGCGCAAAGCCCCGGATAAATACCGCCGCGTTTGCGTTTGAAATGGATGTGTTACGCCGTCCGCACGGCATCGGGACGCCCGGTGGGCGTCCCCCACGCGTGATAACATCCAATAAATATCGAACCAGCACAAAAAACGGTCTGCCAAGGGAAGCTCCCCACGGCAGACCGTTTTTCTTTTTATCCGTTACGCAAACAACCCGCCGAAAATCCAGTTATACAGCACACCGGCGAAATATTTGATGTCCAGGAAGAGGGCGTTGAGCACATCGGGCAGACGGTTGATGGCGTTTGTGACCTTCTCCTGCGGGGTGGCTGCGGGGACGCCGTACAGCTCGATGTCCTGAATCCGCGCGATGCCGTCCGCGCCGGGGTCGGTGATTTTCACGCGCACATAGCGCCCCACCGCGCGGGGGAAGAAGTCCTTGTAAACGTTGTTGGCACTGCTGCCGCTCTGGCAGCTCACGGTTTGCCAGTCCTCGCCGTTGCCGCTGACCTGAATTTCCCAGGCCTTGCTGTTCAGGCTCGCGTCCAGCGCGTTTGCGCCCGCGTTTTTGAGGACATAACGGTTCAGCTCATAGCTTGCGCCCAAATCAATTTGCAGCCAGCTCTCGCCTGTTTTATCCGCTGCCCAGCCCGTGGCGAAGGTTCCGTTGACCGCCTTGTCGGGCGTGTTCTCCCCAGCGGAGCCGGAGGCCGTGGCCTGCGCTTGCAGGGCGCGGTTGATGGGCTTGTTGGCGGACTCGTTGATGAGCATCATCAGGTGGTCGGTGCGCACAAACTCAAACTTGCCGGGGTAGGCTGCGTTGAGCTCGTCCGCCAGCGCCGCCAAATCGTCCACGCTCACGCTCCACGCCACAAACTGCGCACCCACGAAGGTTGCCTTTTCGGGGTTGGACTGCGCAATCAGGCTCAGCTCATTGAAGGCCTTTTCCGTTTCGCTCTCATAGGTCAGCCCGGCGTTGGTGAGGTTGCTGCCGAGCCAGACCACCGGCGTGCCGGAGGTCGTGTGCAGCACGCTCGTCATCAAGCGCTCCTGCAATGTCATGCCGAGCAGCGCCGGGATATTGCGGGTGTAGTAGTTCACCGACCACGGATACATCTCGCCCCAAACGGTGATGATATTCATGCCGGTTCTCTCGAAATAATCGTTCGTGACCGCCGTGTAATTCTTCAGCTCCTTGGAATACATATGCCAATAGGCGGTGTTGGTGTAGCCCGCGCCGGAGGGGCCGCAAATCAGCACATCGTTCGGCGTGGCGGTGCGGTAGTAGTAGTTGAGCAGGCCGGGACCCGCGTCCAGCAGCATCGGGCTGCAGGTCCAGCCAATCGGCACCTCGCCGCGCCTGGGGCTGCCCCAAAGCTTGGCCGTGGGCATGGAATGCTGGTTATACTGAATATTGTCGCCATCACTGAAATTGAGGGACACGTAGATTTTGCCGTCCTGCAATGCGGGCTTGGCCGGGATCTCCGGCGGCGCGACATAGCGCGGCAGACCAGAATAGACGGTGTAATTCATGTAGAAATCCGACGGAACGGTCGGCATACCATACTCGGTGGCATAGCGTATGCCCGCGCCCTCGTCCTGCCACCAGCCCGCGTAATACGCGCCGAAATCCATTTCGCCAAAGAATTTATCCATAATCGCCTTGCTCTGCGCGTCCTTGGGGTCGAGCCACAGCACCGCGCCGCGCACCGCAACGGAAAGGTCGCGCAGCTGCGTGTGGTCATGGGTGTTGAAGCCGAACAGAAGACGTCTTTCGCACTTTGCCCAATAATTGTTATAGATATAGTCATAGGCCTCATAGATATTGGTGATGGGTGCGTCGCGCAGGTCGATTTCCACGGGATAGTTGTAGGGCGCGGCAGTCAGAACCTGCGCCATTTCGGGCGAAACGACCAGCAAATCATACACGCCCGCCGCCGTGGTTGCCACGTTGATGGTATCCGGCAGCTCGGGATTGTAGATGACAAGCCCTTGGAACACACTGCGGTATTTGGCAATCAAGCCGAGCAAACCATCCGTTTCGGTGTAGAAAAGCCCCATATCCGCCGGCCAGGACTCCCCATTGTGCGCCAGAATGCGCGGCTGCTCGCGGTTCGCAAGCCCCTGCAGGGAGGTGAGCGTGAGGTATTCGCTGAAGGGCAGCGCATTCGTAGACATCATGTCCAGATTTTCCGCCGGGGCGGCGAAGGACGGCATGGCCTGCCCCTGCGGCCAGGAAATGTTTTCCGGCGCGGCATTCGGCACCGCATAGGCCATGACAGTGCCGCCAAGCAGCAGGATGCAAAGAACAAAGCTGAGCAGTTTGCGTTTCATAAAATCAACCTCCGTCTTTTTGGGGTGCTATGCTTATCATAGCAGAACGGATGGGATATTGCAAGAAATATTTGCAGCCAAAAGATATTGAAGCCGTTCCCCGCCCCAAGGGGCTGAAATATAGACCCTATTCTTGACAAAAATCAGTGTTGGGCACTTTGCACGAATCAACTGGCGCATGTTTATAAACAACAAACAAACTTCAAGAAAATCCTAAAAACTCCTTGACGAGAAAGTGTCTTCGGGTTATACTATAAATGATTTTTGCTGTATCATTTGTTGCTGAGGAGGAAATGAACATGTTCCGTTCTCGATATGAAAAGAAAATGAATAACCGATTAAATTTGTTTCATAGTCGGGTTGACGTTGGTCAGCGGTGCGAAATCGGTTGTGTTGGCGTTCAAAAACATCATAATCGCAGAAAATTAGGTTCGTTCCAGTGCATTTTGCTGTGCACTGGTTTTTTTATGCTAAAAAATGATAAGGAGTTGTTTAGGGCGTGTCTGAAAACGAGTTTCAAAAAGCTTCTAGCGATGTTTCTTGCGCTTGCGCTTATCGCCAGTATCGTGCCGCTTTATATGGTTTTCGCGAGCGATGCGGAGGCTGCGTTTTCCGCATTTGAAGTAAATAATGCAGGCGCGGCTTGGCCTTCCGGCGGAAGAACTTCAAACAACTCATCAACCCATTGCATTTTTACCCGAACAGAACTTTTACACTTAGCTCAACCGCATATCTACAAAATTTGTATTGGGATGTGGATAGCAAGTATAAACAATAAAAATGCCGTGAAGGAAGGTTCTTGCCATGAAACCAAGAGTTATTGTTTTTAGTTTCATCTCGATAATAATTTTTCTGTTAACTGCATGTTCAAAAGAAGGAGTCACGAAAGACGCAACTACAACAGTATCAAGCTCTATCGAAATATCTTTGGAAAATACGACAACACCACATACAAATAAGCAAACAGTTGAGTGGATTATCGATTGGAAAACATTCGAGCAATATGATACGTCAATCGTAGACGATCATTATACTCCTCCGCGAAAAAGAGAAATATATTATATTCTTTTTACTAGTTTTGCTGCAATAGCTGGACGTGAAGAGTGTGATGAATGGGAGGATAGGTTTCATACCTTATATGGTTGGCCTGATTCAACAAATGAAATGTTGGTTGTGTCATATATTAAAGAATTCAATATAACGCGAGAGCAGTTTGACAAAGCGAATAATGAATATTATAATTTTAGAATCAGCAGCGGTGTAGGCATAAACAATGAATCACACGAAATCTTCAATGCTAATTTGATTTATACGTTCAATAACGAAAAAATCAATGATTACTACGGTCGCAATTTAAAAAAAGCGAAAGCAGCTGATGAGTGGTTGCAAGAATGGCTTGAAACAAATGAGCCATATAGTTCATATGTAGAATATCAGCAAGCAAACGCCGATTAATTTATGCGTTGTGTTTGCGGTGCTATGTTGCATGACGGGCGCGATAATTGGCGCGAAGGTTTTTCAGTTAGTCGGCTATATTATCCGAGATGGCTCAAATGCCGCTTTTTGGACAATTCAAAACTGGAAAAGTCTGCTCTTGGGCATTGGAATTTTTTACGGTGGACTCATTGGCGGTTTTTTAGCCGTACTGATTTATATCTGGAAATCCAAGTTGGATTTTCGAAGTATCACAGATATATTAGTACCGTCAGTATTATTGTTTCATGCCTTTGGAAGACTTGGCTGCTTTTTTGCTGGTTGCTGCTGCGGGAGAGAATCTACATGGGGTATAACAATTCATGGTGATGTTGGACGAGGGATATTTCTGCTCTCCACCTCGCAATGGATTTCGCTTCTGGTCTTTCCGGCGGGAATCATTCTTCTAAGATGGGTGATAAAGACACAATCCTGTTTTGACAGTGAAAAGGATATGACAATACAATGAAAAAAATCCAGATTCCCCTTGGTATTATGAACGGCTTGTTTTGCGTGCTCTTAGCCATTGCGTTGGGCTTGGCTTTCATTCATGTGACAAATATCGCCTATCGCGTAGAACCTTTTGCAAATGAAATGGCTATGCGTAACTATCAAGCGATAATGCATTTTCTGTCATCACAACTTTTGCGATATCCGTAACTTTAGTGATTTTTGCGGCAACAGATTTCGACCACATATTTGACCTGTTCCACAAAATGTTTTTCGACAATGAAC
>JGI994J12354_10004757_pt1 | contig 12048 bp, 16 predicted proteins | sample IntmicLarv3ML3BL_FD_12354 | JGI IMG/M metagenome (IMG submission 12354) | reverse complement strand
AAAAAACCAGTTTCAATCCCACTTATAAAATGGATTTGAAACTGGCTCTGAAAAATGAATTGCTCGTTCTTGTTGTTTTTATCTGAAATACCCTTAGAAATCAGGCAAAAAAATTGAACCTACTTTTATCGCGAGCTCAAAAGTAGGTTCGGAAATGGCGGAGGAGGTGGGATTCGAACCCACGGACCGGTTTTAAGCCGATCAAACGATTTCGAGGGAGTCTGTTCAAGACCCTTTGGCAGAATGTAATACCCTTTGACGGAAATAGAGAGCAATCTTCTGCAATAGGACTGATTACTGGAAAATGTGCATACCCTGTTTGTCACTCTGTCAAGTCCGCTTACATCAAAAAACGCCTACAAAACATGATTATACCGCCATTTATAACGGTTAAAGCATGACTATAGGCGCTTTTTCTCAAGAAATTCTCAAGAGGTTTTATATCTCCGCTGTCGGCATTAGCATATCATCCATAGCCGCCGCTGCGTTAACTTGTGCGCTTTGTATGGCATGGCCATAGACGTTTAACAGGGTATTGGCGGTGCTGTGTCCAGTCCGTGCCTGTAGGGTACGAATATCAACCCCTCCCGCTATCTGTAGCGTTATGAACGTGTGGCGCAAGCTGTGAGGGCTTATGCTTGGCAAATTGTTTCTTTTAACAAAACTCTCCAACCATTCATTAATGCGCGCCGGATGTATCGGGCTTCCATCCATTGCGATGAATAATCGTTCCTTATCGCCTTTCCACGTATCACCGCACATAAGACGGTATTCCCGCCACCATATATGATACTTTTTTAAGGTGCTAAGTACAAACGGCGTAACGGTTATGCTCCGCACGCTCTTCTGCGTCTTTGGCTCACATTCGATAGATCCACTGCCCTTTATATACTGTGATTGTCGGCGTATACTGATTATATTATTGCCATAGTCAATATCGCTCCATGACAGCCCGCAAAGCTCTCCACGCCTTACACCTGTATACAGTAACACTATCAAGGCTGTTCTAATTCTAATATCTGGCTCATCCATTAGCGCAGAAAGAAATAATTGCGCTTGCTTATCGTCCAGATACCGGGATTCCTTGCGTGATACTTTTGGCACATCCATATACTCAGCAACATTGCTCGCTATGATGCGTGACCTCTTCGCACTTGCCAGTATTACTTTGATTATCTTGTAATGCTTTTTTATTGTCTCATCTGATAATTTTCCTGCATCGGAAACAAGAAACATCTCGTCCAATTTTTCGCCCATTGCTTCGCATATCCTAGACGCTGTAGATATATGGGTTCTATGTCCACATATGGCTTGCCCCACTGTGTACGGGTGCAGACCAGCTTTATTGCCTACCTCTTTTCTTGTCGTTCCTCTGTTTTTTCGGCTGTTTGAATATTCAAATTTTGTTTTGAATTCTTCTGTAGCGGTACAGGTGCTGCGCTTATTTAAGCCGTCCTCTCTAAGGTTCTTTAAATATAACTGAATATGTTCGACACGCAATTTTTCAAGCGGAATATGTCCGATTGCTTGATTGATGTTCTGCAATAGATAATTATACAGCTCCACCGTTTTCGGTCTATGTTCTGACATTTCCATCCAATGGGCGGCATAATTGGCAAACTTTACACCACCACCAATTGTTATGATGCCGTCTTTTATTTTCTGCTCAAATAGTACGGCCTCTTTTTCAGCTCGCTTGTCGGCTTCCGTTTCGTTCATACCTTCGGGCGGTTTCCATGTCATACTTTTAGTCACTTGCTTTCCGTCAAACCCCTGATGCACAAAAACACGGATGTAATATACCGCCTCCCCGGTTTTAGATATTCTCTTTTTTACATTCGCCATTTATTCGCCTTCTTTCACTACTTGGATTCTCCTTTTGTATGGCGTGCCTTCTGTACCGTCCTTATAGCCCGCTGAATACGCTTGGTTAACTATCCCTTCCCACCCCAACGCCGTACTTCTTAAATTTTCGTCCGGGGGCGAATCGCTGAACTTTTCCCAGTGTTTCATAAAGTCAAGATATTTCATTTATCCACCTTCTTTCAATATGTTTTCCTTAGCCTTTCCGCTAATGAAATCTAATATCATATTACATGCACTCAAGAACACCTCAAACTCAAATTTCGAGACTAAACCCCCGACCACTTCCGCATGGCTTACACTTCCTGTGATGTTTTCTACATATTCGCCAATTTCAATAAACTGCTTTTCTCCAACTGATGATACAACGAATCTATTATATATAGCTTGTAATACTTCTTCTCTCATGTTAAATCCTCCTCTTAATTAACGTTCTAGCAATTCAACAGGCATTACAACAGGCCTCTCGGCGGGTTTCGGTTCTGGTGGTGTACATTTTACTTGCGGCTGTTGCGGCACGCTTAAACGTTCTATAAGGGCGGTTAATTGTGTTAGCAGTGGTATTAATGCCGCCGTAGTATCAAGTTGGGGCGGTGGTGTGGTTTGTAGCACTGATTCCATTTGGGGCGGCGGGGTAGATTGTTTTTCTCTGAAATATGAATTTACAAGTTGCCTCTGAACTTCCCAAGCCAAATCATCCGTTAACGACTTCGCGAGCATCATATAACCGGATTCAGTTATTACGTTCAATCCATAGCAGCTTTTTGACCCGACGAAATTCGTCGACTTAACTTCCAGTTGGACGTTTATGGACCATGTCCATGTCTCTAAACGTTACAACTCTCTGATTTTGATACTCTTTGACCGTTAAAGGTGCATTACTAGCTTTAATAATAATTTCTTGCATTAAAAAAACCTCCTATCAATTTTTTGCGTACTTGAACAGAGGTTCCGACTATGTTATATTAGATTTAACACAGGGAAACCTTTGTTGTGGATAGAACGCTTGCAAACTTTCGACGGTGGCAGCGTTCTATTATTTTTTATCCGATTTAACAAGAGACAATATATAGTCCTTTAATGATTGCCCTTTCTCGAGAGCATTTATTTTGATTTCTCTGTATTGCTCTTCTGTTACTCGGATAGTAATGGTCTTTTCTGGCAAGTTCTCACCTCCTCTATATGCAGTATATTCGCATTTACTGCATTAGTCAAGAGGTTTTCTAAATTTCTCCAAAATAAAAGCACCCGCAAAGGAGTGCTTCAATTCTATCTATCGCCGTAATGGTATCTACAAGACAGTATATAAACGTTTTCTTCGTCAATTCTATATATTAACCTGTCTTTGTCGTTTATTCTCCGACTCCAGTGTCCCAACAAATTTCCCGTTAACGGCTCCGGCTTTCCTATTCCTTCATTTCCGTTTCTATCGATATCTTGTATAAGCTGATTTATTTTTTTCAATGTTTTTCTATCTTCGGTTTGCCAATATTCATAATCTTTCCATCCGTTTTCTGTAAACAATTTATTCATCGGCTTCAACCTCGATTAGAGTTCTATTGAAAAACTTTCCATTTTCGGCTTGTTGCTTTGATTCCATAATCCAATCAAAATTTGCCTTGTCTGCCATAATATAAGCATTTTCCAAGAGATTGTTATATGATTCCTCTGACACAATAACAACATTTTTGTTGTCCTTTCGTGTGACAACCAAGGTTTCATAATCATCCGTTACCTTGTCCAGACACAACTTCATGTTTTCTCTTAAATTTGAATAATTAACAGCAAGCATTTAAACCCCTCCTTACGTACTATTTATTGTACTCACATTATAGCGTACTGTTTTTTGTACGTCAAGGGGGTTTTTAAACATTCCCCAAATAATATCAAACGCCCATGCGAGCCTTTAAGGGCGCCGTATAGGCGTTTTTGTTATTCGTGGTGATTTATACCGATTTAGATATTAAACCGCTCTTAGGTGGCAAATAATGCTCCTCAGGCCATCTTGTGAAAGCAAAGCGCATTCGCTTTATTTTCCAACACAAAACAATCATAATTAAATCGTCCTTCTACCAAATCGCCATTGATTCCCGGCGGGTTGTTGTGGATTCTATAGCTTGACAATTTCACCCGGGCAACTGTGGCCACCGGATGACCTGCGATAAATCCGAAATTATCGGGCAAGAGATTAGCCGGAACACGTACAATATTCATACCATCCAATAGTGCGATGATACCCTTTAGGCGCATATCCTGCCCGGTGTTCGTCTCCATAACAATCTCTTTGGACTTCTTTAATAGTGCATATGTATCAGGCGTAACCAGTAAAAAACGTCCATTCTCCGGCACCTCCGCATTATCAAGGGCATTTGTTGCCGTGATAACAGCATCATAGATATTTGTGGCGGTGAGTGCTGCCGTTTTATTTTGTCCGGCATGTTCCGCCATTTCCTGATATACCCAGTTGTCAATCTCTGGAATTGTTACCTCTCGCATTTGTCTTGCCAGTGCAGAAGCGCCCTGTAACTGTGCGACTGTTTCGTTATCGTCAAGGGTATCAACGGCGAAGGTAAAGCTTCTATCTTTGCGAAGTGTCATTGACTGGGTTGTTGCGTCAAGGCTCTCAATTGCGCCGTAACGGCTCCATACACCCGGTTCGGGTCCTGAACGTCCATAATCATTCATGGGCGTTGTTGTTATTCTGTATACTTTAACCGTACTTGCGTTCTCCCATGTGAAATGATCTGTTGTCAAAATGCCTCGGCGACTTTCTGTGCTAAACATTTCATCTGTGAACGGTTGATATTTAGTTGCTAATTCAATACTAGCCATATATTAATCACATCTCTTTCATTTTTTTAGCCCCATCGCCTTTCTAATGGCTGCGTCCTCATTGTGGTTTGGGGCAGTTTTAATTGGTGTTGCGGGGCTTGTGCCCATTTCTTCATAGCTTACCCCGAAGGCTTTTTGTAATGTCTTTAAAGCCTTGTCGAGCTCGTCCGCAGTTGTCGCATTTAAAATGCTGAGTATCTCAAACGGGTTGTCTGTATTGTTGTCGGCATGGTTGCTTTTCAATACATCGGCTGCAGCGGCTTGAAACTCTCTTTGCGCTACCGCCTTTTCCCGCTCTGTTATATCGCCCTCTAGTTTCTGGCGCTCTTTGTGTAACCGTGTGCCAATAATATTGTCAACTTCGGCTTGGGTAAAAGTCCTTTCGCCCCCTGTTACCTGATTATCGCTATTCGGTACATTGTTTGTATTTTCCATAAATTTTTCTCCCATTTAACGTCCAGAGTGGACTGATTTTATTATATCATATTACAGTACTATTGTGTATGGTAATTCGCCATTATTCGGCTCGCAGAGCCCCTTTCGGGTATTTTTTCTATAGCGAATAAGAGCCTGTGACATAGAATCAACTTGGTCATCATGCGCCCCATTTGGGAACGATGCACACTCTTCTATAAAATCGCCTACCCAGTGCGCTTTCTGTGGTAAAAATACATTACCCGATTCCACCGCCGCCGAAATCGCTTGCGCCCTCGCTTCCTTTCCCCCTTGCGGCTGTACCGGAATAAGTCCGGTTATCTCACTTCTCAGCGTGTCAATAACTGCGCTACCGTTCGCTTTATCTTCTATCAGTTTGCGGTGTGTCTGTGGATACAGTTCGCTCATTTCTCTGATTGCTTGAAGGGTTTCCGTGAATGTCATGCGACGGCGCACTTGATCAATCAAATAATAGTTCGCGCCATCTCTCGCCCAAACCTGACCGACGACATAATCGGACTTATTTGTCCCTTTAAAGGTGCAATCCCACGACTGAACCCAATTTGTTAAGTTGGGCGGCCATTCGTTCCAAAACTGCCAGTATTCACGCTTAAACAAACCGCCCTCCATTGGTGCGGGTCGTTGTTGATATAGCGCATTCCAATCAAGCGCGCCTATACTCGCCCTTGTGGCTTCCAGTTGCGTAAGAGGGTATTTCATAGGCCATAACGCTTCACCCTCGTTTCTTGGGTCGTCTGGGTGTCGCATCGCTTCAGCTATGGCGGGGAAATTTAAAACTGTCCACTGGTCGGCGGCTGGGTCTGATTCCATGAGCCGCAAAAGCCGCCCCGCTAAATCATCCTCATGCCATCGGGTCATAGTAAGCAAAATTGAACCATCCTTTTCGAGACGTGTGTAAAGTGTCGATGTGTACCATTCCCACACCTTGTCACGCAAAATGTCACTTGATGAATCTTCCCTATTTTTAAGCGGGTCATCAATAATGATATAGTCCGCTCCCATGCCTGTAATGCCTCCGAATACACCCGCCGAACGATAGACACCACGCCGCCCGACAATCTCAAATATATCTGAATTACGAATATATGAGCCGCCTGATATTATCTGGTTACTTTGTCCGCTCAATGTCGTACCGGGGAACAATTCAGTATATAATGGATTGCTGATTATGCGCTGCGTGTCACGGTTCATTCTTTGCGCCAAGTCTGCCGAATAGCTCGATGATATAATTTCGGCATCCGGATTTTTCCCAAAAATAAAAGCCGGCAGTTTCCGGCTAACAAGTTCGCTTTTTCCATGACGTGGCGGCATAAATACCATGAGCCTTTTTATTTTCTTTTGTACAAATTTATCAAGGTACTCGCATAATATTTTGTGGTGCCAGTTCACAATATAACGCTCATCCGTGGCCGTGGCAAAGTCGCAAAGGCTACGCCGTGCAAGCTCATTATTCGCCGCCCGTGCTATTGTCTGTTTCTTCCGTTTCTCCATACGCTGCGAGCCTCCTTAATTCCTCAACGGTAAAATCACTTAATTCCAGAGTTGGCGCGGTAAAAACAGCCTCTAATGGTTGTACCGCCTTGCCCATTACTCTGTCAATTAGAATCTCCGCACACTTTACCCGCAATTCTGGTTTTGTGCCATCATCTATCATCGTGCTAACTAATAACTGTACCGCCGGGGCAGTTGAAGCCTTTAACATTTCCTTTACATCATCAGGCGTTGCAGGTCTCCCTGAAGGATTGCCGGATACCCCTTTAATAAATCGTCCACTTTCGTCCCTTCTTCCCGTGTTCTTGTTATTCATCGTCAGCCACCCCCATGTCGATAATTTGTCGTAACATTTCCATCGCCCCAGGCGTTTCAACCAATGCGGCAATATCAACAGCAACAGTCTTGCCCGGCTTTTGTTCACCGTATCCATTCGTCCAGAATGGCATCGATATTTGAAGCTTTCCAGCTTCATCGAAATACCTGAAAATATTTTTACCAGTGTCGGCTTCTGTCGGTACTTCGTTGTCCCAGTATTTAAACATAATAAAACCTCCTCTTCGCTAAATAACATTTGTGCAATAGCAATGGTATAAATTTGAGCCGTAGGCAACAGCTCAAAATTGACCCACTAATATAAGAACTGACCTTGAACTTAAGAACTGACCTTATTAATTAAAGATCTTGTAAATAACGTGATGCGCTCTGCGCCTCTCTCTTTTTCTTTTTTTCTTTTTCTTCCCCTATTTTAAAATCGTGTATGTTGTAATATGCTTTTCTGACCTCTTTTGTTTTGGCGTTCCCTTATTCGTAACCCAATGCATGGTGCCACACTGAATTAAATCAGTTTCGGACAATTCAGACTTCGCGCGTTTTAAAGTTGCAAGCGAAACACCCATGTCAACGGCCAGTTCTTCATTGGTTCGATAAAACCAATTGGTTTCGCCGCTTGTGTAACGCTGTTCTAGCTCTCTCAACACTATATAAAGCCACTTTGCGTTATTAGACAAACTCTTATATGGTTCTGTGTTGAAAATTAGGCGTGTAAGCTGTATATAGTAGGTGTTTCCATGTTTCAATATTCATCACCACCTTTAGGCCGGGCATACAGATGCTAGCACTTAATCGGTCTAATGATACCCATTGTTTGTGGCTCTTCGATATCCTCAAGTCCATTTGCAATAATATCAAGCAACAAATCATAGTTAATTAAAACCTTATTTCCAATTTTTACCGTTGGCAATTTTCCAGAAGCAATAAGCCTGTCAATTGCAAAACGTGTCAAGCTCGTTTCTGGGTCGTCGGTCTTTAGTTGTAATATTGCTTTGTCCCTCGTTCTCATTCTCGGTGCATTTGTCATAATTCTCTCCATCCTTTCACTTTGTCTTTTCCGTTTTTGGCTGATATTTATGTAAACCTGTATACAGGAGTAAACAGGGAACGTCCAAATGCCTCTAAAATCACGCGATACCCCCCTCGCGCGCAGGTGTTTTTTTCTCAAGAAATTCTCAAGTAGCCGGGTGACTTACTGGCTTTTTCTGGTTTTTGCTGGCATTTCCTTACAATTGAAATCAAAAAAAACCCGAATTATCAAGGGTTGTGCGGTTCTGCTGATTACCTCAAAGAGTTGGCATACTTGCCACTCTAGCAGCTAATAGAAAAAGTATACATGACTTGAGACCTTGTGAGATAGATACTTATTGAGAAAATATACACGAATAACAAATGTATAATTTTGTCCCATAGGAGTAGACATTTGTCCCACGATGTGATATGATGGAGCGGATCTAAGGAGGTGCATTTCATGAAAAAGCAAAACATTATAAACCTAATTAAATATCATGTTGAAAGAAATGAAAATGCTTTTAGAAATGAATCTATTAACATAGCAAGAGCTTTTGATAGCATTGGAGATTATCAATTGGCCGAATATATCATGAGTATAATTTCGGAGTCGAATTTGTACACACCACAAAGTAGTGATTTTGAAAGCGAATTTCTGAAGCAATTGGATACTAGAAATCCAGAGCCATTGAATCTGCCATTGGAAATATCTGATGATATAAAAGGAATTATTAATGCGGTAAATCACAATATAGGAATTAACAAATTTCTTTTCGAAGGTTTGCCGGGCAGTGGAAAGACAGAAGCTGTTAAGCATGTAGCTCGCTTACTTGACAGAACATTATTTTATGTTGATTTTGAAAACTTAATTGATAGTAAATTAGGCCAAACGAATAAAAATATTACAACTGTGTTCAATGAAATAAATATGATTCCACATTCAGATAAAATTGTTGTTTTATTTGATGAAATAGATGTCATCGCACTAGATAGGATTAATTCTAACGATGTGCGTGAAATGGGTAGAGTTACTTCAACCGTACTGAGAGAACTTGATAGATTAACTGATTTAAATAAGGAGATTGTCATTATTGCAACAACAAACTTATATTCTCATTTTGACAAGGCATTATCCAGACGATTTGATGCAATCATTAGCTTCAATCGTTATAGCAAGGAAGATTTAATTGAAGTGGCTGACTATTATTTTTCATCCTTTATTAAGAATTTCAAAGGAATATCAAAAGATACAAGATTATTTAAAAAAATATTGAAAGTAGCAGATACTTTACCGTACCCGGGTGAATTGCAAAATATTATTAAAACATCTTTGGCGTTTAGTGATGTGCATTTTGAACATGACTATCTGAGGAGACTTTATAATAATATAGTTGGCAATCTTGAACAAACTGAGATTGATCAACTTCATGCAAACGGTTTTACAGTACGAGAAATAGAAAAGCTCAAGGGCGGTTCTAAGAGCACTGTCGCAAGAAAATTGAGCAAGGAGGACGAACACGATGAATAATGTGTTGGAATTGAAAGGAAAGAGATTTGTTCAAGCCTCGAAAACCGGCAATGGCGGTGGCGTTGCCATGAATAGCAGAAAAGTTGTTTTAAGCGAACAACTGCTTAGATTGAAAGCGCAATTAGAACAAATAAAAAGTTTTTGGGCTACTGAAAAAACACCGTTCCAAGGTGTTTTAATAAGTGTTCATTACAATAAAATAGCAGCTAAAAGCAATCGGATATCCGGATTGTTTAAGGGGCAAAACTCCAACGATGCGATTGTTGGAGCTAAATTTAACAGCGAAAAGAACAAACATATAATTACGTATTTTCTGGATGCCTATGATTTGAATACTAGTATTGATTTATTATCTAATGCAAATATCATTCTAATGGACAGATTTCATAATGGTATAAATAAAGCTGCTTTTGATGATGAAAAAATTATCAATACGATTCCATTCAAAAAGTGTTCAATGGCCAAATCAGCTTTCAAGCGAGTAATTGCGGATGTTTCTTATATTGACAGTTTTGAAGTAGAGAGGGCCGCACAACCGTTAAAGCAAAGTATTATAACACTATATAATACAAAAACAGAAACGAAAATGTTATTAAAAAATTTGGGAATCGACATTTTAACGAGTAGAATATTAGATAATCAAACTGTTTTTCTTGATGAAAACCAATTGAAGCTTTTATTTGAAAAAGCTCCGTATCTTGTCTCAATGGCAACAGTAGATTTGTCAGAATTGTCACCAGAAAGTTTCATGAAGGAATATGCTCAAGATTTGATATACATTCCATCGCCGAGCATTGAACCGACTATTGGAGTCATTGATACTTTGTTTGATAAAGGCGTCTACTTCAGTGAATGGGTAGAATATCATGATATGGTCGATGATGGTCTGCCAAAAACCACAAATGATTATCGTCATGGTACGGCTGTAACTTCACTTATTGTAGATGGTGCAAAGTTGAACCCATGGCTAGATGATGGGTGTGGCAGATTTAAGGTTCGCCATTTCGGTGTTGCTGCTGGATCAAGGTTTTCTTCTTTTACAATTACAAGGCAAATAAAAGAGATTATTGCTCAGAACAAGGATATAAAAGTTTGGAATATTTCTCTTGGAAGCAATCAAGAAATAAATGACAATTTCATTTCAGCGGAGGCTGCGGTATTGGATCAAATCCAGTATGAAAACGATGTTATTTTTGTTATAGCGGGAACGAACAAACCTAGTGATGATATTGTGAAAATCGGTTCGCCTGCTGATTCGATAAACAGTATGGTAGTAAATGCTGTGACTAAAAAAGGATTATCGACAAAATATTCAAGAAAAGGGCTTGCGCTATCATTTTTTGCAAAACCTGATGTTAGTTATTATGGCGGAAGTGAAGAACAATATATTCAAGTTTGCGAACCGCTAGGTGCAGCAAATGTTGCAGGGACCTCATTCGCTGCACCTTGGATTGCTCGCAAATTATCTTATTTAATTGATATTCTTGGATTGAGCAGAGAAATTGCTAAAGCGATGATTATTGATGCCGCAAGAGATTGGAATGAAAAACCCACACCAGAAGAGGTTGCCCTTTACGGACATGGTGTTGTGCCTATTAAAATAGACAAGATTATTCAAACCAAAGATGACGAAATAAAATTTTTGGTATCCGACGTAAGTGAAAAATGGAATACATACTCTTATAATTTCCCGGTTCCACTAAAAAATGATAAATATCCCTATATCGCAAGAGCTACCATGTGTTACTTTCCAATATGTGATAGAACACAAGGCGTAGATTATACCAATACTGAACTTAATCTTCACTTTGGTAGGATAAAAAACGATGGTAAAATGAATGAAATCAATGATGATAAACAAAATCAAGATGAAACACTAAACACTGAGATGTACTATCTTTTGGAGGGAGAAGCCAGAGGCAGATTCAGAAAATGGGATAATGTGAAGTATATTGCTGAAACACTTAAAAGTAGGATGCGCCCTAAAATATCATATAATAATAAAAACTGGGGTATGGAAATTAAAACAAATAATCGATTAGATCCAAAAGATGGAATGGGAATTCGTTTTGGTGTTGTAGTTACACTGAAGGAAATAAATGGCGCTAATAGAATCGATGAGTTTATAAAAAACTGCAATTTGAATGGATGGTTGGTCAATAAAATTGATATTGAAAACAGAATTGATATTCATGAAAAAGTGAATGAAGATGTCGAATTTAAGTAAAGCATTATTGAGTTAACTAATCTATCTGGCATTTGAATAACTCCAGTATCTCTTACATATTTATGAAAGTAAAACGACGAAACACAAAGCCCGAACTAATGCAACTTTTACACTACTTAATCCTTCTCCTATAATAAAGTCGGACCTCGAAGCAAACCGCTTTGGGGTCTGATTCTTTGTAGAGAGGAGGAAACAATTATGGATGAGCAATTGGACATTGAAAATGTTTATCACCGCTACTTCACTCAATACCCGGATGTACTGAATGTGAAGCAGTTAAGCAAAATCCTTGGAGTTTGCGAGAAAA
>JGI994J12354_10004756_pt1 | contig 12052 bp, 7 predicted proteins | sample IntmicLarv3ML3BL_FD_12354 | JGI IMG/M metagenome (IMG submission 12354) | reverse complement strand
CGGTTTTCAATCCGTTCTACAACCGTTCGGGTAACAGCGGCACTTCGGGTAACTCCATTTACAACAATATCGGCTTGTTCGGGAAGCTTGAAGAAAATGCTACTCTCAAAAACTTGAAAATCTCCGGCGGCTATATCGGGGCCGAACGCTCCGTTGGTGGTCTTGTTGGTAAAAGCTGGGGCGACATTATAAACTGCCATAACTTGGGAACTATGGTATACAGCAACCAGTCTAAGGGTGTCGGCGGAATTGTCGGGGCAAACTGGGTCAATTCAACAGCTAATCCTCCTTCCATCAGCAACAGTTCCAATGCCGGAACAGTTAAAAGCGCCTATGCATCAGGTTCCGCAGGTGGCATCGCGGGTGAGAATGAGGGTTCCATTTTCAACTGCCGGAATACCGGCGCAATAACCTCACCATATAACGCAGGTGGTCTTGTGGGCAGCAACAAGAATGATATTAACAAACAGCCTAGTGCACCAAACTATAATCCCAACAATTTCACAGGCGGCACGATTTACGGGGGCATCACCAACAGTTATAATGCTGGGACAGTTACCGGAAAAATCGCTGCTGGAATAGCAGCATATCACTTGGGTTCAATGCGAAATTGCTACAATATTGGTGCAATCTCGGGTTCATTATATGCCGGTCAGATTATTGGAGAATCGAATAGCTCACTTACAAATGAATCACTATTTTATTCGAACACATCGAACATCGCCGCCGCTGGCCGTATCATATCCGGTTCCAATATCAATACTATTGCGAATTCCTTTGGCTCAACAGACACTGATAAAATTGATTTAGTAGACGAGTTAGATGCATGGGCCAGCAGTAACGGTTACGTCGGATGGACAAGAGATGCAAACAACGTCATAAACAACGGATATCCTGTATTCGCCGCGTAGAAACTATATGGGTGAAAGGTATCAGGCTAAATCTGATACCTTTCACGACTAAATGAAAGCTTTAGGAGTGTATGCCTTATGAACACTTTGGCAAAAAGAACATTTTCTTCCTTATTAATTATCTCGATTCTTTTATCTTTTTTCGCAGCTTATCCGAATGTGGCTTTTGCAGAAGGTACGGAACCCGGGTTTACAGCACTGGCGGAGTATTCCGAAGATGATAATGCCATATCTATTACTGTGTCAATTGAAAACAACCCCGGGATATGGAAAGGCTCAATACGCATCAGAATTCTTACGTCGGGGAGCAACGCCAATCCCAATTTGACATATTCTACTGCGCCAATCGCTGCCAGCAGCGACAATCCTTTTACAATACAATCTCCATCATATTCCGGAGCACTTGGATTAACTCACACATTCGAAACATCTGACGGCTCAATATCATCGTATAATGGCGAATTGTTTACGGTGCTTCTACCGCTTAAAGACGATGTTGCACCGGGTTCATACACAATAGCTACTGACCGTAACTATCTATATAAAGATTTGGTCAACACTGGAACCTCGGAAACAATCTCCGAGGCGCTTGCTATATCATACACAGTACCGATACCCGAAGGTTTTATTTCGGTTACAGCTATGACCCTTTCACAGGAAACTGCAGAGCTAAAAACGACGGGCAGCCCAATACAACTCTCCGCCGAAATAATGCCAGAGGATGCAACAATCAAGGGTGTTACGTGGACAAGCAGCAACTCAACAGTTGCGTCCGTAAGCGCAACGGGTTTGATAACGCCAAGCGCTGTGGGCAGCACCACAATTACCGCTACGGCAAAAGACGGTAGCGGCGCGTATGCGACTTGTGAAATTACGGTTGTGCAGGGAGTCATGGGAATACAACTCGCAACTGCGGATAGAGTTGCCGCGCTTATTGCAGTCGGAGAAACTTTGACGAGAACACCCACGGTCTACCCTGTTGACGCATATGACAAAACTATCGCTTGGAACAGCGACAATACAGCCGCCGCAACAGTGGATGAAACTTCCGGTGAAGTGACAGGCGTGTCGCCGGGAACTTCGAGAATTACCGCAACAACTGTGGATGGAGGCTTTACCGCTTACTACAATGTAGTAGTGACAGCCGCCGCAACAGACGCTAATGCGGCGAAAATCGGCGACACGGAGTACGGCACATTTACCGAAGCGATTGCAGCGTTGCAAGATGGCGAAACTCTGACACTTCTAAAAGATGTGGCAGTAGATAATTTTGCATTGATTGCAAGCAACATCAGTCTTGATTTGAACGGCTTTACGATAATTGTAGACCAACTCACCGTTCCGGTAGGAACGCATGTGGAATCAATTTCAAGCGGTTCATTGCTGATGTCCGCTAATGAAGGCATTTTCATCTCCGGAACAGTCGGCAGTATTATGGGCTGTACAATTGTCGGCAGAATCACAGTTACTCAGAACAATGAGGCTAATCCCCATTGCGGCATGGTCGAGCTTATTGATAACTGCAACATTGTCGGCGGCATCTACATTAATGGTTTGGCAATAAGAATAAGCCGCTGCACGGTAGAGGGTTTGATTTACGCAGGAGGAAGCGCGGGATATCGACAGGATGATGTACTGATTGGCGCTTACAAGGGCATAATCAGAGGTATTTATGATTGCGATGTTACCAATAATGTCAATCACTTTTATGGTTACGCCATCATGTGCGAGCGCGGCGAAATATTTGTATACAGCGGAACCTACACCAACACGGCATATTATTCAGTTCGTATTCAAAGCGGCGGCGTCATACAACTATACGGCGGACGCTATAAGAGCGGAGCCTTTCCTGACTACGGCGGAATTTATGGCCCCAATAGTATGATGCCGATTGGCTATTCCCTTAGTGATACGCCTGACGCGCAGGGCTACTACGAAGTTACCGAGGATGATGTAGCTCTTGGTACGGCAACATTCCAACTTAATCCCACAGACGCAACCATCAAGGTATATAAAGTTGGCAGCCCAGCCGAGGAAACGCCAACCTCAAGCTCTGGTGGCACTGTGGCCTACGAGGTTGAAAGAAGTGTCGACTACACTTATACTGTCTCAAAATCAGGATATACGGAAAAAACCGGGCCGCTCCGTCTGGATACAGTTTTGACCTTAACAATTCCTGTCACTCTGGTTCAGGAGAGCAGCAGCGGAACAGGCGCAGAAAATGTGAGCGGAAATACCGTCATAACCTCCGGGGGTACATACACAATAGCAAACGGAGCGACGGGGACAATTACTGTTATGACTCGTGAACCAGTAACGCTTGTGGGTGCGGGGATTACAGGCGTGGGTAAGTTTTCTGACCTCACCATAGACTGCACGGTATCCGGTGCGAACCTAACTATTAAAAACCTTTGGATAAACAATAATGTAGGACAGGGAACATCGTCCGGCGACACTAATTTTGGAGCAAATGTCATTAACTTCACCGGAATGGGTAATACGCTCGGCTTCGAGGGCGAAAACCTACTTGAGACACAGGAATATGTGCAGGGCGCAGGCATTCATGTGCCGAAGGGCGCAGGTCTGACGTTTACAGGCCCCGGAACGCTATATTTCTATAAATACTCGCAGGGTGCAGGCATCGGCGGCAACGCCTTTGCAGCTTGTGGCAATATAACTTTTGCGGGCGGAGACATATTCATCAAAGGCTCTAAAACAGGCCCGCTTGTCGGTGGTGACGCGCTCATTACAGGTGTGAAAAACGACCCGATTTACATTACCGGCGGTAATTTGGTTCTCATCAATAAGGCGAACGGCGCAGCCATTGGTGCAAGCAAACAGGGCGAGTGTGCCGGTAACGTCTATTTGCAAGGGGGAAACCTCACTATTATCAGCGATTTTCTTGGCTCTGCTATAGGATATGGCGGCGACCAAAAGGGCGGGGCGGGCAATCTATATGTCTCCGGTGGCTCGTTCAAAGCTGTGCGTACAGGCAATTCAATGGGCTTGAGCGGTGATAGTGCATCCTTCACTATTGACGATAGCCTTGTAACTGCGACAAAACTAAACGGTAACGGAAGTACAGCGGTAAGCCGCCTGATATTCGACACAACAAAGCTCGCGAAAACCACGTCATCATTCACGGTTTCATCTGACAAAGGATTTACTTATATCGGCGGATTACACTACTATCATTACACAGAATCTACTACTTCAACACCAGACAACTTTGGGTATGATACTTCGGACAAGAATCTCTACTTCTATCTAACTACAGAAGACCAGATTCTCACCATTAACGGTGAAAAGTTTGATGTGAAGTGGAGTGCTGACAGCGGCTTCACAGTCACGAACTCAGCCGGCGATACTATTGGAAGTGGTACTGTAAATAATGACAGAGACGAAAACCTGTCATATGTTCCCATCGTAACGGAAACAACCGTCACCGAAGATGGCAAAGCAACAACGACTGTTGATTCGAATTCTGTTGTATCAAATCTTGTGTCGGCTGACAAAAACACCGTCATCACGATTGAAACCGTTCTTCCTGATGGCACAGGACATATTTCAAGAGTTACGACAGAGCTTCCAACCGAAGCGGCGAAAGCCATTACGGAAAAATCGGCAAGCGTTCTCATCAACACACCGCTCGGAGAAATCACGCTTTCGGCTGAAGCTCTCAAGGAGGCGATAGCCGGAGCGGGAAGCAGCTCTACTCTGAGCATTGCCATCGACACGGATGCGCTCGGGACAAGAAAGATTATTCTCAGTATTGGCAGCAAGAATATCGACAATCTCAACAGAGCAATAAGAGTCAAACTTCCTGTCCCCGACTCGCTCATGGTTCCGCTCGCGCCACTGCCGGGATTATCAGGCACGATGTCCCCGCATCTTGTCGTATATCTTAATGGCGTGAACGGAAATAAGTTAATTAAGAAATCGCTTGTCATCAATAACACGGCGTACTTCTTGCTCAATGGCACGTCGGAAGTGACTATCGCAGAAAACCGCAAAACTTTCAGCGATGTTCAAGCAACTGATTGGTTCTACAACGAGGTCAGCTATGCCGCAAGTCACGAACTATTCCTCGGCGTATCCGAAAACGAGTTTGCGCCAAACACACCGATGACAAGAGCAATGCTCGTAACGGTTCTCTGGCGGCTTGAGAGCAATCCTTCAAGCGTGGCGGCGGCCTTCGACGATGTTGATAGCGGCCTATGGTACTCTGAAGCGATTGCATGGGCAAACGCAAACGGAATTGTTGACGGCATAGGAGGCAATGAGTTCAACCCGAACGGCGATGTGACGCGCGAACAACTCGCAACGATATTGTACCGTTACGCAAAGCACCTTGGTATGGATACATCGGCGACGGCTGACCTCAGTGTGTACACCGATGGCGGCAAGACGTCCTCTTGGGCGGCTGATGCTATGAAGTGGGCTGTCGGTTCCGGTATCATCACAGGTACAAGCACAACAACAGTAGACCCGCAAGGCGCGGCAACACGAGCACAGGTTGCAACAATGCTCACGCGAATGATTGCGATTATGGTGCGATAACAAAGATTCCTCTCTTTTTACTTACTCGCAATACCCAACGCCACCTCCCACTTCGGGGGGGTGGCGTTAACCGTCAAGGGAGGCATTTGCCGCGACACATTTTACCAGTTGCACGCCACTACCTACTCTATTGGCGATAAAATGTTGCTCTCTCAGACAATTCTACACTATGGGCGTTCGTGTGCTGATTCTACGCCTAGCTATCTGGCCCACTTCGCCATTCTGTTGATCCCGCGCGCAAATTCGCGCATTGCGTTTCAATCGCGCTGCCGCTTTTGCCAGCGTGGCGAGAAGGATTACTCCGGCAAGAGAGAGCAGCACATCTCTGTGGGTGTGGCTCTTGTGTACTATGAAAAACAAGTTTGAGGATCTCTCCGAAAATGTCACTCGCGAAATGCCTGTGGCAGAAGATACGGATGATTCCTCCGCAGATAAGAGCAGCGCACATTACGATGAGGTTGCCGAGCTTTTGCAGAATCCTGAATTCCAGCAGTTTGTGAAAGCTTTCAGGGCAATTAAGAACGGCGAGGCGGTCCATATTCCGCAGGCAGATGAAGAAGTGTCTCCGGGTGTGCTCCAAGAGCGAGTTCACCAATTCACCGCTGCCGGAGCAGACATGAATGTGTTATGGCGCCTGCTCCAGATGACAGCAGGTGTACGCATATAGCCATCTCTGGCAGTCTCCTTTGATATAACGGCATAGCAGCTTTGCTCGCCCTTTTCATATTTTTTGTAGAGCCGGTCAAAGTCCGTTATGCTCCCTACAATCCCTGCGAAGGTGTCAGGTACACTCTCCTCAATTTCGCGCACCCATTTCCTTGTTATGTGCGATGGGCATAACACCAGATTGAATGTCTTTGTCTTTTTTTCGGTAAGCTGGTTCGACCTTATGCCTGCTATCGTCGCAGCTATCGCTGTCAGGCCAATTTTCGTCTTACCCGCGCCGCATTCTGCAATTATGAGGCCAATCTTGTGATTGTCGAGCTGCCGTTTAATTGATTCAGCTACAGCAAGCTGCGCGTCATACAGAGGATATCCGGCCATTTTCTCTATGTACCTGTTGACCTCCATAACCTCGGGAGACAGAGAATCTTTTGCCGGATCAAACAGCGGGTCAAAGAGCTTTTTAATTCGTTCTGCTATTGCCGTTCCGAACTTTGTCAAATACTCCGTAATAGAATCTACATCCCCAAACGGCTCTTCCGAATCGGTACTCGCACCGGGAATAGAGATATTGCCGGCAAAAAGTCCCTCCTCAATGACCGAGATAATGTTTGCATCGCCACTCTCACATTTAAGAATCCAAGCCTCAAGCTTCTGTGAAGCGCCTATGACTTTCAGAGGCCACAGGATACCCCTTTGTTCGAGCTCCGAGAGCGCGTAATTCCTGAACTCAGGAATAAGCGGCACAGCGGTCTTTTCGTCTACAGCATCGAACAGCGCATCGCGGTCTCCGGACTTCACATAAATGAATGTACTTCGTGGTGGTAGGTCTGCTATTTCATTAACCGCCAATTCGTCAGGCTCATCAAGCTTTTTTTCTGAGATGCCGCTTTCTTTATTATCCTCCTTTTTCTTTTGGACGTCATCCCTTGCAATCAATGTTGCCTCAGCATAGATGCCGTCATGGTTCACCGTTTTGAGATATTTCTTTTCCAATGTTTTGAATTGAATTTGCTTGGAATCTATCTCAATAGAGATACTGCCGCCACCGCATATCGCGCTGGACATTGCCTCGACCTGTTCCGGATAACCTCCGAATCTTATGGCGCAAAGAATCTTTTTGCCGCCATGTTCGTCATAGACGACCATATCGGCGTAGTTTCTCAGAAACACCTCTTTTCCTGAGTCGGTGTAGCTGACCGTCATTAGCGTGGATTTTGTCATTACATTGTTTTCACTCCTATTTTCAAGATGTATAAACGAAAAAAACCGCAACGACCCCAAACGGGATAGTTACGGTTTCTTCATTTATCAGGTAATGGTTTCGGGATGCGGACGGTTCCCCCAAGGGCGCACTTCGCCTAGGGTCTTTACAATCCTACCTAAAACAATCCTACCTAAAGTACATCTCTATTTTAACGCCTTTGTCACACCTTGTAAACTTGACCTTTTGTCAACGGGCGGGAGCTGGCTACTCAGATTTCTATATCTACACACTAATAATTAGGCTCAAACAGTAATGCTCTCCGCTCTATTCTCTCGGCGTTATATTGCTTCCGACCGCGAGCCTGCCGAATACATCCAGACAGCTGCGGCAACACAGAAGGTCGATTATCAGCTCGCACTGGTCTGAATCGGAGGTGTCCATGAGTCCATTATTGTCCAGTACAATTCCATAGGTACTCAAAAATTCCTCGCGGTTTACGATTGGGAGTTGCGCGATATGCTCAAGTATTTCCTTGTCAAAATTCGTGAATTTACGCGCGTTTTTGAATATCATCGCCGTCTTTTCAAGTTGGTCGTAGTCGCTGACGATTTCGGCTTTTCCTATTATCTCCAGACGGCGGAACGCGATTGCGATATGGCGGTTTTCCAGCTCAAAGTCTTTTTCGATTCCTGTCGATAAAAAGTAGCACATGCCGCCAAGCAGGAGAAAATCTGTCGTCGGCATAAACTTCAAAACGGGCTTATCCGCAGAGATGATTTCATTCCCATTTGTCGTACAAATGCGGGCCGTTGCAGCCGCCACAAACGGATTCTGGCGGCGCATGAATAATACCTGTTCCACAATTTCGCCAGCTTCGTCGCGTCGGCAGCCATAGAAACCGTACCCTGCTCTTTTGGGCAGAACTCCGGAAACAAAATCCTCCGGCGCGTGTTCCCCTGCACTGCGGATATCCGCGAGAATACAGGCAAGCTGTTCCCGAATCATATCATCCGATTGCGAGAGCGCGCCGATAAATTCCTTGTCCAGAAATGGCGAGTAATCCGTAACCGTTCTGTCAGCCAGCGTTTTTTCGAGCATATTTGTAATAAGCGAATCAACCCAAGAGGCCGCGCCGCGCATCTTGCAGAGATTCCATTCCAACTCCACGCCGTCGCGGGATTTATGCGGGGCATAGAGCGCAAATTTCCATTCCAGCGCTGAGGTATCAATTGCGCGAAGCGCATTTACAAGCGTAGGTGTATCCATTTTTCCTCCGTAGTATTGTTGTGTTATTCAGCAAATTGACAGCTCTGGGAACTGCTTGTTGCCGACGTTTATCCTACCACAGATCCATGGAATTCGCAATCATCACGACTGCCGGAAACACGGTATACAAAAAAGTGTTTTCTCTGATGCCGCGGCAAACTCTCTTGCAATTATAGGCATAAGATTGAACTTCAACGGAAACACACAAAATTATCACACGCACTAAACAACCGCGCGAACTTCCGTCGCGTCGGCTTCAAGCTCCAATATCTCGTCGCACATCAACTGCGAAAGAGGTCTGTCGTGAGTTATAAGCAGATACGCGAGGTTGCGCTCTGATTGAATACGCCGCAGCATCTTCATTATCTGCGCCTGCGTTATAACGTCAAGCATTGTTGTCGCCTCATCCAGCACTAAAGCCTCCGGGTCGTAAAGCAGTGCACGCGCAATAGCCAAGCGCTGCAATTCACCGCCGGATAGCTGTTGCGGATATCGCTTCAATTGGTCGGGATAGATTCCAAATCCCTCAGTCATGGCACAAAGCGTTTGAAAATCATATTTCTTTCCGCTCAAACGATAGCCCTCCGCCATACTATTTGCGAGGGTGAGGCGGGGATTAAACGATACCTCGGCGTGCTGAAATATCATTTGCACTTTGGTCCTGTTTTTATCGCGCTTGGGAAGCGCCGCAAAAGGCTCTCCGTGAAACGTCACGCTGCCTTTAATCGGACGCGCTAGGCCTGCGGCTATTTTGCCGCACGTCGACTTCCCGCTGCCACTTGTTCCAAGCAGTCCGACTGTTTTCCCCGGCTCAAGCTGAAGTGAAATGTCTTTTAAACACCAATCGTCCTGTCCCGGGTAGCGGAACGATACGCAATCAATTTTTATCGGCATATAGTCGGCACCTCACATGATGTTTTCCCGTGCTGAGCATTCGAATCTCATCCAAGCATTGTTCCGTGCGTTCGGGACAGCGATGATAAAATACACATCCGCTTCTCTGTTCGGCAGGCGGCGTAAAATCGTCCGGGCTCTTCATGCCGTTCTCCGGCAGGGCAGCCATGAGCATCCTGCTGTAAGGATGCATGGGCTCCTCGAAAAACGAATCAACGTCCGTAAATTCAACGGGCTTTCCACCATACATGACGCAGATGTCGTCGGCAATATTTTTTGCAAAGCGTAGGTCATGTGTCACGCATAACACGGTGGTGTCGTGCAGACTCTTGAACAGATCTTCAACCTGCCCAATACGCTTGTAGTCCAGTCCTTTGGTTGGCTCATCCGCCAACAATACGTCGGCGCCGCCCGCCGCACCCATCGCGATGAGGGCGCGTTGCTTCATGCCTCCGCTCAGGGTATGTGGATAGGCTTCGGCAATCTTTTCGGCGGGAGTAAGCCCCATTTTGCTGAGCCACTCGACGGCCGCCTGAAATGCATGGCGCTTCGGAAGTTTTTTGTGAATGGCGATAGGTTCCGCAACCTGTGCACCGACAGTCAGTAGCGGGTGCATACTGTTGCCGCCGCCCTGTGGTACATAGCCGAGCGTTTTTCCCCTCAGAAGATTCAGCTCGTCATCTGTCATCGAGAGTAGTTCGCGTCCGTCAAGCGTTATGCTGCCTTGCACATGTGCCTCCTTTGGCAGCAAGCGCAAAATTGCAGCAATAGTGACGCTTTTGCCGCTTCCGGATTCTCCAACGATTACTGTCGTCTTGCCGGGTTTAAGACGTAAATTTAAACGGTCAACAACCGGCAATTGTCCGCCGAAAGAGACTGACAGGTTCTTTATTTCAATCATACCGTCACCTCATTACCTCATAGTTTCTCCGCGCCCCCTGACCGCGCATACCGAAGCCATAGTACCCGATAAGTACAAAGGCAAAGATGCAAAGGCTGATGCAAATAATAGGCGGCACATACCACCATGTCCGACCAGTAACAACACCGTTTTTCTGGAAAGCGTAATAAAGAATAGAACCCCAGCTCTTTTGTGTGTAAACGCCGAGCCCCAAGAAGCTAAGGCTTGCTTCTGTTAGCATAGCGGATGAGACAGCGAGGGTCGCGCGCATCATCGTTATGTCCTTCATGTTCGGCAGAATATGCTTGAACATAGTCACAAAATGATTTTGCCCCATCATTTCCTCGGATAGAATAAACGGCATCTGACGCAGCTCTAAGGTTTTCGCGCGGACAAGCCGTGCAGTACCAGCCCATGCGGTTATTGTGATTGCGATGACGATATTCCAAATGCTAGGCGACATAAATGTAATGAGAACGATGGTCAGCGGCAGCTGCGGCAGTGTCATAACAACGGCTGTAAGCGCTTGCATCGCCTTATCGACAATGCCGCCGAAATATCCGCTGATCAGGCCGATTCCTGTTCCAACGAGTATCACGCTCACCGCTGCCATGATACCTGTGAGCATGGTGGTTCGCGTGCCTAGTATGAGTTCACTTAGGATATCTTGTCCGATATCGTTTGTACCCAGCAGATGTGCCACAGACGGCTTTTGGAACGGCACGGACAGTTCCTGCATCGTATACGGCATCAGCAGCTCCGCGAAAACTGCTACAAACACGAAAAACGCGAGCAATATAGCGCCTGCCAATACATACGGATTTAGCTTTTTAATTCGTTTAGACTTCACTGTGCATACCATCCTTAATGCGCGGGTCAAATTTCCACGCCAGAATATCAGCTACCAAGTGGAAAAACACCACGCAGACCGACGTCACAAGGAAACATAGCTGGACTGTCGGGTAATCCCTCGCCAATACGCCGCTGTAAATCAGCGTCCCCATGCCCCGCCACGAAAAAACAACCTCAATGAGCATTGAGCCGGAGAATATGAATCCGAACTGCATACATAAGAGTGTCACATATGGTACGATAACACTTTTCAGAATGTGTTTTCCGAAGAAAACACGTTTCGGCAGGCCCTTGGCGAGTGCCGTTGTAACATATTCTTCGTCACGGATTTGCGACGTAAAGCTTTTCGCCATCAGGAAGTTTGACGATGTCCGAAAAAGCGACAGGACAAAAACGGGGAGTACCATGTGATACATTGTATCAAAAATTCGTGCTATTCCAACGACTCCTCCTGAAGCCATTCCGCTTAGAGGAAACCATCGGAGCTTGAATCCGAACAGCATTAGTGCAAGCAGTGCGAGGCAGTTTGCCGGAATCGTCTCTAACAGCAGGAAGATAAACGTCAATGCTCCNTCNAGCTTGCCGCCCTTTTTATACCCCGCGATTATGCCCAAACCGCCGCCTATGATTGCTGAAAGAACAATAGACGATAACGCAAGCAGCAGCGTCCACTGCATTCTGACAAGCACCGTATCCATGACACTNCGCCCAGTTGAAAATGTCGTGCCGAACTGAAACGTGACTGTATTCTTCAGAAAGCGGACATACTGCTCCGCAAGCGATCCGTCAAGGCCATAT
>JGI994J12354_10004755_pt1 | contig 12053 bp, 12 predicted proteins | sample IntmicLarv3ML3BL_FD_12354 | JGI IMG/M metagenome (IMG submission 12354) | reverse complement strand
AACAAGTGAACTGCTTAAAAAAGTCCGTCGCATCGAGATTAAATCGAGAGGTTTGTCGCGAAACATCTTTGCCGGACAATATCACTCAGCATTCAAGGGTAGGGGTATGGCCTTTTCGGAAGTCCGCGAATACCAATACGGCGATGACGTACGTGATATTGACTGGAATGTTACGGCGCGCTACAATAAGCCGTACATAAAAATATTTGAAGAAGAACGCGAACTTACCGTTATGCTGCTTGTCGATGTTTCGGGCAGCCGCGATTTTGGAACGTCTACCGCCATGAAGCGCGAAATGATTACCGAAATTGCCGCTACCATCGCCTTTTCGGCTATTCAGAACAACGACAAAATAGGTGTTATCTTTTTCTCGGACAAAATCGAAAAATTCATCCCACCGCAAAAGGGGCGCAAGCACACGCTTTTCATCCTGCGCGAGCTGATAGACTTTGAACCATCAGAGAAAAAAACCGACATAGGACTGATACTGAAATACCTGACAGGTGTCATTAAAAAACGATGCTCTACCTTTCTTATATCCGACTTTATCAATTCGGCACCCTACAGCGATGCCCTCTCAATAGCGAGCAAAAAGCACGACGTGGTGGCCATACAGGTATATGACCAACGCGAAGAGGAGTTGCCCCGCCTAGGGCTTATGAAGGTGAAAGACGCCGAAACGGGCAACGAAATGTGGATCGATACCTCGTCGCCCCGTGCCCATAAAGCCTATAAAGAGTGGTGGCAAAAGCGGCAAGCCGAAATGGTGAGCATATTTCAGCGCAGCCGGGTCGATTCGGTATCTATCCGCACAGACCAAGATTTTGTGAAGTCGTTAATATCCTTATTCCAGAAAAGAGCTTGATATGGCAAAGCAAATTTTTAGAAAACAAAGAAATTGGATTGCCGCGTTGCTGTTGGCCTTTATTTCCGTGCAAGGGCTAAAAGCCGAGCAAACTTTTATTGAAGCATCTATCGACTCTACCATTCTAATGATTGGGCAACAGAGCCTGTTGCACCTCAATATTACGGCCGACCGGGGTAAGGTACTGCAATTGCCGGTGCTTACCGACACCATTACGGCAGGCATAGAGGTGCTGAACAGCGGAAAAATAGATACTTTCCTGCTCGACAACAACCGGATGCAGTTGCGACAGTCGTTTATGGTAACATCGTTCGACTCAGCACTTTATTACATTCCGCCATTTAAGGTGATTGACGGAATCGATACCGTCTTCTCCAACTCGTTGGCGTTGAAGGTGGCAACTTACCCCATTGACGCGCCCAACGAAATCGAGATATTCGATATTAAAGAGGCTTGGAAGCCGCCGTTCGTATTCTCCGATTACATATGGTGGTTCATTGCTCCGTTGCTTTTGGTTTTAGTAGGGTTAGCGGCGTGGCTTATTGTCCGCTACCTGCGCAAGCACAGGAAAGAGCATGTAGAGATAACTCCCGAAATGCTGATTCCCGCCCACGAGCTGGCCATGAAAGCATTAGACGAAATAAAGCAAGAGAAGATATGGCATCAGGGGCGTGTAAAAGAGTACTACACGCGGCTTACCGATGTGCTGCGAGTTTACCTTGAAAACCGTTACGGCATTGATGCCATGGAAATGACAAGCTCTGAAATTATCGAGAGCGTGCGCAACATTGAAGAGGCGCGCCCCATATTTGACCGCTTTAAAGAGCTGCTGATAATGGCCGACTTTGTGAAGTTTGCCAAGTATACGCCGATACCCGACGAGAACGAGTCGCTGCTTTACACGGCCTATTCGTTTGTTGACACAACAAAAAAACTTGAAGTAAAAGAAGAGGGAAATACTGGCAACTCTTTAACCGATAGCGAAGTAAAAGATAACGAACAATCAGAAAATAGTTAATGATGCATTTTGCGAATCCGAAATATCTATATTTGTTGCTTTTGCTGCTACCCATGATCGGGTGGTATATATGGAAGTTGCGCAAAGCACAAGCCTCAATGCAGCTTTCAAGTACGGCAGCCTTTGTGGGCATGCCCAAAAGCATCAGGGTTTATTTGAGACACCTGCTTTTTCTGCTGCGTTTGGCAGTGGTTACATTGGTAATTATTGTATTGGCGCGCCCTCAGGCGTCTGACTCGTGGTCAGAATCGTCAACCGAGGGAATTGATATTATACTTACCGTCGACATATCGACCAGTATGTTGGCCGAAGATCTGAAACCCAACCGTATAGAAGCTGCTAAAAACGTAGGAGCCAGCTTTATCAACAGCCGCCGGAACGACAATATCGGGCTGGTGCTGTTTGCCGGCGAAAGTTTTATGCAAGTTCCACTCACATCCGACCATGGGGTGCTGCTGTCAATGCTTCACAACGTATCGTGCGGCATGATTGAAGATGGTACCGCCATCGGTATGGGGCTGGCAAACGCTGTAAGCCGCATTAAAGACAGCAAGGCAAAATCGAAGGTAATCATTTTGCTTACCGACGGCTCAAACAACCGGGGCGAAATAGCCCCCGTTACGGCCGCCGAAATAGCCCGTACCTTCGGCGTTCGCGTTTATACCGTCGGAGTGGGGTCGACAGGCACCGCGCCTTTCCCGTTCCAAACGGCAATGGGCATACGCTATCAAAATGTACCGGTCGATATTGACGAGAATACGCTTACCCAGATAGCCGAGCTCACAGGTGGGAAATATTTCCGCGCCACCGACAACTCGAAACTCGAAACCATATATAAAGAGATTGACCAGTTGGAGAAAACAAAACTAAATGTGATGCAATTCAGCAAACGCGAAGAGGTGTATATGATATATGCCCTGTGGGCGTTCGTGCTGCTGTTGCTTGAAGTGATCTTGAGACAAACATTATTAAAAAATATTCCATAATATAAGGAGGTTATACTATGTTTCGATTTGCACATCCGGAATATTTATATTTGCTGTTTTTGATACCCACGTTGCTGGTATCACACATCTTTTCGATTATACACAAACGGCGGCTGTTGGCACGCTTCGGAACCTATTCGCTTCTGAAACAGCTGATGCCCGAAGTATCGTATAAAAAACAGAACACCAAATTCTTTATTTTACTCGCGGCACTTACCACCTTTATCTTTGTGTTGGCACGCCCGCAGTTTGGGATGAAAACCGAAACCGTAAAGCGCGAAAGCGTTGAGCTGATGGTGTGTCTCGACGTTTCAAACTCGATGCTGTCGGAAGATGTTGCACCCAACCGTATAGAACGGTCGAAACAGATATTGAGCAGGCTCATTGACCGTTTGCAGGACGATAAGATAGGGCTCATTATTTTTGCCGGAAAAGCTTATGTACAGTTGCCCATCACGGCCGATCAGGTTTCGGCAAAGATGTTTCTGAGTACCATTAATCCGGGACTAGTACCCGTTCAGGGCACAGCCATCGGTGAATCGATAAACTTGGCGTTGCGTTCGTTTTCGCCCGACACGAAGGCCGATAAAGCCATCATTGTGATAACCGACGCCGAAAACCACGAAGACGATGTGCTGGGTGCCATAAAACGCGCACAAGAGGCCGGAATATCAGTAAACGTAATTGGGGTAGGTGACCCCAAAGGATCACCCATACCCATGGGAAACTCCTATTTGCAAGATAAGGACGGCAACATGGTAATTACCAGGCTTAACGAAACGTTGGCGCAAGAAATGGCCGCCGCCGGAAAAGGAGTGTATGTCCGTGCCGACAATACCAACAGCGCGCTTAAAGCCATTTCCGACCAGGTGGATACAATGGCAAAGGCCGATACCGAGAGTACAATATATACCGAGTTTAACGAGCAATTTCAGTCAATCGCGTGGATTGTGCTGATTCTTCTGTTAATCGAGTATTTTATTATGGATAGAAAAAACAGGGTGTTTAAACGTATAAAATTGTTTTCGTAACAGCATGAGAAGATACGCAGTTATACTTTTAATCGTTTTTGCCGCCGCCGGAAACACAATGGCGCAGCAAAAAGAGGCTCGGGGAAAAATACGGCAGGGAAACCGCCTGTATGATAAAGAGAATTATATAGATGCCGAAATCAACTACCGAAAGTCTATAGACACAGGCTACGAATCGAGCGAAGCAGCCTATAACCTAGGAAACACGCTGTATAAGCAGGAAAAGTTTAAAGAGGCGCTTGAAGAGTATCAGAAAGCCGCCGCCAAAGAGACCAACCCAAAACGCCTGTCGCAGGCGCTGCACAACATCGGCAACGCACTGGTGAAACAGCAGGATTACGGCAAAAGCATCGAAGCCTATAAAGGAGCTTTGCGTTTGAACCCGGACGACGACGAAACCCGTTTCAACCTGGCTTTAGCACAAAAAATGCTGCAAGACCAACAACAGGAAGATCAGGAGCAGGACGACAAAAACGATGACAAACAAGACGAAAAGAAAGAGCAAGACCAGCAACAACAACAGCAGCAGCAAGATAAAGAGGAGAACAAAACTCAGGAACAGCAGCAACCGAACGAGCAAATGAGCAAAGACAACGCACAGCAGCTGTTAGACGCATTTTTGCAAGACGAAAAAGATACGCAAGAGAAGGTGAAACAGGCCGAGATGCAAAAGCAGCAACGCCAAGCCACAGATAAAAACTGGTAAAACCCGTTTGACGCAACAAATATGATGAAACAAAAAATATACTTACTACTATTTGCCCTGCTGTTTGCAGGGGTTGCCAACGCCAACGAGGTGTCTTTCCAGGCGGTAGCTCCCAACGCGGTGGTACAGGGCGAGCGTTTTCAGTTAAAGTATGTACTGTCGGACGAAGGGTCGGACTTGCGCATACCCTCAATGCCCGATTTTGATGTGCTTATGGGGCCATCAACATCAAGCAGCATGAGTATGCAGATGATCAACGGGAAAACAACCCGCACCTATACAATAACTTACACTTATGTGCTGTTGCCCCAGAAAGAGGGAACATTCAATATTGCCCCGGCAACGGTTAAAGTAAAAGGCGCAACTTACAGTTCTAATTCGCTATCGATAAAAGTATTGCCTCCCGATCAAACCAGAAGTTCCACACAGCAACAGGGTGGGGGAACCTCTTCATCCTCGCAGCAAGCACAAACATCAACCTCTGCTGCCGGCATTGACGATGGGCTGTTTGTGCGGCTCTACCTGTCTAAAAGTTCGGCATACGAGCATGAGGGCATCCTTGCTACCGTGAAACTGTACACCCTGTACGATATGGGGCTTGACAATGTGAAACTTCCCGAATTTGAGGGTTTTATGGTGCAGGAAGTAGAACTTCCGCAAGAAAAACAATGGTCGATGGAGCATCACAACGGGCGCAATTTCAGGTCGGTAGTGCTAAAGCAGGTAGTGCTGTTTCCGCAGCGCTCAGGTAAAATAACTATCGGCTCGGGGAAATTTGATGCCGTTGTGCGTGTACGCAACCAACAATCGTCACGAAGCATATTCGACGACTTCTTCAACACCTATCAGGATGTAAAGAAAACCATCTATTCACCACCCGTATCGGTCGATGTGAAGCCACTGCCGTTCGGTAAACCTGCCTCATTCTCAAACTCAGCAGGCAGCTACACCATGACATCGAGCATCAGCGCCAACAAGGTAAAAGCAAACGAAGCGGTAACCATAAGGGTAAAAATTGCCGGCGAAGGCAATATTAAGCTGATAAAAACACCCACCATTGGGTTTCCGAACGGCTTTGAGGCGTACGACCCTAAAATAAACACCGACGTAAGGGTGTCGGCATCGGGCGTACGCGGCTCAAAAAGCTTTGAGTTTTATGCCATTCCGCGATACGAAGGGCAATTTGAAATTCCGGCGGTTGAATTCTCTTATTTCGACCTGAAAAGCAATAGCTACAAAACATTATCTGGCGAGCCTTTTCACCTAACGGTCGAGAAAGGCGAGGGAGGAAGCGGCTCGTCAACTGTGATCAATAACTTCTCTAACAAAGAACAGGTTCGACTTTTGGGCGAAGATATTCGTTTCTTGAAAACAAACACTTTCAGCTACCACAAGCCAGGCAGATACCTCTTTGCTTCATTGGCTTATTGGTTGTGGTATATTATCCCGGCGTTGCTGTCGGCCGGTTTCTTCGTTATTTTCCGCAAGAAAATGAAAGAGAATGCCAACATTGCGCTGCAACGCACTAAAAAGGCCAACAAGGTAGCAACCAAACGCCTTAAACGTGCTGCCGTGTTGCTGCGCGACAATAAGAAAGAGGGCTTCTATGAAGAGCTACACAAAGCGTTGTGGGGTTATATCAGCGATAAGCTGAACATCCCGTTTGCCGACCTGACCAAAGAGAGCATCAGTATTGAGTTGTCAAATTATGGCGTTGGCGATGGGCTGATTACCGAGTTTGTCGACATTCTCAACATCTGCGAGTATGCCCGTTTTGCCCCTGTAGGCGGCGAAGAAGGCATGTCGGGGCTGTTTGAGAGAACATCGAAAGCCATTGGCTTAATGGAAAATACAATTAAACATTAAACTACTTGTTAAAGGATACAATATGAATCGACTGTTTTTTATATTCATTCTGGCATTTTCGCTTACTTCGGTTTACGCGCAAGAAACATCTCATGAAGCACCGGCAAACCCCGAGCAAGCAGCCGAAGAGCTGTACCGCGCCGGACAATACGAGCAGGCAGCCGAACTGTACAGCCAACTGCTAGCCGAAAAGGGTGAGTCGGCCGAGGTATACTACAACCTGGGTAATGCCTGTTTTAAACAAGATTTGATTGGAAGGGCGGTATTAAACTACGAGCGGGCACTTCTGTTTTCTCCTTCCGACAAGGATATTCTCTTTAACCTAGAACTGGCACGCGCGAAAACCGTTGACCAGATCAACGCTTCCGAATCGTTTTTGCTAAAAAAGTGGCTCAGCAATGTTGAAAACATATTCGGCGAAAGCGAGTGGGGGATAGCTGCGATCGGCTTCTTCTTTCTTTTTATTGTGTCACTGTTTCTGTTTTTTTTCAGTCGTTTTCTGTTGATGAAAAAAATCAGCTTCTATGTGGGCTGCACCGCTTTTATGCTTGTCATTTTTTGCAATATATTTGCCCAGTCACAATATAAAGAGATGAAAAACCGCAACCAAAGCATTGTGATGGCAGCAACGGTAACGATTAAAAGCTCGCCCGACAAAAGTGGCACAGACCTGTTTGTGCTGCACGAGGGCACAAAGGTTACCGTAAAAAGTGAATTGAGCAACTGGTCCGAGATTGAATTGGCCGATGGTGCTGTCGGTTGGATTGAAAACAACAAAATTGAACGTATATAGCCTATGATGGAGTGGACTTTACCCTACGAACGCGATCTATTTTTCGCCCTGAATGGAGGACTGCCTTCATTTCTTGCCAAATTTATGTGGTTATACAGCAACATGTGGCCCTGGCTGTTTTTGGGTATTGTTTATGTCGTTCTTATCTTTTATAAGAAAAACTGGAAAGGCGCGCTTTTAACAGTTCTGTTTTTGGCCATTACCATCACTCTTTGCGACCAAATATCGTCGGGCTTTCTAAAGCCGTTTGTCGGACGCTTCCGCCCGTCGCACCACCCCGATTTCGCTTCGGATGTCATCTCCTTTAACGGCTACAAGGGTGCTCTGTTCGGCTTCACATCAAGCCATGCGGCCAACTTTTTCGGATTTGCCGTATTCAGTGCCCTGCTCATCAGAAACCGCATTTACACAATCACCATTATTTGTTGCGCCTTGTTGGTGTGCTATACGCGCATTTTTTTAGGCGTACATTTCCCAACCGATATACTGGGCGGCATCATTATCGGTATTTTGTCGGCTTATCTCTGCTATTTTTTGTACCTGAAAACAAAAGCCCTGCTTGCTTCGCGCAGAAAATTGCCTGCCGAACCCTTTGCGCTACGTCCAAAAGAGGTCAAAATTTTACTCTATTCTATTTACGGATCCATCGTTTTCTTCCTCTTATTCAGCGAGATATTAGTGAAGTGAGAAAACAATGTTATAAAACATTATTTTTTTTGTCATATTTGTTTTGATATCGCAGATAAAATGTCTAAGTTAGTGGAATTATTAAAAACACATAATTGCAAACTCTAAATTATTATTACTATGGCATTAACAATTTCATTTAACGAGCTGAGAAGAATCAAAGATTCATTGCCTGACGGTACTATTCACCGAATAGCTGACGAGCTTGGGCTGCAAATTGAAACAGTAAGAAACTATTTTGGAGGTTACAACTTTAAAGATGGGAAATCTTGCGGTGTACACATTGAAGAGGGTGCCGATGGAGGAGTTGTTTTGTTAGACGACACCACAATTCTTGACCTTGCGCTAAAAATAATGGAAGAAGAGCAGCATGAAAATGCGCAGTTAGCGTAAGCAAACACACACGAATTAAAAAAAAATCCCATCGCTCGCCCAACACTTAAGGGCAAGTTGTGGGATTTTTTTGTTATATCAATATAAGTCTAATCTTTAAACATTACGGTTATGGAAGAAAAATTGGTAACATTAGCAATTCACTCGTACGACAAGGCTATTATCCTGAAAAGCCTACTCGAAAGCGAAGGCATAGAGGCGTATATCCACAATGTGAACATCCTTATACCGCAATCGTCGGAAGGGGTGAGGGTGCGCATTAAAGAGAGCGATCTGCCCAAAGCATTAGTTATAGTCGAGGCATTGGCCTTCAATAGCACTACAACAGCGCCCAAAGAACCGAAGAAGAAAGAGATTGTGCTGATTCCCGTTGATTTTTCGGCACACTCGTTAAAGTCTTGTAAATTAGGATTTCATACGGCGAAAGAGTTGGGTCTCGAAGTGGTTATAGCACACATTTACTACATACCGTACACGCCTATCGCACTGTCTGTTAACGACGTAACGCCCATTGTTACACCCGAAAGCATCGAACTCGACCACAGCAACGCTCGAAAGGCGGCACAAAAAGAGATGGAGCTGTTTATGGGAAGCATTAGAGCCCTGCAAATGATCGGAGAAATACCCGAAGTCGAATATTCTACTTTAATTCGAGAAGGCATTCCTGAAGAGTCGATTGTCGATTTGAGCGATGAACTCAATCCGGCGCTGATAGTGATGGGGACGAGGGGAGAGGCTAAGCACGAATTTAGCCTATTGGGAAGCGTTACGGCAGAGGTTATTGAGCAATCGCGGCAGAAAATTCTGGCCGTGCCCGAAGACGCGCCATACAGTCTTTTGCAGAATGTGAAGAATATTGCCTTCGCTACAAACTTCGACGAGCGGGCACTATTGGCATTCGACGACCTGATGGAGTTGATGAAAGGGCGCGAAATAGGCTATACCATCATCCATTTCAACGAAAAAAAGAACAACCTGAAAGACGAGGCGCGCCTGAAAGAGATGGCCAACTATTTGGCTGCTAAATATCCAGGAATCAGCATAAAATACCGCTTGGTTACAGCCTACGATATTATAAAAGGCCTGAACGAGTTTCTGGCAGAGGAATCAATCGACCTGCTTTCAATCACCACGCACAAACGCAACCCGTTCTCGCGACTGTTGTACCTGTCGTTCGCCTCGAAAATGCTGTTCCTCTCAAAAATCCCGATTCTGGTTGTGAGGGCGTGAAAAATAATAAAACACAGTTGCAAAATCCGGAGTTTTCGAGGGGTAATTCCTCCGGAGAGTGTGATTAAAAAATTCAGCAATCTACATAGCGTTGTATAATACAACGCTATGCATATCAATATCAACTCGCTTTCCTGTTTGGGCTAGCTACGAGGGTGTTTAAAGAGGTACCTTCGCTAAATGGGACAACAATAATTGGTGGCATAGATGGCATCTCCTGCAAAATGGGTAACCTTCTTACGGAAAAGCAGTTGGGCATATTGAATAGAGGAGATTCCACTGATGCCCTCGTTGAAAGCCCTAAAGGTGATGTGTTCGATGAAGTTGAGGCCATCCACCTGTATCAGATTCACCTTAGCTCCAAACTCGACAGCTTTGGTTTCTTTGCCGCGAACAATGGGACGGACGTACTCTCTGTCGATACTGACAATGCGTTCAGTTTACCCGGCTGTTTTTGAAAAGTTTGAGTACATTGTAAAGTTGCGAAAAATTTCAACCTAAACTGTCGTACAATTCGCCAATCAATTTATTGATGGTGTTGGTGTTAAACGTGCTTTGAGCTAACTGTAGCGACACGGTCGATATTTTTTTCCTTAACAGGTTGTCGGAAATCAGTGTATCAAGTTTTCCGGCTAACGTGTCAATGTCGCCCGGGTTGAACAAGAGCGCGTTTTCGCCATCGGTAACAATGTCGGGTAACCCTCCTACGGGTGTGGTTATTACCGGAAGCCCGTAGGCCCAGGCATCTAATACCGACATCGGAAAACCCTCTTTGTAGCTCGGTAGACAGAATATAGCCGATTCGCGGAAAATATCATTTTTTTGTTCGCCGGTTACCCATCCGGCAAAATATACTTGTTGCTCAATACCTAACTCTTTCGCGCACTTTTCAGCCTCGTCTATTTCGCCATTACCGGCAAAAACTAAACACCATGAGGGGTGCTTGCCGGCTATTAACGCAAACGCGCGAATAAGGTCGTGGTAGCCTTTTCGTTTGGTTATGGTGCCGGCATACAGTATCTGCTCTTTTTTTTCTATTTCGCCGGCTTCCATGTCTATTTTAGGGCATGGGTTGTACACAACCACTACGTTTTTTTCGATTCCGAGGTGCTCTTTTGTCCACTCTTTCCATAAATTAGAGAGCACGATTACCTTGTTGGCCGACAAAAACATTTTTTTGTAGAGCTTTTTGTGCTTGCTGTTAATGGTTGTTTCGGGGCTGTATGAGTGGAAGTGGAGAATGATTTTTTTTCGGAATAGCTTGGCAGTCAGAAAAAAAAGTGATTTTCGATAAGCCGAAACGGGCTCGCTGAGGTGTATATGAACAATGTCGAACCTACCGATGCAAAAAAGATATTTGAAGTATGCCGTGATCAGGAAAATTAATTTTGTGAGATAATTGCGGTCGATATGCGTTTCGATCCAACGCATTTTATATTTCTCCCATTGAATGCCCTCTTTGTGGGCTTTTATTACAGATGTAACCCCTCCTCTTGTTTTTTCGGAAGTGGCGACAACTAAAACTTTCAGCTCTTTATTTTCAGGCCGGCTCATTACTTGTTAATTTCTTCTTCTTTATTTCTGAACGTATTAGTTTGGGTAATATTTTAATAAAGCCCCAATATCTTGGAATGTTTTTCCCGGGCTCGTTAAACGCCCGGTAAAGCCACTCGAGCCGTAATTTGAGCATCCATTTCGGAGCTCGCTGTACAGAACCTACCGATGCGTTGAAGTTAAAGATGGCGCCAAAGCCGAACATCACACCGCGATTGAGATGTGGCTGTAGTTTGCTCATAAATTCTTCTTGTTTGGGGGCACCCAACGAAACCCATATAATATCGGGGTTGTCGCTGTTTATAGCACGGGCAATGCCTTCATAATCGAACTCGTCGACCTTGCGGAAGGGGAGCTCTTCAAATTTCATTTGCTCAATTTTTGGATCTGTTTTTGACAGGTTGGCCTTCAGGCTATCCAATACCTCGCGAGTGTTGCCTAAAAAGTATTGTTTGAAACGGCACATCTTTACGTAGTCAATAAAGAGATCGGCGCCGATATAAGATTTGTAATTTTTCTGGTGAATTTTGCTTAAAAGCCACGCAAGATTAGAACCATCGCAAATATTTACCAAAGCCCCGTTTACTACCTTACCGAATGTGGGATTGGTGTTTGCTATGGTCAGATTGTTGCTTTCGACCGAACATACGTATCCTTTGCCGTTTGTTTCGATAGCTGTTTGAATAATCCGGTTGACTTCGTTTTTGTCAAACTCTAATTTTATGTTGAAAAACATATCCATCCGGTTATTATTTATTGTTGTTGCATTTGTTTATTAATCCATTCGTATTGGATAGATAATCCTGCTTTTAACGACATTTTTGGCTCCCAACCCAATACCTCTCGAGCCAATGAATAGTCGGCACACCGGGCCATATCGCCTTCCGGTTTGGTAGTGTCATAAAATATTGGGATTTCTTTTCC
>JGI994J12354_10004754_pt1 | contig 12054 bp, 12 predicted proteins | sample IntmicLarv3ML3BL_FD_12354 | JGI IMG/M metagenome (IMG submission 12354) | reverse complement strand
GTCGCAACGATTTCGTCGGCACGCACAATAATCGAGCCGTAGTGCAGCCGCAGGCAGGTGCTGCGCTCGCAGACAGTTTCGGCGATGTCGAGGTAGTAGTTGATTTTGTCACGCCTTTGCATAAAAAACCACCTTTTCAAAGTAAAAAGTTGAAAATTGCGTTCAACTCAAGTTTAGCCCGCGCTGTGTCCGGCAATTTCTGCACAGAGGAAGCTATGATACTATTATAGTTGTATTTTCCGCGCATGGCAACTGTAAACACATAAAAAAGCTCACCAACCCGTAAAATGGCGCGGTGAGCTTCATTTTTTGTCAGGGATGTGCACCATAACGTCCTCCACACTACACGCGAGAATGTTGCATATATCGTTCAGCGTCGCAGTCGAGATATTGCGGTTTTGCTTCAGCGAATCCAAAGTTCCGCGGCTGAACCCATGATTTTTTATCAGGGCATAGGTAGTAACGCCTTTGCGCCTCATCGTCTCCCACAACGGTGCGTAAGAAATCATCGGTATCGCCCCCCTAATCCCATAATATCAGGTTATAAATAGACATGCCATAAAATCTGTTTAGTTGCCGTATTTGCCGCTTGCTCTGCAGTGCAAAATTGTTTTCGCGTCCTCCAAATGCACAGAACTAAAAACGCGGTATTCTATCCACCCGCCGTGGCGGAAAGGACTTTTGTCAATGCAGTCCTTTGTATATGGCGAGACATCCTCATAAATTTTCAAAAGATCGTCTTCGGGAATTCTTGTTACAACTGTGAATGCGTCTTTCTCGGCAAGAACGTTGCCAATATACTTCTTTTTTCTGCGATATACCGTGCTCCAGCACTGGGAATGGTTGTCGAAAGTAAGTGTTCCCTCCGAATTCAATTCGTTAATAAAAAAATCGTCGAGATTTTGGAACAACTCTGCCGTAGTGCCAATATGCGCTATGAAATCGGCGGGTGTGCGGCTCGTCTTTTTGTCCAACAATCTTTCGTACATTTCGTATCACTCCAAAATTTAATTTGCCATGTGATTTAAGTATATCACATTTCAGTCCCACCGGGGAACTTTTTTGCGCCTTTGCTGTCTCAAAAAAGAAATATTTCCACGCCAATCAAAACCCGCCTACACCGTCTCGAATTCAGTCATAAAGCGGCGGTACTTTTTCGGCACGAACTGCTGCTGCAATTTCAGGTTGACGCGCTGTTCGATGGCGATGGTTTTGAAGTACATTTTCCACAGCTCCTCGTATTCGCCATCGGTCGGCAGAGGCGAGTTTACGTCGGGCAGGTCGGTTATGTGCCAGCCTGACGGTTCGCTGACAATTGCGCGGCAGTGTCGCACGTTTCGGATGATGAAGCGCACGTCGGGAAACCGCTGGTGAAAGTGGTTTCCGATTAGCGGCAAAACGTCGAACTGCGGCTCGATGTCGGCTATGTATGCCTTTTCGTCGAGACGGACAAAACGCACAAATTGCAGCATTCTTTGCGCCTCCCAGCCAACTTTGCGTGCGATTCCGTCCAGCTTGCAAATCGCGTCGAAATGGCGAAGCACAAATGGGTTAGAGTCGAACTTGAAGCCGAGGCGCGTCGCCGTCAGCATCAAATCCTCAACCCCGCCGAGGTGCGAAAGCCAGCACTCGTACATCCTTGTCGGCACACCTTCGCCCAGGCGAAAAAGCCCGTCAAGCACGCGCCCGGACTTCTCCTGGTTGCCCGCGACGAAGCGCGGCGTATAGAAACTCAGGTTTTCATACTGGCTGACGGACAGAATTGTCGCGTCCTTGTCCCTCAGCTCAAAGATGTCGAAAATCGAGGTCATTGCACCCTCGAAAGTGTCATCGTAAACATAAAGCATAGCAAAATCCTCACTTGAAAAAATTTCAAGAACCCCTGCGCTACAAAGCTTACAGCGAAACCGCTGAGGGCAGCGCGAGAGTTCGCAGAACGTCGGCCGTCGAGTCAGAGACATGCATGCCGGGCGGGAGCAAATTGTCGTTTCCTCCATCGAAAAGCGAAAGCTGCCGCGCCGGTCTCCGCTCAAGCAAAATGTCGCGCAAATGCGGGTTTTCGGGGGTTGCCTCACCGCCGAATCGCCCCTTTGCCGTCAAAAAAAACTTGGCGCGTTTCATCACAACGCCCATCTTACGCAAATCCTCGAGGTTTATATGCCCGACCCGCCGCGCCGCGACAATCCGTTTTGCCGAAATCATACCAAGCCCCGGAATGCGCAAAAGCGTCTCGTAGTCGGCGGTGTTGACCTCGACGGGGTACAGCTCAGGGTGGCGTAGCGCCCATGCCGCCTTCGGGTCAAGCTCCGTGTCAAGATTTGCCGCGTCCGCGCGGTCCAGAATTTCCTCCGCGTCAAAGCTGTAAAAACGCATAAGCCAGTCAGCCTGATATAATCGGTGTTCGCGTAGCAGCGGTGTCGGTTTGTCCGCCGTGGGCAATAGCGGGTGAATTCCGACAGGCATATATGCGCTGAAATATACTCGTTTCATCTCGAAACCCTTGTAAAGCCCCTTTGAAAGCCGCAAAATGTCCAAATCGCTCTCGCTCGAAGCGCCGACAATCATTTGCGTCGTCTGTCCCGCCGGAGCGAAGGTCGGCGCGGACTTGAAGTGCCGCCGCTCGTCGATGTTTGCAAGTTTCTCCTGCTTGATGCGCGTCATCGGGGCGACAATTCCCGCCCGCTCCTTCTGCGGAGCAAGAAGCGCGAGCGACTTCTGCGATGGGAGCTCGATGTTGACCGAGAGACGGTCGGCGAGTAGCCCGGCCTCGCGCACGAGTGCGGGTGAAGCGCCGGGGATTACTTTCAGGTGGATGTAGCCGTAGAAATGGTGAACCTCGCGCAGAAGGCGCAGGGTTTTCGTCATCTGCTCCATCGTGTAGTCGGGCGATTTGACCACGCCGCTGCTTAAAAACAGCCCCTCGATGTAGTTGCGGCGATAAAATTCGGCGGTTAAAGTCGCAAGCTCTTCAGGCAGAAACGTTGCGCGCGGCCCGTCGTTTGAGCAGCGATTGACGCAATAGGCGCAGTCGTACATACAGGCGTTAGATTGCAGCACTTTTAGAAGCGAGATGCAGCGCCCGTCCGCCGCCCAGCTATGGCAAATCCCTGCCATAGCGGCGTTGCCGAAGCCGTCCTTGCCTGTCCGCCCGCTGCCGGACGAGGAGCAGGAGGCGTCATATTTCGCCGCCGCGCCCAAAATTTTCAGCTTGTCGTAAACGTTCATAAAAATCATTCCTAACATAAAAACAACATATAGTGGGGTTATAGGGAATTCGCCACAAAATCGCACACATGTTCGAGGTATAAACTTATTATAGCAGGTGGTTTCGCAAATGTCAAACAAATGTTCGCGAAATTTTAAATTATTGCCATGCAGTTCGCGTTGTGGTAAAATGAAGAGAAAACATTTATTTCACTTGGTTTTTTTGTTGTTTCTATTCCGGATTGCAGGGCCGAGGAGCATAATGAAATTACCTTTCGGGGAGGCTGCGTTTTGAACGCCGACATTATCATAAGGAACCTGAGCACAAAGGATTGTACGCCTGAACTGTTGTCAGAGTTCAATCGTTATCAAGAGGTGAATCGTTGCTGGCGCAGGGAAAATGGCGAGTGGGCGCTNAAAGATGTCTCTTATATTGAGCAGTGGAACGACGAAAAAAAGATGGCGATAACCGAAAGGATACACTCCTGCCTGCAAGGCGGCGGAAGGGCTGTCGGAACCTTTGACGGTGGAAGGCTTGTCGGATTTGCGGCGGTTGAAGGTGAAATCTTCGGAACAAAAAATCAGTATATAAATTTGAATATGCTGCACACATCGTACGGGTATAGGAACGGCGGAATCGGTCGCCGGTTGTTTTCTTCGATTTGTGAGCACGCAAAAGAACTAAAAGCCGCGAAAATATATATTTCAGCGCACGCTGCCGAGGATACGATAGCTTTTTACAGAAAAATTGGTTGCGTTGCTGCGGCCGAAATAAACGAAAAATTAGCCGAAAAAGAGCCGTTTGACTGTCAAATGGAATACATTTTGTAATATAGCTATAGCCGCAAAGGAAAATAATCCGGATGTCACGCACCTGGAACGGCCCCCCCGCGCACGAAAGGAGAAAGCTATGAAACGAAAACTAACCGCGCTTTTACTCACGGCGCTTTTGCTCGTTACACTTGTGTCCTGCGACAACACGGCGGTCACGACCTCGCCGCCGGCTTCCCCCGCGCCGCCGGTGTCGTCTGCGCCGTCGCCGCTTCCCACACTTTCCGAGGAGCCGAGCACCCCGCCTGACACAGAAATCGTCATTGTGAACTACACCACATGGGCGGAGAAAAAAGAGGGCGAGTTCGACTTCAGCGCCATGATTCCAAAGCTTGAGTCGGCAGAATTTCCCGAAAACGCCGCGCTTATCAACGACTATTTCCAGCAAAATCTTGACAAAGAGCGCGAGGTATTTTACGAGTACCTCAAGGACTACGAGGAAGGCTACAGCCCGTGGGAATTTGTGCTGGACTACTATGTGGAGTATAACCACGGCGGGATTTTGAGCATACTTTTCAACCAGTACTGGTACCTCGGCGGCGCGCACGGCGGCACAATCCTCTATGCCGATACGGTTGACGTGACGCGCGGCGTACGCCTTATGCTCGAGGATGTTTTCAAAGTCGGCGAAGAAGTTTACATGGAAAAAATACTCGACTACATAATCGCCGAGATGGACAAAGAGCATGATATGTACTTTGGCGATTATGCCGAGCTTGCACGTGCAACATTCAACAACATGAACTTCGTTCTGACGGACGAGGGATTGACCTTCTTCTATCAGGAGTACGACGTTGCGCCGTATGTGGCGGGAATGCCGACGTTTGTTATACCCTATTCCGAGTTTAGCGGAATGCTTGCCGACTGGGTGGTTACCGGCTGAAAATGGAGAGAAACGACCTAATCAGAACTGAAATTACAGGATGGAGCTCCGACGGCGCGGGCGTTGCCCGACCGGCGGGGCTTGCTGTATTTGTGAGCGGCGGCGTTCCGGGTGATGTTTGCGACATACGTGTTACAAAAGTTGCGAAAACCCATGCCTTTGCCCGCGTGGAAAATTTAGTCGAGCCGTCGGCGCTTCGGGTGGAAAACGACTGCGAAGCTTTTCCGAAATGCGGCGGCTGCGCTCTGCGCCACGTCAGCTACGCGGCTGAGCTTGAGATGAAATATTCCCGCGTTTCCGACTGCCTGCGACGAATCGGCGGTCTTGAAATTACACCGGAGCCGATTCTTCCTGCGCCGAAAACCGAGAGTTACCGCAACAAGGCGGTGTACCAGCTCGGGTTCACAAACTCTGGTGAGAGAGAAAAACCCGCCGCGGGCTTTTACAGCCGCGCAAGCCACGACATTGTAGCCCCCGCCCGTTGCCTTATCCAGAGCGAACGCGCAAACACAGCGGCGACGGTTTTCCTCGAAGCGGCGGAGAAGTTCGGAGTTGAAATTTACGACGAGCGCGACCGCTCAGGCGACGTGCGTCACCTGTTTTACCGCGAGGCTGCAGATGGCTCAGCGCAGCTTGTCGTTTGCGCAAAGACGAAGAAAATTGCGGAGGCCGCAGAGTTTATAGCGGAGCGCCTGCCGTGGATTCCAGGGTTAATGCTCTGTCAAAGTGACGAGGACACCGGGGCACAGCTCGCCGGAAAAATTTCTGTCCTTTTTGGGGCTGACCGCCTGCGCGACAGGCTCTGCGGGCTGGATTTCGACATCTCGCCGCGCTCGTTTTATCAGGTCAACCGCGAGCAGGCGGAGCGGCTTTACGCGCTTGCTATCGACTTTGCGGAGCTTGATGGCACGGAGACGGCGCTTGACCTCTACTGCGGAATCGGCACGATTACGCTATGTATTGCGCGGCACGCTCGGCGCGTTGTCGGCGCGGAAATTGTGCCCGAAGCCATCGCCGACGCGAAAGAAAACGCCGCCTTGAACCATATCGAAAACGCCGAATTTTTCTGCGGAGACGCGGCGGATATTGCAAGCGGCACGGATGAAAAGTTCGACGTAGTTTTCTGCGACCCGCCGCGAAAAGGGCTTTCGCCCGAGGCGGTTGCCGCCGTCGCCGCGCTGAAGCCGCAGAAGATTGTATACGTCTCCTGCGACCCCGCAACGTTCGCGCGCGACTTGAAGATTTTCGCCGCCGAGGGCTACAAAACCCTGCGCGTCCGCCCAGTGGACATGTTCCCAAGGACGAGCGCGGTCGAGGCCGTGGCGTTGATGGTGAGAGGGTAAAGAATATGAATAAATGGGGTAGCGAAAATGGGAAATATCCAATACAATATTCAATTTGAAAATTTGTGCAAAAGTTTAGATATGGGAAAGCTTATTTGCGAGCCTGAGCAATTGACGGGCGGACTGCTGCACAGGATGTATGCCGTCGAAACAACTTTTGGCAAATATGCCGTTAAGTCGCTGAATCCTCAGGTAATGCTAAGACCAATGGCAAAATCTAATATTACAGATGGAGAGCGAATCGCCGCTGTCGCCGCCGGTTATATTCCGGCGATTCCTGCAAAAAGTTTTGACGATACTCTTATTCAGCAGATAGACGGACAATATTATCTCGTATATGATTGGACGGAGGGCAAACCGATATACGGAGAAAGCATAACCGCCGGACACTGTGAAAAAATCGGAAGTATTTTGGGGAAACTTCATGGTATTGATTTTGCGCAACTAGACATCCAAAAGCCTTGCGCCGTTATGGAAGAACTTGTTGACTGGAACGGATATTTGAATAAAGGACAGCAAAAGGACAGTCCGTGGGCCGAAAAGCTTTCGCAAAATTTGGATAACTTATGCGAATGGAATCGCCGCTACCTTATTTCTATGAAATACCTTGAAAATCCGTTGGTAATAGGGCACGGGGATATAGACCCCAAAAACGTGTTGTGGCGCGATGACCAACCGATAGTTATTGACTGGGAATCTGCGGGTTATCTCAATCCAGCGCATGAATTCATAATTTATGCGCTCTGTTGGGCGGGCGAAAACGAAAAAACGGACAAAGAAAAATTTTTTGCGTTTTTGAATGGATATTTAAGCCATGCGCCACTCAACGGATACGACTGGCAAATCGTAATGGGGGCGGGATTATCGCCGCATTGGCTTGAATACAGCCTGAAACGTTCGTTGGGAATCGAGAGCGCGGACGCTGCCGAGCAGGAAATGGGAACCAGACACGTTTTTGGAACGCTCGATTACTTAAAGAAGTATGAGGCGGAAATTGGTCAAATCGTGGATTGGCTGAACGAATATTTATAAATATGTAATTTTGATTAAGACTTTTGCTTTTCTCTCACGAAAGGAAGTAAGGTGCATGAACAAAACTCCCGTAACCCTAAACCCCGCGCACTTCCCGCAGCAGTTGAGCAAGTATTTTGACGGTGGCGAGGTTTTCGACGCTTCATGCAGCAACCGCGCAAAGACTTACTACCTCCCGAAAGGTTCGGGGTACTATTTAAAAATCGGGCAATGCGGTTCGCTCGAAAAGCAGGCGCAACTTAGTGAATATTTTGCGAAAAAGGGCTTCGGCGCGGCGGTTTTGGAGTATTTCAGCTTCGGCGAGTCCGACTACATGGTAACCGCCGAAGTCAAGGGCGTTGACGGAACGCACGAAACAATTCTCGCCGAGCCGGAGCGGTTTTGCGACATCTTTTCGGCGAGCCTGCGCGCTTTGCACGAGGCGAACTGTTCTGACTGCCCTGTTTCCGGCGTGACCTCGGCGCTGATACCAGAGGCGCACAGCAAGTACGAATCGGGAACTTTTGACGCGTGGATGCTTGGCTATGCGGATATTTCGTCACCCGAGGAAGGGTATGCGCTTTTGTGCAAAACAGCGCATCTTTTGAAAGAGGACACGCACATCCATGGCGACGCGTGCCTGCCGAATATCATCATCGACGACTGGAAGTTTTCCGGCTTCATAGATTTCGAGGGCGGCGGCATGGGTGACAGGCATTTCGACCTGCTCTGGGCGATATGGTCGCTCGAATTCAACCTGAAAACGAAAAAACTCAAAGAGCGCTTTCTTGACGGCTATGGCCGCGACGCGTTTGACCTCGACCGACTTAAGCTCTGTACGGCAATCCAGTCCTTCTCTTACTGAAACCCGCCGGAAAGGAAGATGTTATGCCACAAGAAACCCGCACCCCCCCAAAGTCCCGCGACCTTTCGATGGATATTCTGCGCGCGTTCGCGTGCTTTCTTGTTGTGCTTTTACATGTCGCGGCGAACAAGTGGTCTGAAATCCCGCCGGCAGAGAGCGGGTGGAAAGCCGTCAACTTTTACGACAGCCTTTCACGCTCGTGTGTGCCGCTTTTTGTGATGATTAGCGGGGTTTTCATGCTTGGGCGCGACATTGAAATCGGTACGCTGTACCGGAAAAATATCCTCCGCCTCGCAACCGCATACGTCTTTTGGGCAGTTGCCTACGCGGTCGGCGGAGCACTGCTCTCTGGCGAGAGTTTCAGCATAGAGACGGCGAAAAATGTGCTGCAAGCGGCGATAAGCGGGCACTATCACCTGTGGTTTGTGCCGATGCTAATCGGCGTCTACATGTTCGTTCCGCTGCTGCGCCCGATGGCAAAGCGCGGCAAAAAGTTGTGCGGCTACGCGGTTTTGCTGTTTTTCCTTGTCAAAATCGTGTTCACAACGATGAGCATTTTCGAGTTTCCGGGTGCGTACTGGGTGCGCGTTTTGCTTTTAAAGCTGCCGATGACCTCGATGGACTACACCGGCTACTTCATATTTGGCTACTATTTGTATAATCACCCGCCAAAAACAACTGTGCGTAATATAATCTACGCCCTCGGCGCGGTTTCCGTCGGGCTTGCGTTTTGTGTGACGAACCTCTATTCGGCAACCGCGCCAAAAGCAATGCTCTACGACTACTTTTCCGCGACCACGTTTTTCGAGGCGGCGGCGCTGTTTTTGCTGGCGCGCCAGCTTTTCGGCAAGGTCAAATTTTCGGAGCGCGCGGCGAAAATAATCACCGAAATTTCCGCCTGCACGTTTGGCGCGTACCTCATCCATGACGCGGTGCGCGGTGGGCTGCAACGGCTCGGACTTGACGCGGTGACGCTGAACCCTTGGGCGGCGATTCCGCTGGCGGCGCTGGCGGCGTTTGTGATTTCAATTTTCGCGGCGTGGATTATACGCAAAATCCCGCTGTCTAAATATATTGCTTGACAATTCACAAAAAGGACTGATTTTTCATGATAAAAGAGCGAAAAAGCGGGGTTTTGCTGCCGGTTAGTTCACTTCCCGGGAAATACGGCTGTGGGAGCTTCGGCGTGGACGCGAAAAAAATCATCGATTTTGTAAAGGAGTGCGGCTTTACCTATTGGCAGGTGCTGCCGTTCGCGATACCGGACGAGGTCGCCTCGCCGTACAAAAGCTTTTCAGCCTTTGCCGGAAATCCGAACTTTATCGACCTTGAAAGCCTTGCGGCGAAAGGGCTTATAACCGCGCAGGAGCTTGCGGCGGCGGAGCAAAAAACGCCGTACGCGACCGAGTTTTCGCGTCTTAGCGCCGAGCGCGTCCCGCTTTTGAAGTTCGCGGCGAGCCGCGTAAAAAACCGCGCCGAGGTTGAAAGCTGGATTGAAAACCGTCCGCAGCTTGAAAAATTCTGCCGCTTCATGGCGATTAAGGAAAATAACGACGGTGATGTTTGGCTCGACTGGACGTGCGAGGAATTCGACCCGGAAACCCTGTTTGCGTGGAAGTTCATCCAGTTTGAGTTCCACCGCCAGTGGGCGGTAATTCGGGCACACGCGGAAAAAGTGGGCGTGAAAATCATCGGCGACGTGCCGATTTACGTTGACCTCGACTCGGCGGACGTGTGGGCGAACCGCGAGATTTTTCAGCTCGGCGCGGATGGAAAACCGACCGCCGTCGCGGGCTGTCCGCCCGACTATTTCGCCGAGGACGGCCAGCTCTGGGGAAACCCGCTCTACGANTGGGACGCGCTAGAAAGCAACGGCTATGGCTGGTGGGTCGAGCGGATGGAGCATCTTCTGGAGCTTTTTGACGGGGTGCGGCTCGACCACTTCCGCGGGTTTGAAAGCTATTGGAGCGTTCCCGCAGGCGCGGAAACCGCGCGCGAGGGGAAGTGGGCAAAAGGGCCGGGGATGGCGATTGTATCAGAGTTTTCAGCCCTTGCCGACAAACAAAAAAAGCTGATAATCGCCGAGGATTTGGGTGACATAACCGAGGAAGTCGAGGCGCTTGTTTCGGAGAGCGGGCTTCCCGGAATGCGCGTTTTCCAGTTCGGATTTCTCAGCGACTGGGACAGCACCCACGCCCCGCACCACTACATCGAAAACTGCGTCGCATACAGCGGAACGCACGACAACAACACGCTTCTCGGCTACCTTTGGGAGCTTCCCGAGGCGGAGAAGGCGATTCTTTTGGAGTACTGCGGATATGCGGGAGACTTCGGTGGTGCGATACCGACAATTCTGCGTACGATTATGCAAAGTGCGGCGGGGCTTGTGATTTTTCCTGTGCAGGATTTGCTCGGCTACGGTGGCGATACACGCATAAATACGCCAGGCAAAACGGACGACAACTGGTCGTTTCGCATAACATGGGAGCAGCTTTCCCAGCTTGACAAGGAGAAATTCCACCGCCTGAACTACATCTACCGACGGCTGTAACAGAGATATAGAGAGGGGGTTTTCAATGGAAGCAAAAATTATCGCTCACGGCTCGCCCGAATACGCGGCGGAGCTGGAGCTTAGGAATGCAGTTCTGCGCGAGCCGCTTGGCCTTTCGATTTACGATGAAAACCTTGAGGCAGAGGCGGAGTTCATTCACGTCGCCGTGTTTGAAAGAGGCGAAATAATTGCTACGGGTTACGTTTTCCGCGAGGGCGGCCACGGGCGCGTGCGGCAGATAGCGACGGCGGAAACGTCGCGGCGGCGCGGCGCGGGGAGGCTTGTGATGGAGACTTTGGAGGAAGCGGCGCGTCAGGCGGGTATGAAACAAATTCTGCTCCACGCGCGAAAAACCGCGTGGGAGTTTTACGAAAAGCTGGGCTACCACGCCGTCGGCAACGAATTTTCCGAGCTTGAAATTCCGCACCGAATCTATGTCAAAAAGCTTGAACAGGCAGCAGTTCCCAAGGGAATTGCGCAGTTTCTGGACAACTTTGGTAAAATCGAGAGCTTTCCCGTTAAGCGCCCGAAGCAGCTTGAGGTTTTGGCGTACCTCGCGGCGAAAATAGAGGGTGAGTGCGTGTATACGGAGCGAGAAATCAACGAAAAGATTACCGAGTGGCACAGCTACGGTGACCATGCGACGCTGCGGCGCGACCTATGTGACGCGGGGNTTCTAGTGCGGACATCAAGCGGCAGCGAGTACCGCCGAACCGAAAAGTGAGCAAAACCGAAAAAATCCGCAATAATGCCGCATTTCGGCAGAAAGGGTAAAAAATGGATGCGATGAAGCCCTATAAAAAGGAGATGAACCGCTCCTACACACTCGGCGCGTTTCCAACGATGGAGCTTCTTTCGGCGCGCCCGGAAATCGTTAAGGCTGTGTATATCCATTCAAGCTTCGATGGTGTGGAGCTTCGCAGCCGTTGCACCGCAGCGGGTGTGCCTGTTTTCGAGGGTGACCGCGCAATTGCCCGAGTCAGTCCAAAGGAAAACGTGTTTGTCGTAGGCGTGTTTGAAAAATTTTCGGACGAGCTTTCGTCCGAAAAGCCGCATATTCTGCTCGACCACCCCGGCGACATGGGAAATCTGGGCACAATTATGCGGACGGCGGCGGGCTTTGGGTTTACTGAAATTGCTCTGATTTCGCCGGGTGCGGACAGCCAAAACCCGCGCACGGTTCGCGCCTCGATGGGCGCGGTTTTCCGCGTGAATCACAGGTGGTACAGCTCGCTTTCGGAGTACCGCGCCGAGTTTCCGACGCACGAAATGTTTACATTTATGCTCAACAGTGCGGAGGTGCTGACGCCCGAAATCCGCCGTCCGCCGCTCTTCACCCTCGCCTTTGGCAACGAGAGATCGGAAG
>JGI994J12354_10004753_pt1 | contig 12054 bp, 14 predicted proteins | sample IntmicLarv3ML3BL_FD_12354 | JGI IMG/M metagenome (IMG submission 12354) | reverse complement strand
ATATAGATGACTGTGTGGATAGTAATGCAAATGGTAGTGAAAATGGTCATGCAGATAGTAGTAAGAATGGTTATGCAGATAATAGTAAAAATGGTTATGCAGATAATAGTATGAATAGTAATACAGATAATGATGAAGATGATGATGTAGACAGTAATGAGGATAATGCTACAGGGAGATGTGAATGTTAGAAATCGGAAACAATATAGATAGAAATACTCGCTTGTTATTGCTTGGTGTATGGATACTAACTATTTTAATGCTTAGAGTCATGCCAGTAGGCGTAGCGAAGTATGTAACACAAACAAGTTCGTCAGACCAAGCAAGAGTAGCGAAGTTTGACGTGGAAGTAATACCGCCAAAGGATTGGTTGATAGATGAAGAAAATGAGATTATATTTACAGTGCCTGGAAATATAGAAGAAATAGAAGTGCCTTTCATTGTAGTAAACAATAGTGAAGTAAAGGTTCGCTGCAGAATCAATGCTTATCATGAAAGATTAGGAACATATGAACTCGGTGAATGGGTAATCGATATGGGCGAAATGAGAGAGTGCTTGGTGGAGATAACAGAGTCAGCGATTGGAGAATCTTTATTTGAGCTGATAGTTATAGTAGAACAAGTTGATTAGGAGGAGTGCAGATGCAAAAGCAAAGAATCATAAACAGGTTGTTGTTCTTATTTCTTATGATGAATATGATAGTGGTAATACGAATTCTGCCACAAGCAAATGCAAAATATGTGGAAAGTATTTCGTATAGTGTTCGAAAATACACAAAAGAAACACTTGAGCCAATCGCTTTTAGCTATATAGAGGATAAAGAGCAGGAATTTGTCGCACATCATACGGGGCATTATGCGATACAGCTTTGGGGAGCTGACGGAAGAGCAGGAGCATATCGTTGGGGCTTTGGAAGTTTTTCGAACACAAATCAAGGGGGAGAGGGAGGCTATATTGTTGCACAAATTTACTTGAAACGTGGGGAACGTCTATCCATTCGTGTTGGAGGAACAAATATCAATGACGCTGTAACCATAGCAGGTTATAATGCAGGCGTAAATGGAGGAGGAGGTTCCTACTCTAGTGTATTGATAGTAGGTGGAATCGTACTAACACCAGATTATGCAGGAGGTGGTGGAGGTGGAGCCACAGATATACGAATAAACGGAGAACGCGTGCTGGTTGCTGGTGGAGGAGGCGGCGGCGGAGGACGCGACATTGTTTCAGCGACAGGTGGAGATGCAGGCTATGCAGCAACAGAGGAAAGTGCGAATGGTATGAAAGGTGGAAGTGAAAATAGTGGAGGTGGAGGCAGTGCTACAGCAGGTGGTGCAGGCCGCATTGGAAACGATTTTGACTCTCGCTTAGATGGCACATTTGAAAAAGGTGGTTCATCAGATATGCTGACAGGAAGTAGTGGTTCTGCAGGAGGAGGCGGAGGAGGCGGCGGCTACTACGGAGGTGGAGCGGCAGGAGCAGCAAATGATTCGGGAGGAGGGGGCTCCTCTGTAAGAATAGGACCTCGTATGATAGAATTATCAGCCATTGCACTTGAAGATTTGCCACCAGAACCTACACAAGAAGAACGAGGTGGACGATGGAGTGCAAAACATGGGTATGTAATTATTTCTTATTTAGATCCTGAAAATTTTGTATCAAAATGATGAGGCTATGCTATAATAGTATGTACTAGAATTATTTATATTTATACAAAAGGAGAAATAAGAAATGAAAAGTGCATTAATTGCAATGAGTGGTGGTGTAGATAGCTCTGTAGCCGCGCTTTTAATAAAAGAATCGGGTTATGATTGCATGGGTGGAATGATGAAACTCTTCCAAAGCGATGATGAACGAAAAGTTCGAGAAAATAGTTGCTGTTCATTGGAAGATGCAGAAGATGCGAGAGCAGTTGCATATAAACTTGATATACCATTTCATGTATTTAACTTTAAAGAAGCATTTCAAAAAGAAATTATGGACCATTTTGTAGCAGCCTATTATAGAGGAGAAACGCCGAACCCTTGTATTGATTGCAATCGTTATATGAAGTTTGAAAAAATGTTACAGTTGGCAAGGGAAATCAAAAAGGATTACGTTGTGACGGGACATTATGCGTCACTAGAAACGGATACTGCTACAGGACGCATTTTGCTTAAGAAGAGCATAGACGCGTCGAAAGACCAGAGCTATGTCTTGTATGCCATGACACAGGAACAATTAAAACACACCTTATTTCCGCTGGGAGAACTGCATAAAAGTAAAGTACGTGAAATTGCGATGGAGCATGGCTTTATCAATGCAAATAAGCGCGATAGTCAAGATATTTGTTTTGTGCAAGACGGCAATTATGCAAACTTTATCGAAGAATATACAGGCAATAAAGTTACGAAAGGGCGCTTTGTGAACACGAGTGGACAAGATATGGGAGAGCATAAAGGAATTGTACATTATACAGTTGGGCAAAGACGAGGACTTGGAATCGCGGCAGAAACGCCGAAGTATGTTTGTGATATTTTGCCAAAAGAAAATCGTGTGGTAGTAGGAGAAGAAAGTGAGTTGTATTCCAAAGTACTGTACGCAAATGATGTGAATTGGATACCATTTGAAAAACTAGAGTCACCCATGAAAATAAAAGCGAAAATTCGCTATAAACATACAGAACAACCAGCAACTGTGTGGCAAGTAGATGAAGAGTGCATTCGCATAGAATTTGACGAGCCACAAAGAGCGATTACCAGAGGACAGGCAGTGGTGTTGTATGATGGTGATGTTGTAGTTGGTGGAGGAACGATAAAGTAACTCACAAACATGTCGAAAAAGGCAACGCACAAAGCAATGAAAAAGACGATGGAAAAAGCAATAGAAAAGGCAATAAAAAGGGGAAAACTTATGCAAAATGGATTGATTCGCGTTATGACAGCAAGCCCAAGTATCCGTGTAGCAGACTGTCATTTTAATGCTAGAAATATAATAGAAATAGCGAGAAAAGCAGAGACACAAGATGTACAACTTTTGGTGACTCCAGAATTGGGAATCACAGGGTACACTTGTGCTGACTTGTTTTTGCAGACAAAACTTTTAGAAGAGGCAACAAATGCCCTCTTGCACATTTGTGAGCAGACAAAGACTCGAGAGATGATACTCTTGGTAGGATTACCATTGCTATATCGCAGTAAATTATATAATTGTGCAGCAGTTTTACATAAAGGCAATATATTGGGCTTTGTTCCAAAATCAAATCTTCCAAACTATGGAGAATTTTACGAAAAACGTCAGTTTACGTCAGGGTTTGCAGAAACACAAATCATAGAAACGGGCGCATTTCGTGGCGTGCCGATAGGTGCGGGTCAACTGTTTCAATGTAGTAATTTGCCAGAATTTATTCTGGGAGTGGAGATATGCGAAGATTTGTGGGTACCACTTCCACCGTCAACGCATCTTGCGGCAGCAGGTGCGACGATTATTGCAAATCTTTCTGCTAGTGACGAAACGATTGGCAAGCAAGAATATCGCCGTAGTTTAGTTAGTGGACAATCTGCACAACAGATGTGTGCGTATTTATACGCAGACGCTACGCGTGGGGAATCAACTACCGACATGGTTTTTGCAGGACATAATTTAATTGCAGAAAATGGAACGATTTTGGCAGAGTCAAAACTATTTGAAGAAACATATTCTGTCATTGCTGAAATTGATTTGCAACGTTTAACTCATGAGCGTTGTCGTGTAAATACATATGTCGTGAAAGAACCTATAGAGTATCGAAGTACATATTTTGAGCTTGCAAAAAAAGAAATTTCATTTTCACGAACAAAAAAAAAAAAAAAATGCGAGATAATCGCTGTGAAACAATTTTTTCGATTCAAGCGTGTGGTCTTGCAAAACGTATAGAGCATACAAACACGAAAAAATTGATTTTGGGTATTTCGGGAGGTTTAGACAGTACACTTGCCTTGTTGGTTTCTGCGCGTGCTTTGCAGATGTTAAATCGTCCTATGAGTGATATTTTAGCAATTACAATGCCTTGCTTTGGGACGACAAATCGTACACGCAGCAATGCAGAAAAAATCAGCATGGCTGTTGGCGCAACATTTAAAACCATAGATATTACGAATATGGTGCGTACACATTTTGCAGATATCGGGCATGAAGAGAGCAAGCAAGATGTTGTGTATGAAAATGCACAAGCACGTGTGCGAACATTGGTGTTGATGGATATTGCAAATGCAGAAAATGGTTTGGTGGTTGGAACGGGAGATTTATCAGAACTGGCACTTGGCTGGGCGACTTATAATGGAGATCATATGAGTATGTATGCTGTGAATGCATCTGTACCCAAAACACTGATTCGTCATATTGTAGCCTATGAGGCGTCGATTCATTCAGATTGGAGAAACGTGCTGACGGATATTTTAGAAACACCAGTCAGCCCAGAACTTTTGCCAGCACAAGATGGTAATATCAGTCAAAAAACAGAGCATATCGTAGGACCGTATGAATTACATGATTTCTTCTTATACTATGCAATTCGCTGGGGTTTTGCTCCTCGCAAAGTTTTGATGTATGCGCTTAATGCATTTAGGGATAAATATGCAAGAGAAGAAATCGTAAAGTGGCTGGAAGTATTTTATCGCCGTTTCTTTTCGCAACAGTTTAAACGAAGCTGCTTGCCAGATGGGCCGAAAGTTGGCTCGGTTAGTCTTTCACCGCGTGGTGATTGGCGTATGCCGACGGATACGGTTGCAAGGGCGTGGGTGGAGGAGGTTGTGGGGTTGAAATAATAAACCTAATCTGTCTCCCAAAAGAAGAAAAAACTGGATATTTACAAAATACTAAAAAAGGTACAATGGAGATTCGCTTAGGAATCGCTGTTATACCTTTTTTTGTGAAAGAAACGTTATTCTGAGCGACTTTTGTCTATATTATACAAAGGGGAAATAAAGAAATATCAAAAACACAGTACTAATAAGAGATGTGAGAGTTAATGGGTAGTGTGGGAAAAACCACAAACATTATCTACCACAGTGTTTGGGAGGTGTGAAAGGGCATAGGAAATATTAACCAAGTGTGGCACAAAGTATACTTTGTGCCACACCCCATTTTTTCCACAAATTGTAACGTATTTAATGCGTTTGTTCTATGTTAGCACAAGTGTGGCATAAAGTATACTTTGTGCCACACCTAAAACCCCTTGTAAATAGGGGGTGCGACTAGTTTAGAAACCTAGAAAAAACTAGAGAAATCTACGAAAAACAAAAAAACAAGAAAACAAACCAAAATAAAGACGAGGCAATGGAGAAGAGGGAGGTGCCAAATGAGCGAAAGACTAAGCGAAAGGCTATTAATACTGATAAGTCAGCAACTAGAAGATATAAGCGAAATGCTTATGGAACAACAACGACAACAAAGCGAATCACAAGGGCAAATGGGACGACCAAGTAAAGAACACATAGTAAAGCGGTATCGCAAGGCTTATCCACAGGGGAAAAAGATGGAATGTGCAAGAGTGATGGGAATCAACATTAAGACGGTGAGTAAGTATTGGGATTTATATGAAGAGAAGGATGAATGCCCCCAAGAATAGCTGAGACTTAGGAGTAGTGTGATGATAAAGGTATATATATATGATAGCGATATAAGAAGAACTGAAAGGATAAAAAACATCTTAAGGAAAGTAGCGCAAGAAAGTGAAAGTGACATATATCTGAAAAGGTTTGATATGAGTGTAGATATGTTTTGTGAATTTGAGCATGATAAGCATGTCGTTGATATTATATGTATAGATGTTGACTTAGAAGAATCTGGACTTGGAATAGGAAAGAAATTAAGAGAGTTAGGCTTTGAGGGAGAAATTGTTTTTTTTGCAAAAGAAAAAAGAGGTGCAGTAGAAATATTTGAAACAAAACCATTATGCTTTGTGTGGGAGGACGAAAGAAGTTACTTACAATTTCAGAATATTTTAAAAGAAACCTTTAGACAATTTATATTGCAACCCAAGAATTGTTTGATTTCTGAAAAGAACAAGGTGATTCGACGCATTCCGATTCAAAGTATTTTGTATATCACAGTGAAAGGTAGAAGTTCAGAGATACATTGCACAGATGCAGTTTACACAGTGTTCCTAACGATTAAAAAGTTGGAAGATAAATTGAAAGCAAAAAATTTTGTGCGTATCCACCGTAATCATTTAGTTAATAGGAGCTATGCAACGAAAAAAGGTGAAAAGTCAGTAGAAGTATTGGGTGGAGAAATATTAGGAATAGGTTCCACCTATCTAAAAAGTGTAGAAAGGGAAGTATGCACTTCCTTATGGGAAAGTGCATAAGCCCGTACCACTTCTATATCTAAGAAATCTAAGAAGAATGATTAGATTCAATGAGTTCTATGTTATCACGTCTTGCTTCGGCAGTTTCTAAAATGAGAGCAGATTTAATTCTAGCATGTTCTAAGTACACAACAGCGTTATCCTTAGCCGTATTTAAAATATGCTCGGCATTAGCAGTAATACGTGCAGCAGCATTTGTTGCTAGGGATAATTCTTCTTTAGCGGTAGCTAGCATCTTATCTGCACTAATCTTCGCCTCATTTGCAATAACAAGTGCAGCGTCTGCGTGTGCACGTGCTGTAGCAATATACTCCTCTGTAATTTCATTTGCAACAAAAGTATCTTGTGCAGCCTGATTTTGCTCAAATTGTGTTAAGGTTGCTTCCAACCTTGCAATTTTCTTTAAGTGAGCTTTTTTTTCGCTTAAAAGGGTCTGTATATGATTCGTCATTCGTTCATACTCTTTCGTAGAGATAGTTTTAGAGTCTGAATGTGATTGAAGCATATTTTTATTATTATGCATTTGTGTTTTGTGCATATTCTTGCCTCCTGTTTCTGGATACTTTTTGATATCCCACACACTGCTCCCTATTGAACGAATAAATAAAACACAACCATTGTAGGTAAGTGCCTTGTTTTGTGAAACGGTGTGTGTACTAAAATTAATAAAATACAGTATGAGAGTAACATATTCTGGCAAGAAGAGGGGAGTACAAGGTGTGAAATGTGGAAAAGGCAACACGAGTAGAAAAAAAAGTAGGAAAAATTAGAAAAAAATAAAAAAAAGTAGATACATGACAAAAAACAAGGGGTTAAAAGGGGTACAATACTGTTTTTGACATTAATTTGCTAAAATAATAGGAAAAGTGCTTGGTGGAAAGGGAGGTTTTGAAAATAATGATGTCTGATAACAACAATTTGAAGATTAAAATATTATTTTGTGATCATCATCCTTATCGGTTACAAGCATATAAAAATTTTTTATACCACATTGCAAAAGCACAAAACGTTACTCTTAAAATCATGACATATACAAATGAAGAAGTACTTTTATTTCTGGCAGAAGAGGAGAAAGTACAAATGAATGATTTGCTGATTCTCAATGTACAGTATGAAAAAAATAGTGGAGTTGATGTGGCAAAAAAGCTAAAAGGAATGGGGTATAAAGGAGAGATTCTATTTATAGCTGATAGAGATATACAAGTGATGGAAAGCTTAGAAGTTAGACCAATCTCCTATTTATTGCATGATGAAATAACATTGAAAAAATTAGAAGAAACTATTTTACCAATCCTGCATTTTATCAAGGAAAAGCAAAAACAAAAGATATTCTTAGATATTGGAAAACAGAAGAGAGAATTTTGGATAGAGTGTATAGAGTATATTGATATTAAGCAAGGCGTGCTTGGCGTAAATGAAATAGGAGGAAACACAGAACATTTCTATGGAACGTTAAGAAGTATTGAGGAGCAAGTGAGGAGCAACAGCTTGATTAGAGTGCATCGCTTATATATCGTCAATCTAAAGCATATAGTGAAAATTGAAAAAGCAGAGATTATGCTATCCTCTAGAGTGAACATTCCAGTGGGAGAAAAATACATGAAAAGTCTATTAGCAAAAATCGAGCAAGATGGAGATATTAATTGCAGAAGTGCAATAGTTTCGTAAATGAGCATAGACACTTCAGGGATAGTATCCTGTGAGAATACGAGGAGGTACAAAGTGATAGTGAAAAGAATAAAGAAACAGATTTGTAATAAAAGCGGATATACAACCCCAACAGCGTTAGCATTTATGTTTTTAATACTTGCACTAGCAGGAAGTGTTTTGCTGGTAGCATCTTATCGTTTTCAGAATGCACATATCAGAAAAGCAGAAAACCAACTGTATCTACATGCTAGAAGTTTAGTGGAACAGCATACAGAGGGCGTGTTAGCAGGAGAGTTGAACGAAACACTTGCACGTGCGATTGATACAGCTAGTTTTGCAGAGCCAGAGCTTGTCAATTATGCTAAATCATATGAATTTGAATTTACACTTGGAGATAATGGAGGAGAACCGCGACTTATAGAAAGTCCGTTTACAGCAGAAAAGATAGATTTTAGAATGATAGTCACTTATGAGCCGCAGGGTGCGGGCATTAGGCGTCCAGCAGCGACTACAGACTACATAAAAATTGGAGATAGAATGACAGTGGAGTACCGTATTCGTTCCAGAGATATGGAATATCGTATTGTAGCTGAGTTCTATTGTTCAAGAAATAGTAATGTAAGTAGCACAGGAGTACCCATTGCCTCGCCACAGGCATATGTAAATATGGAATGGACACTGAATCAATATACGGGGAACTTCCATAATTTGCGTGGAACATTATAGAGGGAGAGAAGAATATGCTTACAATGTTTAAACGGAAAATTTGTAATAAAAAAGGAGCCATATTGGTGGAAACCTTAACAGGAATGATAATTTTTGCCATTATTTCAGTTACTTTTGCAGCAACTATAGCAGCGGCACATGCACTTACACTACGCGCACAGGTAACATCGAATGAGGTGGAGCGTGTGTTCATAAAAATGGAGAATGGAGAAACATTTGCCACACGAACACCAGCAGATCCTAGCGAGAATTTCCAAATCATACTGTATCTAAGTGATATTGAAAGGGAAAAAATCGTCTTGGCAGATGACACAATAGTGGGAGCGGGCATAGTACCAGCAGGTACAAATCATGTAACCTTGTTGCGGAACCAAGCTTTTGTCCAACATGAAGAGCCAGTTGCCTTTCATGCCAGTCCAAGTACAGGTGCTATGCAACTATACACGATTGAGCGACAGCCATAATCACGATACTACAAAAGAGGAGATAAGCGAGATATGATTGCAAAAATTATAAATAAAAAAGGTATGACAATTATAGAGTTGATTGTATCACTAGCGATTATTACGATATTCTTTATTAGTCTTACACAGCTCTTAGCAGTTGCGAGCAGAATATATTTATACGAAGTTCAAGTGGGTAATTCAGAAGTAATGCTTGAGACGGTTGCAGATGATATCAAAGGTTATATTCGATTTGGAACTGATATTCGAGTGATGTATGTAACGCAAGCGGATGACGACCCAATTCCTGGAACAGGAGGAATGACAAGGGAGAAAGGCAGTGAAATTTTCCAGAACCCACTTGATCCAGGGGAGTGGACATGTAGGAAACCAGATGGCGTGGAAGAAGAAATTATTCTTGCATATCCAGAAGATTTCTATGGAAATGGTATAGATTTAGGTTTTAAAAAAATATACTTGAATCAGGAGGAGTACTCATTTATTCGAGGTTTATCTTATAATCGTTCCTATTATCGAGGTTTGAATATTAATATGCAAATACGTCATCAAGGACAAGAAGACCCAAATAGAATGGGCATATATGTAGTAGATTTAACTGGTGATGCGGTCGTTGGGAGAGTGCATGTTAAGTCCAGCGTTGCAGTTACTGGACTGAATATGAATTGATACCAGGGGCAAAAGGTCATGTGTTTCATACTTGCATGAAAAAACATGACTTTGGGTCCCGCAAAACATGAGAAAGTAGCCCGATTAGGGCGAATTTCGAATGTTTGTGGCTTACGAGAGCACGAAGTGCGTAGAAAGCCGCAGGTATCAAAAAGGGGCAAAAGGTCATGTGTTTCATGTTATATAGGAGATAAGATGAAAGAGATAGTAGATATTGAAGAAAAAGTGCGCAGACTGCAAGAACTAGAAACGACACAAGTTCAAGAAAAAAAGACAAGACGTCCGATACGTTTGCGTATGATTGCATTTGCACTACTTATTATAATATCTGTCTTACAGATAAGTTATGTATCAATCAGATATCAGCTCTTATGGCGAGAAATACGGATTCTAAGAGAAGATATGAGAGAAATGGCGGCGATTATAAGAGAGCAATAAGAGAAGTAATATAAGGGAGAGATTATGGCAAAGAACAAGAGAAGTTTCTGGAGTAAGAAAGAAAATAAAGAGATAAAAGAAAAGGTGAAAATTGAGCCAGAAAAAACAATCAATACGGAAGTAGATGAAGAAATTAAGCGTCTAAGGGACGAAATTCGCACATATTACTTAGAACACCCAGAAAAAGATCCTGCATTGCCAGATCGTATATTTGTGAAAGATATGAATGAATTAGAAGAAAAAATCACAGAGCATATCCCAAAAAAAATAGTAGAAGATGAAATTATTATTAAGAACATTATAGAGCAAGAAGAGGGGATTGGCGAGGGAAGTCAAAAAGCCGCACCCCTAGATTTTAGTCGTATGCGACAATATGATATGCCAAAAGATTATGTGAATGAGGTTTTTATGCCAGAGGAAGAGGCACGTGAAGAAGAGCAAGAACAAAAAAAGATAGTCCCTAAAAAGAAGCAGCAAGAAGAAATTCTAAGCGACATATTAGGTGATGTATCTTTTGGTGCATTGAAAGACACACGAGAAGAACAAGAGAAAAAGAAAATAGTTCCTCAAGAAGAGAAAGAAAAAGAGAAAAAAGAGGGACTTTTAAGCGATATATTAGGCGATGTGTCTTTTGGACAGATACAAGGCATACAAGAAGAAGTCACAAATCAAATATATACACTAGAAGCAGATAATGCAGTGATATCTGACGATGTCAAAGAAAGCAAAAAACCAATACAAGGAAAAGCGAAAGAAAAAGAGACACAAGATATTCTAAATAAGATGTTGCAAACAGGGAGTTTAGAAGAAAAAACAGCTATTCATACAGAAGAAAAGAAAGATGGAATAAAAGGTGGAATGAAAGGCGGGCAACTGACAACGGCACCCACACCAGTAGTTACAAACACAGATGTAGATATGCCAGAAGTAAAAAATGCAAATAGTAAATTAGAAGACTTACTACCAGACACGACACCAAAAAAAGAAGAAAAAGCAAAAGAGAATCAACAGGACGATACAGAAACAAAACAAGAAGAGGGTATGACAAATACAATTTTTGTGGCACGTTCCAAAAATGAAGAAGAAACAAAAAGTGAGTTAGATGGGGCAAAAGGGGTAGACAAAAAGAAAGATAAGAAGAAACCAGTAGAAAAAAGACAAGAAACCAAGACAATAACTGAAAAATTAGAAATAAAAGAATACCAAATTGACGAAGAAATAGAACATGAGATTGTAGAAGTAAAAACGCCAGCGTGGACGAGCACAGTAGAAAAAATTGGGAAACGAACAGAACAAGTAGAAAGTAAAGAAAAAAAAGCAGACACACACGAGGTAAACTCAAGCAATCAAACAGATAAAAAAACGACAAGTACACATGTTGCAAGTGCAAACAATCAAATAGAGAAACCAGAGGAAGTGGAAAGTACCAACAACAAATTACAGGAATTATTATCTGGAATGATGCACACACAAGAATCAAGTGGTGCAGAAAAAATAGTGATACAAAAAGAAACAGCAAAGACAGAAAATCCGAAGATACAAAGAGAGTGGGCAGAACCAAACAAAGCTGAAGAAGTGGTAAAGACGAAACAATCAGATAAACAAAAATCACAGAAAAACCCTGCAAAATCGGGACAACCAGATAAACAAGAATCACAGAAAGAGTCTGTGAAGTCAAAAAAGGCAGAAAAAGCAAAACCACAGCAGAAATCCACGAAGTCAGAAAATGCAGAAAAACCACAACAGGAATCTGCAAATTCAAAAAATAAAGAAAATAAAGAAAA
>JGI994J12354_10004752_pt1 | contig 12055 bp, 7 predicted proteins | sample IntmicLarv3ML3BL_FD_12354 | JGI IMG/M metagenome (IMG submission 12354) | reverse complement strand
GTTAAAATCGCTCCTCGACATGAGAGTTATCAGACTGTCGGCATCCGAAAGGTGGAAGTCCGTTATGTTTAAAAGCACTCCGCCAATCAGCGAGAACAGTCCTGCGGCAAGCGAACAGACAATCGTCGCAACTATTGCTGAAATCGTCTTTGGATTGAGTCCGTCGATAACCGACATGATCAGAACCGAGCATATTCCCACAAGCAAAGTCGATGCAAGAATCGGAGGAACTCCCTTAAAAAGCAACGGAATGAAAACGCACAGAATACAGAAAATCGTTATCAAAAGACCGAAAAGAGCTTTCACTCCTTTCTTTCCGCCGACCGCGATGAGCACCGCGCAGAATATCAGCACGAAAATGACTACTCCAATTGTGCGGTTGTAGGTGTAAACGCCGTAAATTGTGACTCCCCCGCCGTCGGAAACGTTGACCAAAAGCCGCGTTCCTTGCTTAGAGAGCACTCCGCTCTGGCGCGCTACAGGGCTTTCAACAGTGACAACTTCGCCCTTATATTCGCCCGATGTAATCTTGAGTTCAAGCGTCTGGATTCCTATCGGTTTTCCTGTCACAGGGTCGGGAGAGAGGCTTTCAGAAACAATCTTAGTGACCGTGGCTTGGTCGTAAGAAACATCGCCGCGACTGTTGATTTTCGGGACTCCTCCTGCATTTGCAAACAACGCCAAAGCCCCGAGTATAAAAATACTCAGGGCGATTGGCAAACATTTTTTCAAGAGGAAATGCTTATCAAGTTTAATCATTATGAAATGGCTTTCTTCAAAATCCACAAGGCGTCTTCTGCTCCTATAGAGCCGGAATTCACATTATCCGTAGCGTGTTTCGCAAGATACGAAAGTCCTGTGAACTGTCCGGATGCAGTCTTAAGAGCAAGCAGTGCATCACTAATCTCTACCTTACCATTAAGGTCGGCGTCACCCGGGATTACCTGTGTAGTGTCTTTAGTAATTATTACTGTGTCCATAATGCTCGGAGTTCCTCCGATAGGATTACGGTATGTGGTAACAGTAAAGCTGTCGCCTGTGGCATCAATAACAGAGAACTGCGGGTCACGGTAATCGAAGCTTTTCGCTACCCAAGACGGGTTACCAACAAGGTCGTAGAATTTAAGTCCTGATGTGCTTGCGGTAATGTACTGAACGCCCATAGGATTTACAATCGGAGCATTCAAATTATACGATGTATTCGGAACCTGCGCCTTCATGATATAAGAACGAGCATATGTATGGTCGTGGCCATTAAGCACAAAGTCGATACCCATTTTCTCGTAATACGGAGTAAGATTCATGCGCATATCATAAGGAGAAAGATCTCCGCCAAGGTCGGTTTTTTGAGCGTGCTGACCCGCGCCGTACACGTCTTGGTGAGTTACCGCCACACGCCATTTTGCTTCGGGATGAGCCTTAATCGCGCGGTCAATGTTCTCGCGGTGAGCAGACATGTCATGGCTGTTACCATTGATGATTATATAAAGAGTATTCCCGTATGCATAGAAGTAATCTCCGCCGCCGCCCACATCGCCGAGGTTGCTTGCGTTCGGCTGGTTATATTGAGGGCGAACTCTGCTGTCTTTATCGTGGTTGCCAAAGTTTTGCATGAACGGGATTGACGGGAAAATACTGTTGTTTTTCAAGTGGAAAAACTCTTCATCTGTACAATGGTCAACTTGGTCGCCTGCGGCAACTATGAACGCTGCGTTCGGAGCATACTCCATAGCTTTTGTCATATTGTTTGCAAATGCTATTCCATCGTTCGCCACGCCGTTGCCACCGCCGATTTGCGGGTCGCCAACGAAAATCGCTTGGTACTCGCCCGAGGCGGTTATAGTCTGCGTATCGAATGTGTACTCTTTGCTCCACTGGTCGGTTTCAGTGTTTCCGACTTTATATGTGTACGTTTCACCCTGCTGAAGCCCTACTATCGTAACTTTACAGTTTGCGGTTGTTCCGTTTACTGCACGTACTCCCATGAATTTCTCGTCCATTCCATTACCTGTTACCCAAACAGCAGCATCGTCAGTAGTATTTTCACTTCCGTCAACGATTTCCTCTGTGACTCGTATAGATTTTATCTTGCCGCCCCAACCGTTTGTCGGAGTTTGGTCGCCAAGTCTGATATAAAGGAAATCGTCCTCTGCATAGTCCGCAAGGTCGATATAGACATACTGACGTTTTCCGCCTGCGTCGCCCATGCCTGCAAGTTTCGGGTCACTCATCGTTTCGCCCCATGTTGCTGTATTTGCGACGGCATCATAGTCGGTAGCAAGATTGAGAGTATAGTTGTTCACAAGGTCAAGTACGACTGTGCCTACGCCGTTGAAATCCGAAATCGGGAGCTTATATATAACATATGCACTATTGTCAACGAAGCGTCCATCGCCGCTTGCGATAGCAGAACCGCTGTTCTTTGCAATGTTTGCGAGCTCGTCCGCTCCGCCCAAGCAGTTAAAGCTATAGTCGTTCGGTCCTGGTTCAGGAACGTCGAGAGGCATAACGGTTTCAAGCCATGCGAAGTTGCGCTCGCCCTCGTTTTCGCCGATATGGAATGTGATGTTTTCGGGTTTATACTCCGCCGCCTTAGTTGTAGAAGCAAGTTTTATATCCGCATAGATGTCAGAAGATGACTGTTTGTCATTCAACATGATAAGCGTGATAGTGTTTGCCCCCTCTTTGAAAAGCGACACGGGGACGTATGAGTTAAGATTTACCATCTTGCCCGAGTCAGTGTTTTCTAAGAAGTTTCCGACAACCGATGCTCTGCGGTATCCGTATATATAACTGTCGCCTGTGCCCTGATTAGCGTTCGCGTTATACAAAGCAGCCTGTTTGTTATTTACCAAAACGGCAAGTCCGTCATCTGCAATAGCAGATATAAGGAAGCCTTTTATATCTTCAAGGCTGTCAATTTGAATAGTCTTCTGTGCAATCGTTCCGAACTTTCCTGTCGGAATTGATGTTCCTGCGGTATGGGTATAGTCCATCGAAAAGCTTTGATTTCCGTCCATACCGGTAATTGTACCAACATGTCCGTTGGTTACATGCTTTTGGAAATTACTGCCGACATTTCCATATCCCATGGGGAGTTTGCCGTCTGTCCAAGTGCTGTCGTCAAGTCCCGCGGACGGGAACGGACCGTTCGGAGCAATCGCATCAAACTGCATGTATTTCCAGTCGTCGCTTCCCCAATCGAGCACAGTTACAGGAGGGTCAGTTTCGGGCTCTGCGGTACTATCCGATACAAGCTTTATGTCCGCATAAAGGTCAGAAGAAGTGCGTGTGTCATTAACGACAATAACAGTGATAGTATTTTCGCCAACTTGGAAGAGCGATGCAGGGACTTCTATGTCCTTATTAATCATATCACCGTGAGTGTTATCGTCCATGTTGTCGACAACCTGCGAGCGGCGATAGCCGTAAGCGGTTATATCACTTGTGTTGTTTCCTGTGCTGACATTAAGCAGAGCAGCCTCTTGGTTGTTCACAAGCACCGCTGCGCCATCGTCTGCGACGCCCGAGATCAAGAATTGACGTATTCCGTCAAGACTGTCTATATTAATCTTTTTCTGTGCCACTGTACCGTATTTGCCGTTTGGTATTACCGTTCCCGCGGTATGAGTATAGTTTATAGTGGTTCCTTTGTTCGAGAGGTCTCCGCTCCAACCGCTTTGAATGCTTGTCAAGAATTGTCTTCCTGCATTCGCATAACCAATCGGCATATTCGCAGCAGTCCAAGTGCTGTCGTCAAGTCCTGCTGACGGGAACGGACCTGCGGGAGCAATCGCATCATACTGAGTGTACTTCCAGTCATCACTCCCCCACTCTATGATAGTTTCATAATATGAAGTTATGTCAATCTTCAAATCACCGTAGAGGTCAGAAGACGAGCGAGTGTCGTTCAAAAGCATATATGTAAGGACGTTTTCGCCCTCTTTGAAGAGGTTTTTATTTATAAGCACGTCCTTATGAATCATGTACCCATGCTCTGGGCCGCTTGTGCCGTCCATGTCACCAATAACCTTATGGCGGCGATAGCCATAGGTTGTTATGTCGTTTGCTCCGTTCCCTGATGTCGAATTGAAAAGCGAAGCCTCGACATTGTTTATAAGCAAGACTGCTCCGTCATCGGCAACCGATGAAAGGTAAACCGCTTCAATCGCGTCGATGTCTGTAACGGTTATCTTTTTCTGCGCTATCGTGCCGTATTTGCCGCTTGGTATAACTGTTCCAGAGGTATGTGCATAGTCTATTGTGACGTCTTTGGCTGTCAGATTACCGCTTCCGCCGCTTTGAATGTGCGTCAAAAACAGTCTTCCTGCATTCGCATAGCCAATCGGCATGTTCGCCGCTGTCCAAGTGCTGTCGTCAAGTCCTGCTGACGGGAACGGACCTGCGGGAGCGTTCGAGTCATACTGAGTGTACTTCCAACCGTCGCTTCCCCAATCAAGGAGCGTTGTTTTCTTCACCGTTCCGCCAGACTCTTCGCCCAACACAGCGGGGAAATAAGAGATGACAGAAGTTGCGACAATCGCGAAAGCAATAACGAATAATAAAAACTTTTTCATGATTTTCACCCTAAAGGTTTTGAAATATATTTAAAGTATAGCACATAACTTTCGCAAAATCACTATATTTTACGGACATTTTTTTGCTATATTCGGACACAATTTGTTGTCGAAAGTATAGCAAAAGCGTTCCACTTTCGTGGAACGCTCTCAGAAATCTAAATTATTTTGCGGCCGCAAGCAACTTCTCGATAGTAGGTTTTTCGCCCTCTGCCATGGCGTTGTTGTACTTCATAGCGAACTTAGCAATCTGCTCGTCATCAAGTTCAAAAAGCTCTTTAAACACAGGTTCGAACATGTCGCGGAGCGTTTCGCAATCCTCTTCATCAACGCTTTCAGCAGTGTCGAAGCTCCACTGGTCGTCGAAGTATACTCCTGCTTGATCTAAATATTTCTGTGCTTCCTCTTTGGTTTTGCAGATGCCGTCCGCGAAGTCAGCATAAACTTCCGCCTCTTGACCATGCTCGCTTCTGTAGAGGAGCACGGGCATGATTTCAGGAGGACAGCCTGTTCCGTTGCAGACCTCTGCCATATCAAGGCTCTGGTATACCTCGTGGTCGAGGTCGTTAGTTTTGATGAAACGGAAGTAAAGCGGCAAATATTTCGCATCAGCTTTGCAAAGTTCTCTGATAAGAGAGTTGCCCGCCTGCTCTTCGTCGCTTTCCCACATAGTTTCGTTTTCTTCGTTGAACTCGATGATTTTTTCAAGGAGTTCCGCCATAAGCGAGTGGAGTTCCGGGAATTTTATTGCCTCAACTGCGAGGACATTTTCAGCAGAATAACGCTCTGTATCCGAGTACTCTTCGAATAATGTATCTTGAATTAAATATCCCTCTTGCTCGCACAGTTCGTCAGGAAAAAGAGTGCAAAACCAATCGAAGCTTTCGGCGTCGCCTGAATCGAATTCTGCAATTAAGTTCTCTAATGTTTCTTTAAGAAAATCTTTTGTATATTCCACGGGCTAAGCTCCTTTTTGGATTTGATGAGTGTTGAGGTTATTATAGCTTAAACATAGATGTTTGTCAAGCGAGTGTGAGAATAACAAAACGAACCGCATAAAATGCAGTTCGCTTAGAGGGTGGCGGAGAGTGAGGGATTCGAACCCTCGATACCTTGCGGTATACATGATTTCCAATCATGCGCGCTCGGCCGGACTACGCGAACTCTCCATAAAAATTGTGCTAAAATATTATACCATATTTCAGCACAATCGTCAAGTATAAATTACTGTTTTTTACTTAGCTATATCCTGCGCACGACTCTCTCTAATCAAATTAACTTTAACCTGACCGGGATATTGCATTTCCGCCTCTATCTTCTGAGCGATATCATGAGCAAGAATTTGCATTTTGTCGTCAGTAATCTTCTGCGGAGAAACGATAACGCGAATTTCACGTCCTGCCTGAATTGCAAAGGATTTCTCTACCTCGGGATATGCGTTTGCAATCTCTTCAAGCTTTTTAAGACGAGCAATATACGCCTCCATATCTTCGCGGCGTGCCCCGGGACGAGCGGCAGAAATAGCGTCAGCGGCGGCTACAATGCACGCCAAAGCAGTCTTCGCCTCTACGTCGCCGTGGTGAGCTTCGATAGCATGAATGATATCAGGGCTCTCTTTGAATTTCTTCGCTACCTCAACGCCGATAGCAACGTGGCTTCCTTCAATCTCGTGATTGAGCGCCTTTCCGATATCGTGAAGCAAGCCTGCTCTTTTTGCCTTCTGTTGGTCAACTCCAAGCTCTGCTGCCAAAAGACCTGAAAGATACGCAACTTCCATCGAGTGATTGAGCACGTTCTGCCCGTACGAAGTACGAAATTTAAGACGACCTAAAATGCGTTGCATTTCAGGATGAATGCCTGGGATTTTCGTTTCAAGACAGGCTTTTTCGCCCTCTGCCTTGATGATATTGTCAACCTCTGCGCGAACCTTTTCAACAGTTTCTTCAATGCGAGCAGGATGAATTCGTCCGTCAGTTATAAGTTTTTCAAGACTGCGGCGAGCAATCTCACGGCGCACGGGGTCGTGGCATGAAATAGTAATCGCCTCGGGAGTATCGTCAACGATAAAATCTACTCCTGTAAGCTGTTCAAGAGTGCGGATGTTGCGCCCCTCGCGGCCGATAATGCGGCCTTTAAGCTCGTCAGATGCTATTGGAACACTTGAAACAGCGTACTCTGTAACATAGTCAGAAGCGAGGCGATTGATAGCAAGAGAAATATATTCTTTCGCTTTTTCGTTTGCTACATCTTTGACGTTTGTTTCGATGATGCTTATGCGCTGAGCTTTTTCGTGGTCCAGTTCTAAATCCAAAGCACTTAAAAGCTCTGCTTTTGCTTGCTCTGTAGTAAGATTTGCCACACGCTCGAGCTGTGCCATCTGTGTATCTTTAAGGCGCCCTGCCTCTGCGAAGCGTTCGTCAGCAGCAGCGATTTTTTCGGCAATAACATCTTCTTTCTTTTCGATATTCTCGGTCTTGCGGTCGATTGTTTCTTCTTTCTGAGCAAGACGGCGCTCCATACGATTGATTTCTCCGCGGCGCTCTTTAAGCTCGCGCTCGGTTTCTTGACGGAGTTTATGACTTTCATCCTTTGCGGCTAACAAAGCCTCTTTTTTCGCTGTTTCAGCGGATTTTTGTGCATCGGCAAGAATCGTTTTTGCTTTTGCCTCGGCAGAGTTTGCCTCTGTCAAAGCCTCTTTTTTGCGGAATTCTATGCCCTTTTTGAAAGCGAGTTTATAGCAAACAACCGCGGCGACTATTCCGCAGATTGCTATTCCCGCTGTCAAAATGATAGTAATTGGTTCCATTTATTTTTTCCTTAATATATAGTTTACAGCAATTTCTTGCTGACTTCTTCTCTTTCTCCTTAGTCGAAAAATGCTCCGTGAATTGCGTTCACAGCCTTTTCAGACTGCGATTTCGCTACAAGCACTGAAATCTTTATCTCGCTTGTGGAAATCATGCTGATGTTAATTCCCGCAGTGAACAAAGCTTCGAACATCTTGCTCGCTACGCCCGGATTGCTCACCATTCCCGTTCCGACAACAGAAACTTTTGAAACATCCTCTGATACATCAATAGATTTTGCCCCCACAACTTCGGCGATGTCCTGCAAAGCCTCTTTTGCGTTTACAAGTTCTGTATCGGGAACAGTAAAGCTGATGTCCTTTGTTCCGTCGCGGCCGACAGACTGCAAAATTATGTCGACATTGATGCCCTTTTTCGCAAGAGCAGTAAAAATCTTAAATGCCATACCGGGGGTATCGGTAAGTCCGATTACTGAAAGTCTTGCGCTGTTGTTGTCGGCGGTTACGCCGCTTATCATCATTTTTTCCATTTTAGTTTTTTCCCTTACAATTGTTCCGCTTTTGTTTTCATAGCTCGACAAAACCTCAAGCTCTACGCCGTATCTCTTCGCCATTTGCACACTTCTGTTGTGCAGAACCTGTGCGCCGAGAGTGGCGAGTTCAAGCATTTCGTCATAGGTGATTTCTTCAAGTTTTCTCGCATTTTTCACCTTACGCGGGTCGGCGGTATAAACGCCGTCAACGTCGGTGAAAATCTGACATTTATCCGCATGAAGTGATGCTGCCAAGGCTACAGCCGAGGTATCAGAGCCTCCGCGACCAAGCGTTGTGATATCATCATTTCGGCAGAGCCCTTGAAAGCCCGCCACGATTACGATTTTCTTCTGTTCAAGCTCTTTTGTCAAACGCTCTGTATTCACGCTTCGAATGCGAGCCTGCATGTTATTGCTAGTTGTTACAAATCCCGCCTGCCAGCCCGTTAGGCTTACCGCAGGAAAGCCGATATCCTCAAGAGCCATTGCGAGAAGTGACATTGAAATCTGTTCGCCCGCAGAGAGGAGCACGTCCATCTCGCGCGGGGATGGATTGCCATTGAGTTCTGCCGCTTTCTCGATAAGATCGTCGGTTGTATCGCCCTGAGCAGAAACAACGACAACAACGCTGTTTCCTGCTTTGTAGGTATCAGAAACGATTTTTGCTACATTTTTTATTCGCTCGGCATCTTTCACAGATGTTCCGCCGAATTTTTGAACTATTAGTGCCATTTATTACCTTTCAAATATTAATGTACTTTGGGCAATATATGCAAGACACACCACAATAAGGAGTATCGCAATAATGGTTTTAGTTGACGGAAAATTCAATTTTCCTTTCGACACAAGCTGCCCAAGGCCTTGCGTTTTTTCATTAATAAATTCTGCGAACTGCTCTGACTCGCCAAAAATAAACGTGTTTTTTTCAACTATTGCCGTGCGATTTGCTTCAAAATAGATTATAAAATATTCGTTATAACTCGCAAAATATTTTATCTTGTCATAGCTGTATCTATTAGTTGTCGTACCAGTAGAAATTTCTATATCATTGCCGAATGTGCATGTTCTGATAAGCTTTCCGTTTTCCATAAACACGCAACTTTTTTTGTAAATCATCGAAGGGATAGTGGCCTTGAAAATGAAAAGCGCGATTGTTGACAGCACCAATAAACAACCCAAAGCTATCATATTTTCGTCGCCGGTCGCAATGCTCAACGCTATTTCTGCCACTCCGAAAGCGCCGAAAAGAATCCACATCACATACGGAATCCACCATTTGAAGTTATCCGGACGTTTGAGCCAAGGCGAGTTCCACTTTTTTATGTGAGCTTTTGTAAGCTCGTGACTTGTAACAAACTTTATGTTTTCCATAGTCTACTCCAACACGGGGAAAACCCTCGCTCCCTCGGGTCTTGTCTGCGACTTAGTAATCACTCCTTCAACGCACCAACGGCGTTGATACTCCTCATACGGCGCAACCATAGAACCATCGCTGTCGGTCCAGCACATGACACTATTTCCGCCTCGTGCCGCTTGGATTATGTCTGCCACTACTGCGCTTGCTGTAGGCATTTTGCCCGCACCCCTGCCGATAAAAGTCACATCGTCAACTGCGTCGCCGATTGCTACTACTCCGTTATATACCCCGTTCACGACAGAAAGAGGAGTTCCTTTTTTCACAAGTGTCGGCTCGCATGAAACTTCTATAAGTCCGTCAGAGCGTTTTTTATAGTTTCCGATAAGCTTGATAACAAACCCCAGTTTATCAGCAGATTTAATATCGTCAAGAGTGATATCGCGAATTCCCTTGGTGAAAACCTTATCAGGATAGACATGCTTTCCGCATGCAAGCGAACTCAAAATAGCGATTTTGCGCCCCGCATCAAGTCCGTCAACGTCTGCCGTCGGGTCTTTTTCTGCGTATCCAAGCTCTTGCGCTTCTGTCAAAGCAGAGTCAAAGCTCATGCCGTTTGTGAACATTTGCTCAAGAATATAGTTCGTTGTTCCGTTAAGAATGCCCGAAATCTTTTCGATGTTATTCGCAGCAAGGCAACGTGCAAGCGGACGTATTATCGGAATTCCTCCGCCGACAGATGCCTCGAAAAGAAAAAGAACTCGGTGCATAACCGCAAGTGCAAGAAGTTCTGCACCATGCGCCGCAACAAGCTCTTTATTTGAAGTAACAAACGATTTTCCGGCGGCCAAACAACGTTTCGCCGCTTCATAAGCAAAGGAAACACCACCCATGCATTCTGCGACAATCGCAACTGATGGGTCGTTAACTATTATGTCAAAATCTTTAGTAAATTGTTCTTTGTATGGGGAATTCGGGAACTCTCTTAAATCAAGTATATATTTTAAGTATATCTGACGGTCGTCCAAACGTGATTTTATCGTATCAGCATTGCCAAAAAGCAACTCTGCCACGCCGGAACCGACAACCCCGTGCCCCAAAAGGGCGACGTTAATCATAGGTAAGTTTTTAATATGTATGATAATCCAAGTTAAAGATTATTATACCACATATACAGAAAGTTGTCAAGTATAGAATTCAAATTCTATACTTGACAACTTTTCAAAATTTATATTTAGAATATCAAAGCGGTTTTGTGTTCGCCCGTTTGCGAAAAGTGAACCCACTCGCAGATATTAACAGCATGGTCAGCAATACGTTCGATATATTTCGCAATAAGCAAAAAGTCGATAGCATTGTCAACATTATGAGGCTGTGAGGTGAAGATATCTGTAAGTTCTTCCTTTATAAGATTGAAGTATGCATCAACCGCATCGTCGCTTTCCTTGGTCTTTTCCGCTAACTCGAGGTCGTAATCCACGTAAGACTTAACTGCATCACGCACCATTTTAATTGCCGCAGTAGCCATCTGACTTATATGTGTAGAGTCAGAAAACGCATTTTTATCGTCAATACGCTTGCTAAGCTCTGCTATGTCAACGGCGTGGTCGCCCAAACGCTCCATATCATTCGCGATTTTAAGAGCAGTCGTGATTTTTCTAAGGTCAGATGCAATCGGCTGTTCACTTGCGATAAGCCAAAGGCATTTCGACTCGATCGTTTTTTCCGCCGCGTTTATCTTTTTGTCGTTTTTCACGACAGATTTACAGAGTTCCAAATCGTTATGCTTAAACGCTTTGATGGAATCTTCGATAGCCGTTTCTACGAATCCTCCCATTTCAATCATTAATATATGAAGCTGCTTGAGTTCGTTTTCAAAGTTTTTGCGGCTCATAATTTACTCCTTTAGTTATTGTTTTATTAGTGTTATGCTGTTTTCAAGCACTCCGTTTTCTGTGTATAATCTTCTCAATTTCCCCGACAAACAAGGGAACAATAGACAGCCCAATCATAATAAGCCAATGGTAAATGCTTACAGGAGAGCAATGGAATACTCCTGAAAGCTGCGGAATAGCAGCCACCGCGGTGATGAACGCAATAGAGAACATCAAAGCGAAGAAGAGAGGTTTGTTCGACATAAAGCCCAGTTTGAAGATTGATTTTGTGTTGCTTCTGGCGTTGAAGATATTAACCACCGACGACCAACCGACAATCACAAATGCCATTGTGATACCTGCTTCTTGCGAGGGGATAATCCCGCCGGGGAGCTGAACAAAACGACCGATATAAAATCCCAGCAGCGAAATTATAGTGAAAGTTGCCACCATAATTCCGCATTTCAGCGCAAGCCCGTTCGCAAAAATCCCTGCATCTTTTTTAAGCGGCTTTCTTTTCATTGCATCAAGGTCGGGCTCTCTGCACATGAAAAGGTCGGGGATACCGTCGGCAACAACGTTAATCAAAAGCAACTGTATCGCCACAAGCGGAGCGCCCCAACGGAACAAAATCGCCAAAATCATTATGAAAATTTCAGAGATATTACAGCTTATCAGCGAATAGAGCACCTTGCGAATGTTGTGATAAACGCGCCTGCCCTCTGCCACTGCATCTACTATCGAAGCGAAGTTATCATCAGTAAGCACAACATCGCTCGCGCTTTTCGAAACGTCCGTACCCGAACCCATTGCCACGCCGACATCTGCCGCTTTAAGCGCGGGCGCGTCGTTTACTCCGTCGCCTGTCATAGCGACAACTTCGCCTTGAGCTTGCCATGCCTGTACTATTC
>JGI994J12354_10004751_pt1 | contig 12057 bp, 12 predicted proteins | sample IntmicLarv3ML3BL_FD_12354 | JGI IMG/M metagenome (IMG submission 12354) | reverse complement strand
CGTGATGGATACCCGCCGCATCATCACAGTGGAGGATCATTCCGTCATCGGCGGCTTGGGCGGCGCGGTTGCGGATGTTATTGCCGCCTCCGGCAAGGGCTGCGCATTCCAGAAGCTGGGCTTCCAGGATGTTTTTGCCCCCATCGGCCTGCATGAGGACATCATGTCCATCGCGGGCATCGACTCCAACGGCATCATCGCCGCCGTGCGCGAAACCATGGGCAAGGACTTCGAATTGGATGAGGACTGGAGTGACGAAGTCTGAGGGGGAAAATTCAACCCTTTGCTGTCTGACGACAGCAATATTGCACTGGGAGCTGCGGCTCCCAGCACAATACCGGATTGAATTTCCGCGCGCGTTGAATTTATGTAAAGGATGATCGGTAATGATATCACAACAAGATTTGTTTACCAACAAACTGATTTTAAATGCCATTCTCCCCCTGCTTAAGGTCATTGCGACGGATGACCCGAAGCTGGCGGCGAAGTTTGCGCGCGCACACGCGGTGATTCAAATCAGCGCCAAGTGCGAGGACGCGCCCGAGGGCAAGGTGGCAACGCATTTCGTTGTCAACTCCGGCGAGTGGCTGGTGCACAACGACCGCGTCACCAAGGAGCCGCATATTGAGCTGGAGTTCAAGAGCATTGAGGCCATGAACGGCTTTTTCAAGGGTACGATGAATCTTTCTACCCTGCCGAAAATGCACGGCGTGCTCAAAAAGACGGGGCTGTTTGCCTCCTTTATGATGCTGTTGCTCAAGATGTCCTCCCTGCTCACGGCCAAAGCACCGCCGGAGGATGAGGCCACGAAGGCGCTGCTGGTGAAATGCTTCTTCTATCTGTTGCCTGCTGGCATCAGCCAGCTCAACAAGCTGGGGCACGAGAAGATTCACGATTGGACGAGCAAGAGCCCCGACCGCGTGTATGCCCTGGCGGTCAACGGCCACCCGGAGGTCGCCTCCTACATCCGCATCAAGGCGGGCAAATCCAAGGCGGGGCGCGGCGAATACACGCGCGCCATGCCGTTCTTCACCCTGCGCTTTGACAGCTTCAACAGCGCGCTGGGCATTCTCATGTCCACAGACGATATGCTCGAAGCCACCAAAGCGGGTCGCCTGATTATGGATGGTGCCCCCGAATTCGGCGCGCAGCTGGGCGAATTTTTGCTCACTGTGGGTGAATACGTGCAATAATGAACAAGAACATGACATCCCGCCTGATACAAACGCTGGACACCACGCTGCGCGACGGCGCGCAGGGCGAGGGTGTATCCTTTTCCGTGAGCGACAAGCTTCAGATTGTGCGTGCACTGGATGCCTTTGGCGTGAGCTGTATTGAGGCGGGGATGCCCGGCTCCAACCCCAAGGACGAAGAATTTTTTCACAAAGCCGCCGCATTGCCTTTGCGCAATGCGCGGCTTTGCGCGTTCGGGCGCACGGCGCGCCCCGGCGTTTTGCCGCAGGAGGATGCCGAAATCGCGGCGCTTCTCTCTGCAAACACACCCACTGTTGCCATCTTCGGCAAGGCCTGCGCCGCGCAGGCCACGGAGGTTCTTGGTATTTCCCCCGAAGAAAATCTGACGCTGGTGCGCGAGAGTGTTTCTTGCCTTTGCGCGCAAGGGCGCGAGCTTTTCTTTGACGCGGAGCATTTTTTTGACGGCTATGCCCAAAACGCGGACTATGCCCTCGCCGTGCTGCGAGAGGCGGCGAACGCGGGCGCTGCGGCGCTGGTGCTTTGCGACACCAACGGCGCTGCTTTGCCGCAGATGGTTGGCGAAGTCACTTCCACCGTCTGCGCGGCGTTCCCGGATATCGCCGTTGCCATCCACTGCCACAACGACATGGGCTGCGCCACGGCAAACAGTCTGCTCGCCGTGGCTGCGGGCGCGTCCCAGGTGCAGGGCACACTCACCGGGCTGGGCGAGCGTTGCGGCAACGCGGATTTGAGCCAGATTCTGCCTGCTCTGCAGCTGAAATGCGGCTATGAAACCGCCGTGCAGATGGAGCAGCTTTCCGCCGTCTGCCGCAAAATCGCGGAAATCACCAACACGCGCATTGAGCGCAGCCGCCCCTACATCGGCGCGAGCGCCTTCGCCCACAAGGGCGGGATGCACATTGACGCCATGCGCAAGCAGGAGGGCTCGTTTGAGCATATCGCGCCGGAGGCCGTGGGCAATCGGCGGCGCTTTTTGATCAGCGAGGTCACCGGGCGCAGCGGCGTGCTGCAAAAGCTCCACAGCCTGTATCCGCTTTTGGAGAAGGACAGCGACCAGACGGCGCAAATCCTGACCAAACTCAAGGAGCTGGAGCATGCGGGCTATCAATTTGAGGCGGCGGATGCCAGCTTTGAGCTGATGGTGCGGCGCACCCTGGGCGACTTCACGCCGCATTTTGACTTGGTGCTGTATAAGACCATCGGCGAATACCCGGTTTCCCCCGGCGCTGCTCCGGCCTCCGCCACGATTCAATTGGCGGTGGACGGCCAAAGCGAAACCACCGCCGCGCTGGGCAGCGGCCCCGTGAATGCGCTGGATTTGGCATTGCGCAAGGCGTTGACCGTCTTTTACCCCGAAATCGGGCAGATTCGCCTGACGGACTATAAGGTGCGCGTACTCGACCAGGACAGCGCCACCGCCGCAAAGGTGCGCGTACTGATTGAAACGCGGGACGCAAGCAGCAGCTGGGTCACCATCGGCGTATCGGACGACATCATCCGCGCGAGCCTGTTGGCGCTGGTGGACTCCATGGAATATAAACTGCATATGAAATGAATTTCCTCGCCGCAGAGCGGCGAGGTATCGCCGGGGAATTATCGGAATCCGCCGCAAGCGGCGGGGTATTAGACCCGGCAACGAAATTCTTGTGAATAATCTCCACATGAAATAGAGACAGGGGGAAGCATTGATGGGCATGACCCTCACGCAAAAAATTCTTTCCGCCAAGCTGAGCGGACGCTCGCTCACGGCGGGTGAGCTGATTGAAATTGAGCCGGATTTGGTTTTGGGCAATGACATCACCGCGCCCGTGGCGATTGAGGAATTCGCGCGGCTGCAAGATGCTGCACTGCGTTGCCCGGAGCGCGTAACGTTGGTGATGGATCACTTTGCGCCCAACAAGGACATTCTCGCGGCGGAAAATTGCAAAAGCTGCCGCTCGTTTGCCGAAGCACATGGCATCGAGCGCTTTTTTGACTGCGGCGAAATGGGCATTGAGCACGTCCTTTTGCCCGAAAAGGGCATGGTGACGGCGGGTGATGCCGTCATCGGGGCGGATTCGCATACCTGCACCTACGGCGCGCTGGGGGCATTTTCCACCGGGGTCGGCTCCACGGATTTGGCGGCCGCCATGGCCACAGGCAAATGCTGGCTCAAGGTACCGGACGCGCTGCAAATCCTGCTGCGCGGCAAAACGCGGGAGTGGGTCTCCGGCAAGGATGTCATTCTCCACCTCATCGGCAAAATCGGCGTGGAGGGCGCGCGTTATCAGTCGCTGGAATTCAGCGGCGCGGGTGCCGCGAGCCTCACGATGGACGACCGCCTTTGCATCTGCAACATGGCGGTGGAGGCGGGCGCGAAAAACGGCATTTTCGCGGCGGACGACCAGACCCTTGCCTTTCTGCGGGAGGCGGGTGCAAAAGAACCGAGCGTCCTCGCCGCCGACGCGGACGCTGTCTATACCCGCACCGTGGAAATCAATCTGGACGACATCACGCCGACCGTCGCCTTCCCGCATCTGCCGGAGAATGCCAAGACCTTCGGCGAGTTCGGCGACATTCCGATTCAGCAGGTGGTCATCGGCTCCTGCACCAATGGGCGGCTTTCGGATTTGGCCTGCGCCGCCGCAATTCTGCAAGGCAAAAAGGTGGCAAAGGGCGTGCGCGTGATTGTCATCCCCGGCACGCAGAAGGTCTATCTGGACGCGCTGAAGGCCGGGTACATCCAAGCCTTCATTGAGGCGGGCGCGGCGGNTTCCACCCCCACCTGCGGCCCCTGCCTGGGCGGCCACATGGGCGTTTTGGCGGCGGGCGAGCGCGCCGTCTCCACCACAAACCGCAACTTCGTCGGCCGCATGGGCAGCAGCAAATCCGAGGTCTGCCTCGCCTCCCCCGCCGTGGCCGCCGCGAGCGCCTTGACGGGGAAGATATCGCAGCCGAGTGAGATATTTTAAGGCAGCTTCGCACGATTCGAATAGCCACAACAGAAAAAAATGGAGGAAAAATTATGTTACTCACAAACCTTATTTCAATTCAGGATGCCCTTTTGACGCTCTCCATGGGTGCACTTACGCTTTTCCTGCTCCTGCTGCGTTACGGCATTTGGATTGCCGGCATCATTTTTGGAGTTGTTCTTTTAAAAAAGAAGAAGAAAAAGATGCTCGCCGCTGCCCTGCTCGTTCTGTGCGTCTGCGCCTTTTCTGTGGACATCAGCTTCGCGGTGCGGGATTTGATTTTGTATGGATTTTGAGGGAAAGGAGTGTCACCGCCCATGAACACAAACGGAACCGTTTTCAAATACGGCGATAACGTGGATACGGATGTCATCATCCCCGCGCGTTACCTGAATATTACCGACCGCCGTGCCTTGGCCGCGCATTGCATGGAGGACATCGACCGCGATTTTGCCGCGCGTGTGCAGCCGGGCGATGTGGTGGCTGCGGGCGCGAATTTCGGCTGCGGCTCCTCGCGGGAGCATGCGCCGCTGGTGCTGCGCGAATGCGGCGTTGCCCTCGTGATTGCGCAGAGCTTTGCGCGGATTTTCTACCGCAACGCCATCAACATCGGTCTGCCGATTGTGGAATGCCCCGAAGCCGCGCGGGATGCGCAATCCGGCGACAAAATGCGCATGGACTTTGACAGCGGCGTTATCTATAACGAAACACAGGACAGGCAATACCGCGCTGTTCCCTTCCCCCCATTCATCCAGAATATCATCCGTGCGGGGGGACTGATTCCCGCCATTATGGACGGAACTTTTTGAATAAGGAGACTTTACCATGCAACTGAACATTGCCCTCATTCCCGGCGATGGCATCGGCCCCGAAATCATTGACCGCGCCGTGCAGGTGCTGGACGCGGTGCTTTCACACACACCGCACAGCGGCTGTTATGACAGCCTGCCCGCAGGCGGTGCGGCGCTGGATTTCTGCGGCATGCCCCTGCCTCAGGAAACGCTCGATGCCTGCCTTGCGGCGGACTGCGTTCTGCTCGGCGCGGTGGGCGGCCCCAAGTGGGACACTGTTCCCGGATATCTGCGTCCGGAGCGCGCGCTGCTGGGTCTGCGCAAAGAGCTGGGGCTGTATGCCAATTTCCGTCCGTGCAAAATTCTCCCCGCGCTCACGGCGCAAAGCCCCCTGAAGAACGCAGGGGGTCTTGATTTGCTGATTGTCCGTGAGCTGACAGGCGGCATCTATTTTGGCGAAAGCGGGCGGCGTACTCTCGCGGACGGCGAGAACGCCTTTGACCTGGAATGTTACAGCACGGCGGAAATCGAGCGCATCGGGCGCAAGGCATTCGCGGCAGCGCAGGGACGCAGAAAACAGCTTTGCAGCGTGGACAAGGCCAACGTGCTGGAATCCTCGCGCCTGTGGCGGGAGGTCATGCACCGTTTGGCCGAAGAATATCCGGATGTTGCGTACAGCGATATGCTTGTGGACAACGCCGCCATGCAGCTTGTGCGTGCGCCGCAGCAATTTGATGTCATCGTCACCACGAATCTTTTCGGCGACATCCTCTCGGACGAGGCGGCGCAGCTCACCGGCTCCATCGGGCTTTTGCCCAGCGCCTCCCTGGGCGAAAACGGGTGCGCGATGTATGAACCTATCCATGGCTCCGCGCCGGACATTGCGGGCAAGGGCATTGCCAACCCGCTGGCGGCCATTCTTTCCACCGCCATGCTGCTGCGCCACAGCTATGCGATGGAAGCAGAGGCGGCATGCATTGAAAACGCCGTCACCCGCGCGCTGGACGGCGGTTTGCGCACCCCCGACCTCGGCGGAGACTGCACAACGGCGCAAATGACGCAGGCTGTGATAAATTTCTTGTAAAGTTTTGCATTTTCCTCTTTTCTCCGTGCGCATTTTGTTGTATACTTATATTATCTGTGAAAGCATTCAGTGGAGCACTAGAAAGAATATACATAAGAAGGATGAACCGAAATGGGAAAGAACAAGGTAAAGCTGACAATTTGCGGCAACGACTATTTCATCACCACGGACGATGACGTGAAGTACACCCTCGATTTGGGCAACGAGGTGGATGACCGCCTGAGCAAGCTGCTGAAGGAGAACCCGCGTCTTTCCGTCACCCAGAGCGCGATTCTTGCGGCTTTGGAGTATGCGGACAATGCCAAAAAAGCCTCCCAGACGGCGGAGCATCTGCGTTCCCAGATTCAGCAGTATCTGGAGGATGCCTCCCGCGCGCAGGCGGACGCGGACATTGCCAAGCGCGAGGTGGAGCGCCTGAGCCGCGAGAAGAACTCCCTGCGCCAAACCTATGGAGGGAATTGACGTGACACAGTCCAAAAAGGAAATGATTTTCAGCGAAAAGCCCACAAACAACTGCCACGCCTCCACGGTGCTGCCCTTGGCGGACGGCACGGTGCTGGCCGCCTGGTTCGGCGGCACGAAGGAGGGCAAGGACGATGTGAATATCTGCGTCAGCCGCCGCAGTGCCGATGGCTGGTTCACCCCACAGCAGCTTACGGCCGATCCGGATACCGCGCATTGGAACCCCGTGTTGACCCTGTGCGAGGATGGCAAGGTGATTCTGTTCTTCAAGGTCGGCAAAAAAATCCCGAGCTGGCAGACCTTTTTCTGCATTTCGGCGGACAACGGCGAGAGCTGGTCTGCCCCGCAGGAGCTTGTCCCCGGCGATTCCGGCGGACGCGGTCCCGTGAAAAACAAGTGCATCCGCCTCTCAAACGGCGCACTGCTCGCGCCCGCCTCCACGGAGCACAACAATCTTTGGAAATGCTTTACGGATACCTCCACGGACAACGGCGCAAGCTGGACGCGCTCGGAGGACATCAAAAACCGCGTCGGCCTGCTCAAGTTCGTCGGCGCGATTCAGCCCAGCCTGTGGGAATCCGCCCCCGGCACGGTGCATATGCTCGTGCGCACCAACGCAGGCGAGATTTACCGCGCGGATTCCACAGACTTCGGCGCAAGCTGGAGCGCGCTGTATTCCACCGGGCTGCCCAACAACAACAGCGGTCTGGATTTGGTAAAAATGCCGGACGGCTCCCTGTTGCTGGTGATGAATCCCGTGGGCGGCAACTGGGGCGAGCGCACCCCGCTCGTTTTGCTGCAATCCACCGACAATGGTGCAAGCTGGACGGAGCTGATGAAACTGGAGGATCAGCCGGGCGAGTATTCCTACCCCGCCATCGAGCAAAAAGACGGCAAGGCGTATATTACCTATACCTACAACCGCGAGTATGTCGCGTATTGGGAGATTGGTTAAGCTTCAAGGCAAGGGATGTGAAGGATAACGATGGCGTGGTATCAGATTTTTTTGATTGCTGTCTTGGGACTTGCCGCATTGTTCTTCGTTGTTGGGTTTCTCGTTTCTGCAGCAGCGGGGCTTGTGATAACCAAAGGCAAGGGCAAGCGCATACGTCCGTCACACGCCCGTATGCGTGAAATCAACATCAAAATGGGGCATGTGGACTTTGACGAATACGACCGCACGGAAAAAGAAGCCTTCACCATCCGCAGCAACGGCGCGGACATTATTCAATGGGTATGCGTACGCTTGGGGCAGGATGCCTTAATCGGTTTGCACGGCGAATCCTTGGGCGCGATTACAGTGCTGGAAGAGCTTGGCATGGACGACAAGCTCGCTTTTGTTGTGTCCGACAGTTGCTCCACATCGGTCTATCATAGCTTCCGGGATATTTTCCGTCTGGCTCGCTTTTCCGTTTTTAAGCATATTGAATCAATTCGCGAAGTGGATTTTCCGCTTTGATGTCAAGGATGTCCGCCCGATTGACCATGTTGCCGCATCGGATACGCCGATTCTGTTTATCCACGGTACAAAAGACGCGCCAATGCCCTATACGGAAAGTGAAAAGCTTTATGCCGCTGCGAAAAATCCGCTTTCTCGGCTGGAGCTCTTTGAGGGCGTATGGCATATCGGAGGGCATATGGTGAAGCCGGAGCGATATATACAGCTCGTACGCGAATTCGTGGCTTCGGCTGAAAAAAATGATACGAGAGCGAATAAGTAATATTTTTTAGGAGGTTTCCCCCATGGCAGCATTTTTTCAAAAAGCAGCCGCATTCATTGTTTCCGCATTGCTTACCCTGTTTTCGTTCTGGCCGGCGTTTACGGATTGCCTTTCGGACGCAACGAACAACTACGATTTCGCGGTGGATGCCGCAAAAATCGGCGCGGTCTATGGCAACAAGCTGAGCAACATCAACTCCTGGAGCGCGCAGGGCGTGCCCGCGCAATCGGACTTTATTGAGAGTGACCCCATGCAGTTTGTGGAGTATATCCAGCTCATGCAATGCACGGGCGGCTCGGCGGAGCGCGACCTCTTCCTTGACCCCTATGACCGCAGCGTGAAGGACGACTACAACTTCGCGCCGCTGATTGCGGCCTGCGAAAATGTGCTTGCGCTGGGCGCAAAGCCGCACCTCAAAACCGGCAATGTACCGCTCAAGCTCACCACCGACCCCAAGCTCGGCGTGTTCGGCGTGAACGTCTATCCGCCGGATGACTACAACGAGTATTTCACCTACATCGCCGCCATTACGCAGGCGCTTGCTGCGCGTTTTGGCTTGGCGGAGGTACAGAGCTGGCGCTTCGGCGTACTCACGGAATACGAAAACAAGGATTGGTTTTACGCCAAGAGCGAAACGCCGCAGGATAGCTTTGTTGCCTATTGCAAGCTCTACGACTATACCCTCGCTGCGCTGCAAAGCGTGCTGGGCGAGAACGTGGACATCGGCGCGCATTCCATGTCTGTGGCCGAGGGGCTTTGGGACGAGGGCAAATTCATCGAGCATTGCGCCAAGGGCACCAACTATTATACCGGGCAAATCGGCTCGCGCCTTTGCTTCCTCTCCGCTTCTTATTACGACAGCAACACCGACAAGCTCTCCGACCGCAATGTGGTTCAGGTGCTGGAGGCGCTGCGCAGCAAGGCGCAGAGCGTGGGGCTTGACAACCTGATTTACGGCGTGGACGAGGGCCGCATTCTCAGCGGCACGAAGGGCAAGGACGATTCCGCGCTGAACCTGCGCATTGTGGGGCACAGCTACCAGGCCGCCTACGACGCGCGGATGCTGACCATGCTCTCGCGCGCGGGCTTTGACTACTTCTCCTCCTGGGGTTATCTTTCCGGCGGGCTGTTCAGCGGCTATCCGAGCGTTGCCTACCATGTGGCGGACCGCTACGCCGCGCTGCTGGCGGATAAGGCCGCCGCCGAAACCGCCGTCCAAAAGACCGGCTATATGCAGGACACCGAGGTGGACGTTCTCGCCGGGACGGACAGTGCCAGCGGCAATGTCAGCCTGATGGCGTATAACTTCCGGCCGAAGCTGGCGCATGAGCGCAGCGCGGATGTTACTGTCAGCGTCAAGCTGCCGGAGGGCTATGGTGCATCGGCCACCGTCACCGAATACCGCGTGGACAACAGCGCAAACTATTTTGACGAGTGGATGCAGGACAGAGCACGTTTGGGCATCAGTGATGATGCTTTCGCCTGGTCGCCTGATGACCCTGCGCTGGATACCTGGACGACACTGAATGCGCAGTGGGCAAGAGATTTATATTACAGCGAGCTGCGCGCAGGGTACATTGAAGCCGCCCGTCTCATTCCAACCACCCGCGAAGTGCCGGTGACAGACGGCAGGATTACCCTCACCTTCCCACTCGGTGCCAATACGGCAGTGTTCTTTGATATTGTAAAATAAGACCCGCCAAACAACGCTGCTGCCCATCTGCAAGGCAGGGCAGCAGCATTTTTCCGACGTTCGGCATCGAAGCACCGCTAGAAAATATAGGCTGTTCGTGGCATGAGCGTAACAATATACGGTTTAACCGGCAGACGGCCAAAAAAATTCAATAATTTCCTCTTGCGCCCTCCGCTCATGCATGCTATAATAGGGTCTGTCGAATCCCCCAAAAAATGTGTGGAGATTAATCATGCAGAATTTTGTTATTGCGGCCTCTTCCACGGCAGATATGCCGCTGGCCTATTTTACGCAGCACAACATCCCCTATCTGTGCTACACCTACTCCATAGACGGGGCGGACTATCCTGACGACTTCTTTGAATCACGTTCCGCCGCGGAATTTTACGGGCAGATTGCCGCCGGGGCAATGCCCACCACTTCGCAGGTAAACATGGCGGGGTACCGCGCCTTTTTTGAGCCGTTTTTGGCGGCAGGGCAGGACATGCTGTTTCTGGATTTCCCGCTCGCGCTTTCCGGTTCTTACCAGAATGCGGTTTTGGCGGCGCAGGAGCTGCGCGAAAAATATCCCGAGCGCACCCTTCATGTGGTGGATTCGCTTTCCCTCTCCGGCGGGCAGGGCATGCTGCTGGACGCGATGGTTGATTTGCGGAACAGCGGCGCATCGCTGGAGGAAATCCACAATTGGCTCCTCGAAAGCCGCATTCGTCTGCAGCATTGGGGCTTTACCACAGATTTGACACACCTCAAGCGCGGCGGCCGCATTTCCGGCGCAGCGGCGGCCATCGGCGGCGCATTGAGCATCTGCCCGATTTTGGTTTCCGACGACGAAGGCCGCCTGCTGCTGGGCAAAAAAGTACGCGGCAAAAGAAATGCTCTGCGCGAAATGCTGGCCATGATGGAAAAGCACGCAGAGAATGGACACAGCTACAGCGGCAAATGCTTCATCTGCCACGCCAACCGCCCAGAGGATGCCAACGAGCTTGCCGCCCTCATCACCGCGCAGTTCCCAAAAACCACACAGCCCATTGTTGTCACCAACATCGGCTGTGTCATCGGCTCCCACACTGGCTCCGGCACGGTTGCGTTTTTCTTCTGGGGCGATAAACGGCAAAAAGTAAAAGGATAAAAAATGTTTTGCCGTGGCAAAAAGTAAAAGGATAAAAAATGTTTTGCCGTGGCAAAAAGTAAAAGGATAAAAAATGTTTTGCCGTGGCAAAAAGTGAAAGGATAGAAAACTTTTGCCGTGACAAAAAGAAGGAGACAACGAACACACCGTACGCCTATTCACCTGTATTGCCGCGCTGCGGCAGATTGGATTTTTTGATGCAGAATTTTATGATTGCCACTTCTTCCTCCGCTGATTTGCCTCTTGACTACTTTGAGCGGCATGATATTCCCTTTCTCTGCTACAGCTATGTCATAGACGGCAAAGAATATGCGGACGACTTATTTCAAACACAGAGCGCCGCCGAATTCTATGGAAAAATTGACGCAGGCGCAATGCCGACCACCTCACAAATCAATGTGGCACGGTATATCGATTTTTTGGAGCCGTTTTTGGCGCAGGGCACGGATGTGCTGTTTTTGGAGCTTTCGCACAATCTTTCCGGCGCATACCAAAATGCGTTGACGGCCGCGCGGGAACTGCGCGAAAAATATCCCGAGCGCAGTCTGCACATCCTGGACTGTCTGTGCCTGTCCGGCGGGCAAGGTATGTTGCTGGATGCCATGGTGGATCTGCGCGACAGCGGCGCTTCCATGGATGATATTCATAGTTGGGTGTTGGAAAACCGCCTGCGGCTGCAAGCCTGGGGCTTCACCACCGATTTGTCGCACTTCAAACGCGGTGGGCGCATTTCCACCGCCAGCGCCGTCATCAGCGGTCTGCTGAACATCTACCCCGTATTGCTCGTCAACCGGGAGGGGCAGCTGCTTTCCGGCAAAAAACTGCGCGGCAAGAAAAATGCTTTTCAGGAAATGCTGACTCTGATGGAAGCCCATGCGGAAAACGGACGGGATTACAGCGGAAAATGCTTTGTCAGCCACTCCGACCGTGAAGCAGACGCCAACGAGCTGGCCAAGCTGGTTGCGGCAAACTTCCCCAAGGTACAGCAACCCATCCTCGTGCACACCATCG
>JGI994J12354_10004750_pt1 | contig 12058 bp, 12 predicted proteins | sample IntmicLarv3ML3BL_FD_12354 | JGI IMG/M metagenome (IMG submission 12354) | reverse complement strand
CGTATACGAATTAAAAGTTAAATCATTTAAAATAACATGCCTTCAAAAAAACGATTACAGAGAATATGGATTTGTGTACGAACCGCAACTTAAATGTTTACATAAAACAATTTCGGATAAAATGATTATGTCAATCATAGACATTCCCGATGCGGCAAAATTAATTTTACGAGAAAATTTGTGGGCGAAATTGGAAAGTAATTACTTGAGTATTCATTTCGGATATGATTATTATATGTATTTTTGTGCAAAAAAGAAATTAAACCAATCATTAAAAATTATTGAAGGAAGCGGATTATTTATTAGACCTGTTCGGAAACCTGAATTAAATAAACTAAATAACTTGATTTTCGTATAGATTATCGGTATGTCGGAAGTTTAATTTTATAAATCGGAGGTAATTATTTTGGATGACAGAAGAAAGGTTGAGGATTTTATAAATCCGTTTTTTGAAAATATAAACATGAATAATGAATTGTACGTTTTAAAGGACACTTTAACAAAATCCCTGAGTGATAAATTGTGGAATAATATTTCACAGGGAATGGATTATGACAGCGCATATGATATAACTGTTTCGCAATCGGGAGATATTCAAGCTTTAATAAATACACTTTTGAAAACCGATACGATGAAAAATTCCGCAAGTTTTAATAATCAAGTGAACTTTAATAATCAAGCGAGCTTTAATAATCAGAATAATCAAGCAAATTTTAACGGCGCACCGAGAGACCAAAAAGTTTCACTTGATAAACTAAATACAGCTTTTGAAAAAAGAAAATCAGCAAACTACACAATGAAAATACTTTTAGCCGTTATAGTTTATCTCTGGATTGGCGCAATCATCGGGGGTTGGGCGTGGGCGTGGATTATAATTCCCGTTACAAGCATAACTTTCTCTCCCATAAACGGAAAAATAAAATTGATTGCTTTAAGTCCCTTTGTTTACGTGATGTTCGGATTTTTATTCGGCTCATTCTTCTGGGCATGGGGTTGGATTATTATTCCGATGATGGTTTTTTTCACTCAAACCGTAGTATAATATTAAACAAAGATTTCTGCTCAAGTTAACCTGTAAATTTTTTTTGATACTGATGGGTTGGTCGTAAAATCTACGCTTTTACCGCTCGCCCAAGAAACCCGAGGGTAATCGCTTCATGCGTTTACCCTTAATGGTTTATTGATAAATCTTTCCACATTCTAAAAAGATATTATCAATAAAATCCGAATGGCTTGAAAGTGACTAAAAAAATTTACTTTGGAGGTAACACAAATGAGAAATAATTATCAAGAAGAAAGAACAATAAAAATGGTAGTCAGAATACGGGAAATTCTAAAAGAGTTACCGCCTTTTTTGGCGGAGTTTTTTCGCGGTATTTCCGAAACAACTTCGGCGAATACGCGACTTGTTTACGTTTATGATTTAAGAATATTTTTCACATATCTTATGGAAAACGTGGACACTTTTAAAAATAAAACCCACAAAACTTTTTTGATTGATGATTTGAATTTAATAAAAGCAGAAGATATCGAGGCTTATTTAGAATATCTTACATATTATCCGAGCAAGAACAAAGCGGGCGAAATAATCTGGAACAAAAATACCGAAAAAGGCAAAGGCAGAAAATTGGCGTCCGTAAAAACGATGTTTAGATATTTTTTCAGAAAAAGAAAAATAACCGTAAATGAAGCTGAGCTCGTTGATATGCCCAAAACTTTTGAAAAACCGATTATAAAACTTGATTCCGATGAAATTATAAAACTTTTAAGAAGTGTGGAACAGGGCGACATTTTAACAAAAAAAGAAAAGGTTTTTCATGACCACAATAAAAATCGCGACCTTGCGATTATAACGCTGTTATTGGGGACGGGAATGCGTATTTCGGAATTAATCGGAATCGATATCGAGCATATAGATTTCAATATTAACGGCGTTAAAGTCACGAGAAAAGGCGGTAACGAGGTTATACTTTATTTCGGCGACGAAGTTAAAAAAACTTTAAAAATTTATATGTATGAAAGAATGCAAAAAATTTCTTTAAAAGGACATGAAAAAGCACTTTTTTTATCTATACAAAACCGCAGAATTACAGATAGAGCCGTGCAAAATTTAGTTAAAAAATATTCTAATGTTTTGGGCGGATTGAAAAAAATTTCTCCGCACAAATTGCGCTCGACTTACGGAACAAATTTGTATCAAGCGACGGGCGATATTTATTTGGTTGCCGATGTTTTGGGGCATCGCGATGTTAATACAACACGTAAACATTATGCGCAAATGGACGACGCAAGGCGCAAAGAAGCTGTTAAGTATATAAAATTAAGAGAAGTTGACGTTTAATCTCAAATTTTTTTAGGAGGTTTTATTTTATGAAAATCGCGGTTATATATCGCTCAAAATACGGCGCAACAAAACAATATGCCGAATGGATTGCCGAGAAACTTAACGCAGATTTATTTGAATATGGCACTGTAAAACCGAGTGATTTCAAAGATTACGATTTAATTATTTACGGCGGCGGATTATACGCAGGCGGAATCAGCGGCGTAAAACTCATCACTAAAAAACCGAATAAAAATTTAATCGTATTTACAACGGGCATAACATCAGCGGAAACAATCAATAATTCGGAGTTGATTAACAGAAATATTCCGTCCGACATGCAATCGAATATAAAATTATTTTATTTGCGCGGCAGTTTGGAATGTAAAAAATTAAATACCACACACAAAATCATGATATCGATGTTAAAAAAGTTTATGCTTGATAAAAAATCACAGTCGGAATTGACTGCCGACGATAAAGCTATGCTCGAATCTTACAGTCATAAAGTTGATTTTTGCGATAAACAAAATATTACACCGCTTATTGAGTACGTAAAAACTATAGTTTAAAAATGGGGTTCGCTATGAATATAAAAAAATTATCTCAAACAGAAAGAGATAAATATTTAAAAAGTCAGTTGGAATCCGATAAAATTAAATTCCTCGAAACTAAATTTTACAAAAAAATAACAAACCGAAGACTTATTTTTTCGTGGTTGGCTGCTGCTATCCATATAAAACTTAAAGTTCCCGTACGAAATAAAAAGATATAAATTTAAAAACTATCAAAAATATTTTAACATTTTAAATTTGTAATAATATTTTAATTTGCCAAGTTTGCGCAAATCCTTTAAAATGGTCTTGGTGATAATTAATGAATGAAAAAAATTTAACAACTTTGGAATACCACAAAATTATAGAAATGTTAAAAAACAAAGCGATAAGCGTTATGGGCAAGCAATTATGCGAAGAATTAAAACCCATGACAAATATAAGCGATATTAACGATGCATTGAACGATACGACAGAGGCGACAAGCCTTATTTTACAACGCGGTTCGTTACCGTTAGGCGGAATAAAAGACATCAGCCCCGCAATAAAAAGAGCGGAAATTTCCGGAGTGCTTTCTATTTTGGAACTTTTGCATGTGGGGGATTTTTTGCGTGTCGTAAAAAAAGTTCTCAGTTACGGCGATTTTGAGGGACGCACCGAGCATTTTGATTTGATTGCAAATTATTTTGAAGCGTTGGAGCATGTTCCGTCATTAGAAAAAGAAATCGCAAAATCCATCTTAGATGAAAATACTGTGAGTGATGATGCAAGTTCGGAACTTTCCAGAATAAGAAGAAATATAAAATCTTCGAGCGTGAAAATAAAAGAGCAATTAAATAATATTATTCATTCCGCAACGTATAAAAATATGTTGCAGGACGGTTTGATAACTATGCGCAACGGGCGATTTTGTGTACCTGTCAAACAAGAATATCGAAACGAATTTCAAGGAATGATACACGACCAATCTTCAACGGGCGCGACTTTATTTATGGAGCCCATCAGCGTTGTTAATTTGAATAACAAAATTAAAGAACTCGAAAGCGAAGAAAAAACCGAAATCGAAAAAATTCTCAGAAATTTATCCGAAAAAGTTTTTGAAAATAAAGACGTTTTGCGAGCCGATTTGAATTTGTTGACGCAACTGGATTTTATTTTTGCGAAAGGTGAATTGTCAATCGCGCTGAATGCGACAAAACCGAAATTTAACACGAACGGTTATGTAAACATAAGAAGAGGACGCCACCCGCTTTTAAAAGGAAATGTTGTGCCGATTGATATTTATATCGGAAAAGAATTTACGACGCTTTTAATAACAGGCCCGAATACGGGCGGCAAAACCGTTTCGCTGAAAACTTTGGGATTGTTAACTTTAATGGGACAATCCGGTTTGCATATTTCCGCATATGACCATTCGGAATTAAATGTTTTTGATAATGTTTTTGCGGATATCGGCGACGAGCAAAGCATCGAACAGAGTTTGAGTACATTTTCTTCACATATGACCAACATCGTGAAAATTTTTGATGAGGTTACGAATAATTCTTTGGTGCTTTTCGATGAACTCGGAGCAGGCACAGACCCTGTTGAGGGCGCGGCTTTGGCGATTTCTATTTTACAGGTTTTGCATGAGAGAAAAATTCGTTGCGCCGTTACAACGCATTACAGCGAATTAAAAGTTTACGCGCTTTCGACGGAAGGCGTTACAAACGCGGCGTGCGAGTTCAATGTTGAAACATTACAGCCGACTTATAAATTATTAATCGGTGTTCCCGGAAAAAGTAACGCTTTTGCGATTTCAAAAAGGCTCGGTTTGAATGATGAAATTATCGACCGCGCGAAAGAATTTATCAGCAGCGAAAACGTTAAATTTGAAGACGTCTTGACCGATTTGGAAATCAACCGAAAAAGCGTTGAAATCGAAAGAGAAAAAATCGCACGGACAGCGAGAGATATCGAAGATTTGAAAAAATATTACGAGGCAAAAAAAGACAGAGTCGAAGGGCAACGAGATAAAATTATTAACGATTCTAACATTAAAGCACTCGAAATTATACGAGAGGCAAAAGAAACCGCGGACAAAATGATTAAGGATTTGCAGAAAGAAGTTCAAAACAAAGGCTCTTTCAAAGAAATCGAAAATATACGCGGCGGTTTGCGCGATGCGGAAAAATCCGCGAGCGAAAAAATTAAAGATAAGCCGAAAGTTCCCAAAGAAAAAATTAAACCGATTTCAAAACCTCTTGAGATTGGCGATAAAGTTTTTGTTCATAGCTTAAATCAATCCGGCGAAGTTGTGTTTTTGCCTGATTCAAGCGGAAATCTTACCGTCAGAGTCGGGATTATGAAATTGCAGGTTAAATTAAACGAATTGTCTTTGGACGAAACCGTCGTTGCGGAAAAAACACAGTATTCATACGGCGATGTGAAAGTTTCAAAAGCTAAAAGCATAAAAAGTGAAATAGATTTGCGCGGTCGCATGGTTGACGAAAGCATCGAGGAATTGGACAAATATATTGATGACGCGCTTATTGCGAATTTACCGAAAATTTATATTATTCACGGAAAAGGTACGGGCAGTTTGCGAAAAGGAATCACGGATTATTTAAAAAATCACCCGATGGTGAAGCGCAGCAGGCTCGGTGAAAACGCCGAAGGCGGCGCAGGCGTTACTGTTGTTGAATTGTAAAATTAAAAATTAAAAACTTTAAGGTAACTCGCAAATGTGAGAGAAACCTCTCTCGCTTGACTCATTGCCATCGCTAAAATAAAAATTCACTCGGCGGATTTATTTTCATGAGTGAATTTTTTTTGTGAATTAAAACGGCTAATAAAATTGCAACTGCAAAAAAATAATTAATATCGGCACGGCGTTTGTTGTGAAATTAATAAACAATCCCATTGTTATGCCGTGAATCATGCTGCGTTTATCTCCTTTTATCGATTTCAATAACGGTAATCGAATCAATTTATTCACCAACGAAATTATAATTTTATAAATTCCTCCATGCGTGCTTTTTTCAGCACTGACATACGCCGCTTCGTATGAAAGTTTGTTCACCACAATAAACATAAAATAATAAATCCCACAAAAAATAATTCCCAAAACTAATTTATCATATATAAGAAAAACGACAAGTGCGGTAAGAAATGTCGAAGGTGCTATAAAAGCAACACTGAATATCATTATGATATTATTAAACAGTTTGCCTAAAATATCGGGGTTCGATTCCGCAAAATACATCAACCGCAGGGAAGTAATGCTCAGTGCGGAAAATAAAAAAGTAGTCATTATAAACGATAATAAAAAATTCGCTTTGTTTAAATTTTTATTAATCACGAAAAAGTGAACGATGCAAACTATTAAAAATATAAAATAAACAGTTAAAAAAAATGCGCTATACATAGAATTTAATTCCTTTCGATGAGAATAATTTTCTTCTTTCAGTTGATATCGAATATATGATTAAAGATATCGTTTCCGAAGAAAATTAATACGGGCACGGCATTTGTTGTTAAATTAACGGCTAATCCCATCGTGACACCGTGAATCATGCTGACAGGTTCTTCTTTTATCGATTTAAATAACGGCAAACGGATTAATCTATTCGCCAATGAAATTACAATTTTATAAACAAATCTATGATTTTTATTTGTCGCGTTTTTCCATGCATTTTCATATGAATACCTATTAACTGCAACAAAGCAAAAATAATAAATACCGCAAACAAAAATTGCGAAAACCGAACGATTGTATATAAGAATGCCAGCCATTCCCGCGAGAATACTTGGTATCATTAACAATAAAATATGGATTGACACTGTGAGATTCGCAAGCAGACTAACTAAAATATTAGTTTCCTGCGGTATAAAATCCATTATTAATCCGCAAATCATACCGATTGCGGAAAATAAAATCGTGGTTATTATAAAGGAGAATAAAAAATTTGCTCTGTTTAATCCTTTACTGAGTGCGAAAACGCGAAAGACACAAACTATTAAAAATATAAGGTAAAGGATTAGAAAAAATTTGACCATGAAAATTTAATTCCTTTCTGTGAGAATTAAAAAATAAGTTTATCCGATTGAGATTTAAAATGAATAATGAAAAGTTGCGTACATAAAAAAATATTTAAAAATCAAGCGGTGATATATTCGATAAATAAATCACCGCAGGGACGGCATTTGTTGTAATGTTAATAAACAGTCCTATTGTGATGCCGTAAATAAGGCTATTTGTTGTAATGTTAATAAACAGTCCTATTGTGATACCGTAAATAAGGCTGTAATTATCCGCTTCAATTTCTTTAAACATCGACAAACGGATTAATTTATTCACAAAAGCAAGAACGATTTTATAATCCACACTGTTTTTATTTTTCTTAATTCTTTTTAATGTGTCGTTGTGAACAAGTTTGACTTCCGCAACGAATAAAATATAATAAACCGCACAAAAAATAATTCCCAACAGAGGATTTAAAACTGCGAGAACAACGACACAGCCTGCAAAAAATGTCGGCACAAGCACCAAGCAAAATAGAGGAAGTACGGATAAAAATCTGAAAACCGTACCCATTGTTTCAGATTCGGAAAATAGGCTCAAAAATAAAAATAAAATTAATGAAGTCCCGACTGCCACAAGATATAAAAAAGTAGTGGATATAAAAGATAACAGAAAAGTTTTTTTATCCAAGTTTTTGTTAAGTGCGAAAATGCGAAAGACACAAATTACCAAAAATAAAAGATAAAGAGTCAAAAAAATTGCGAGCATAAAAATTATCCCTCATTTCAAAAAAATCAATGCCGAGGAGCAAAAAAACAAATGTGAAAAGAAAAAATTAACAATATAACTTTTATACACATTTCTTTCCCGAAACTCCACATTCATAAAGTATAACATACAAGCGCGTATTACTCAAAAGGAAATGCATTATATCGCCTTGAGCCAAAATTAATATATCTTTTTTAAAAATTATGCTATACTGTTTCTCACCTTTTAAAATTCAAAAAAACGATTTGGAGTGAACTCAGATGAAATTCGATTTTGAAAAAATAAAAACACCTGCTTATATAATAGATGAAAAACTTTTAATTAAAAATCTCGAAACATTAAAATACGTTATGGATAAAACGGGCTGTAAAATTTTATTGGCTCAAAAGGGATTTTCTTCATTTTATTTCTATCCGTTAATAAGCAAATATTTATCGGGAACGACAGCGAGCGGCGTTTATGAGGCAAAATTGGGATATTCGGAGTTTAAACATTCCGAATTTGGGAAAGAAGTTCACGTTTATTCGCCTGCCTACACAGACGAGGAAATGAATGAAATTATAGAAATTTGCGATGTGATTGTATTCAATTCATTTAATCAGATTAATAAATTTAAAGACAAAGTCAGAAAATCTAAAAGAGATATAAAAATTGTATTGCGTGTGAATCCCGAATATGCGGAAGTCGAGCACGAAATTTATAATCCTTGCGGTGCTTATTCGCGATTCGGTGAAAAAGCGAAAGCATTACAAAATAATTCGGATTTATTGGGCGAAATCGACGGATTACATTTTCATTCCATGTGTGAGCAAGGCGTTGATGTTTTGGAGCGAACACTGAAAGTTTTTGAAACGAATTTCAAAGAGTTCATTCCGCAAATGAAATTTATTAATTTCGGCGGCGGGCATCACATAACAAAAGGTGATTACGATGTTGAAAAATTAATTCATCTTATAAATGATTTTCAGGCGCGATATAAAGTTTCGGTTTATCTTGAGCCGGGCGAAGCTGTCGTTTTAAATACGGGATTTTTGGTTTCAAAAGTTATTGAAATTTTTAATAACGAGATGGATATTGCGATTTTGGACGCATCGGCGGCGTGTCATATGCCCGATATTTTGGAAATGCCATACAGAGCAGAAATTATAAACGGATTCCAAAAAGATGAAAAGGAATTTAATTATCGTTTGGCGGGCGCGACGTGTTTGGCGGGCGATATTATCGGCGATTATTCTTTNNCNGAANNNTTGAAAGTNGGCGATTATTTAACTTTTTGTGATATGTCGCATTACACAATCGTAAAAAATAATACGTTTAACGGAATGCCGTTACCATCGATTTATTCAAAAAATTTAGATGGCGAAATAATTTTAGTGAAAGAATTTTCATATGAAGATTTTAAAAATAGATTATCGTAATGACAAAAAGGAGATGACTTTAAATGGACAGCAATCAAAAAAGTATGTTTAGAAAAAACATGATTAAACTTGGATTTGCAATAGTTCTAGTATTTTCTTTTAGAAATATATTAAACGGTTCTTATTCATATTTGATTCAGCCTATATTTTGTTTAGTTGGTGGTTATATTTTATCCGAGATTTAAGTATGGGCGATTACTTCGCTCATTAACATAAATAACATTTCAATTTTAATTTTAAAGGGAGGCGATTTTTTTGAAAAATATTTATTTGGTAAGGCACGGTGAAACGGTGTGGAATAAAGAAAAACGTAATCAAGGGCGGAGCGATTCTCCTCTGACTGATTTCGGGAAGTTTCAAGCGAAAACATTAGGCGAAAAACTCAAAGAAGTCGAACTCGATTTCGGAATTTCAAGCCCGTTGGGGCGAACGATATCCACAATGGAAATTATATGCGAAAACAAAAATATTCCGCTTTCTACGGATGACAGAATCCTCGAATTGGATTTCGGACCTTGGGAGGGAAAGAGCAAAGCGGAAATTTCTGATAAAGTTCAAAGTCATAATTTTAGACATAAAAGCCATGAGTTTTCCGTTGACGGCGTGGAAACTTTCGATTCGCTTATAAAAAGAACTCACGAATTTATGAAAGAACTCATACAAAAAGATTTTAAAAACGCTTTGATTGTGACACATTCAATTCCGATAAGAAGTCTTTTGATGATTTGGGACGGCAGAGTTTTGGAAAATTTTTGGTCGGGCACATCGCCTTTTCCCGGCTCTGTAAGCAAAGTTCATTTTGTTGATGATAATTATTTAAACGGCGAAATTATTTTATATGCGGATTTGGAATATTTNATATAATTTTGAAATCGCTACTCATAAAAAAACAGACAACATTCACTTTGAATTTTTATACATATATTNTATTTAGTAATATACTTAGTTAATAAGAGGTGATTTTATGAGTGGTATTTCAGGCGAAATNAATTTTATGCAACGCGCAGACAGCGAAACCGTTTTAAAAATGAGCGACANGCTTTCGCACAGNGGCAAGCACATTCGAGGAATTTATAAAGATTTGTGCTCCGTGCTGTGTCAAAATAAAAACTGTCGCTTTGANCANGANAAAACAAGCTATATGATGGAGTATAGAATTGACGGCAAAAAGTTTGTCATTGTGCATGACGGAGATATTTTCAATAAACAAAAGTTAATCGACGAATTAAAAGATTTGGGCTATAGATTTAAAACGCGCGAAGATAAAGAAGTGATTTTGTATTCTTTCATAGAGTGGGGCGAAGAGTGCGTGAAGAAATTCAACGGCGCATTTGCCTTTGCTCTTTGGGAAAGTCACAACAATAAGTTATTTATCGCGCGTGACCCGATGGGTTTAAAGCCTTTTTTTTATTGGTTCAAGGATAAACAATTTTTGTTTGCATCAGAAATAAAAGGGCTTTTGGCGCACCCGAATGTAAAGCCCGTAATTAATTCCGATTCTGTTTCGGAAATAATGATTTTAGGTCCGGGCAAAACTCCCGAATGCGGAATTTTCAAAGATGTATTTGAACTTCTGCCGGGACATTTCGGATATGTTTCCAATACGAATTTTTATATAGAAAAATATTGGAGTTTAAAAGACGGCGCGCATGAAGATTCTTTGGACGAAACGGCGGAAAAAATCAAAGATTTGTTAATCGATTCCATAATAAATAATTTGGAATTTGATACCTCGATTTTTACGATGCTGTCGGGCGGATTGGATTCAAGCATTATAACCGCGGTCGCGAGCAAGGAACTTTCGTATTCGGGAAATAAATTGAACAGCTTTTCGGTTACTTATAAAGACCACGATAAATATTTTAAAGCTAACGATTTTCAGCCCGCGTCGGATAATTATTATATTGATATCATGAAAAATAATTTAAACATAAAACATGAAAATATTGTTTTGGATAATTATGACTTGGTTGATGCGTTAAATTCGGCGGTTGATGCGCGCGATTTACCCGCGATGGCGGATATCGATTCATCGTTGTTATTATTTTGCAGGGAATTAAAAAAACACGGAAATATCGGTTTGTCGGGTGAATGTTCGGACGAAATTTTCGGCGGTTATCCTTGGTATCAAAAAGAGGAATTGCGAAATATCGACGGTTTCCCTTGGTGTCAATCGACAGATTACAGAATGAGTTTTCTAAACGACGATTTGAAAAATGAGATTAACGGGCATAAATATTTAAAAGAAAGATACGAAAAGACAGTTAATGAAGCGGATATTCTTGAAAATACAAATCCGACAGACAGACGAATTAAGCAATTGGTAAATTTAAATTTTGAGTGGTTTATGAAAACTTTGGTCGACAGAAACGACAGAATGAGCAATTATAACGGATTGGAAGTTCGCACGCCGTTTTGCGATTTGAGAATCGTTGAGTATCTTTATAAAGTGCCTTGGGAAATGAAAAATTATAAAAACTGCGAAAAAGGCTTGTTGCGATATGCAATGCGCGATTATTTACCGCAAGAAGTTTTGTGGCGCAAAAAAAGCCCGTACCCGAAAACGCATAACCCCGAATATTTTAAAATGGTCGCAAATATTTTACGCGAAATAATTTCCGATGAAAACGCGCCGATTTTAAAAATTTTGGATAAAAAAGCGATTGAAAAATTATTGGGCGAAGAAAATAATCCGAAACCTTGGTATGGGCAATTAATGACGACTCCGCAGACGATAGCTTATTTTATTCAAATAAATTACTGGCTTGAAAAATATAATGTGGATATAAAATTTTAATTAAAAAAAATTGATTTAAAATAAAACGGAGCTGTTTCGCGAAAACTTATAAGGTTTTCGCGATGAACGGCTCTTTTTTATTTAAGAGAGAAAATACAACACTTAATTCAAACAGAAAACTTCCTTTACAATCGCCCGTTTGTTTTGTAAAATATATGAAGATTCGCAAAATATATTTTATGTTAGGTGAGATTT
>JGI994J12354_10004749_pt1 | contig 12060 bp, 12 predicted proteins | sample IntmicLarv3ML3BL_FD_12354 | JGI IMG/M metagenome (IMG submission 12354) | reverse complement strand
AGATGACGAATGATCTGCGTGTTCCGACCGGTTCCATTCTTTACTATTCATCCAAAGCGTATGCCATATTTTCAATCGATAAAGAACTCGAATACACGAAGACCGCATTCTCCCTGTATTCGGAAATGGGTGTTACGCTTCACCACTTCACGAGATATTACTGCACATTGGGTTCTCCCCTGACCATACAAGATGTTTTCACACATTCTCTTCACATCATCGGTGTGGATGGTGATTGGAGACTGAAGATGATGGCCCTGATCTTCTACGTGAAGTACAGGGATGAACTCGAAGGGGTGGAACATCCCATGAAGGATACGATGAATGAGATCCTCAAAGGCTTCAGAGTGAAAGGATGGGTACCGCTGCGGGAAATGCAGGAACGCGCTGACATGTACGGGGTGAAGTTGGAATGATCGTCCGTCGCGCCCGGAGGCTGTGACGGCATCATCACAATAACATACAGCAACATTTCTCTGAGATCTCAAATTCTATGTTGTTGTCCTTGGCCCACTTCACTGTTCTTTGCGACGGGTTCGCAATATGTCTCACGCCCATCTTCAAACATTCGATCTCCAGGTTCTTGTAGTTACGTGAACGCATACAGCCGAGTACCACATTGAATCCGGAATCCAAAAGTTTTCTGATGTCACTGATAACGGTCTCTTCTGACGGTTCAACGTTGTCCGTACCGGGCGTACGGACAAGTGCCAGTACCACCACGTCACGTATGTTCAAAGCTTTCAGGAGATCCATTGACAGTTCAAGATCGTTCCCGAATCCCGATGTTACGTGAGGAATGACGGAACCGCCGGCCTTCATGATGTTCCGGATCGTCTCCTCATAAGCTTCCGGGCCCTGTTCCGAGTGCAGTACATCCCTTATGATCCGGGGATCCCGATGCACATCCGTCGAGAACTTCTCTACTCCTGCTTTCACAAGGGCGTCCGCTTCACTTTCGCTCAGGAACCCCGCGTGGAGATTGATCTGCAATCCCATCTCCCTCACTTTCCTTATCGCACCCGTAAGTTCACCAACGGGTACCTTTCCATTAACGTCACATCCTCCGGAGATCAGCATCCCGTTCCCGTTCTCTTCCTTTATCCTCACGGCCTTTTCGATCAGCTTTTCCGATGAGACCGCCGGGATCATGTTCTTCAGATGGTGTCCTTTACAATGTTCGCACATCTGCTCGCATTTCGTTCCCGTTACGGATACTGCAGGGAATTTCCTCCCCGGATTATAGAAGATCGCGCGTTCCATTATAACGAAAAGACCAAAAGCTTTATTCAGTAGATATAGTTCCTTGTGCGATCACAATGAAAGGTTTCCGTATAAATGGTTCATTCAAGGACGTAAGACACGAGCAGGTTTTCTCCATAGAGATCGCTGCAGCAGACAAGGACGCAGCTAACGAGTGTGCATTATCCACGCTCGGAAGCAGGCACAAACTGAAAAGATGGGAGATAACCATCAACGAGATCGTTGAGCTCGCCAATGACGATATCGCCGATCCGCTGGTAAAATACCAAGTCGGTGAGAACTGAGATGAATGATGACGAATTACGTCAGGCCCTCACCGTCCGTGAGGCTTACATGGCGCAGCTTGACATGCTCACACAGCAGGTTCAGCTGCTTCAGATGTCTGTGGAAGAGGCCGCAAGGGCAAGGGACACGCTGAAGAACATAAAGGATGCGAAAGAGGGTGACGAGATACTGATCCCCATCGGCGCAGCTTCCTTCATTCCCGCAAAGGTATCCAGCACGGGTACCGCGATAATCGGGATAGGCAACCGTGTGTCCGTGGAAAAGAGCGTTGATGACGCCGTCGCTTACATGAAGGCCAGCGTTGACGAGATATCCGCAGCGCTCAAGAAGGCTGTCGACACCCTTAACGAAGTGGAAACGGCAGCAAGGAACCTCACCGCTGCGATAAACCAAGAATCACAGAGACGCCAGTAACATGTTCGACTCACTGAAGAACAAGCTCAGGAACGTTTTCAAGAAGGCTCCCGAAGTAAAGGAGCTGAACGATGCATATGAGCCTGCGTCTTCATCGGAGACCGTTACGGATCAGGCGGCTGAAAAGGAACCTGTGAAGAAAAAGGGAATTTTCGGCAGGACCGACGATGCGCCGTCGCGTATCGGTATCCCCAAGGAGATCACGAAAGAGACTCCGAAGGAAATTGCAAAAGAGGTTCATGAGAACACCTCTGAGTTCGAAGAGGAAGACGATGAACCTCAAGAGGAACAGAAACTTTCCAGAAAAGAGAGGGCAAGGCTCGCAAAGACTGAGAAAGGGAAGAGGTCTGAAAAGGAATTCAGTAACGATATCGTAGGAGATTCCGGTAAGAAGGTAAAGGAAGGAAGCCTGGATGACCTTCTCTGGGAACTCGAGATAGCGTTGATGGAAGCGGACGTTGCTCTTCCTGTCGCGGAAGAGATAAAGAACGGCGTACGCGAGAATCTTCTGGGAAAGAAGTACAGCAGAAGCTACTCTTTGGAGGAGGTCGTCGAACTTTCTCTGAGGGATTCGATAAGGAACGTTCTGAAACTCAATGAATTCGATTTCGACAAATGGTTCGAGGAACAGAAGAAGCCCGCTGTGATCATGTTCATCGGTATCAACGGTACCGGGAAAACGACCGTCATAGCAAAGATCGGCAGCCGTCTGATGAAATCCGGAAAGACCATCGTGTTAGCGGCCGGTGACACTTTCAGAGCGGGTGCGATCGAACAGCTGAGCATACACGCAGACAACTTAGGCTGCAAAATTGTAAAACATTCACCGGATTCCGATCCTGCTGCTGTCGCTTTTGACGCGATCGAACACGCAAAGGCGAAGAGAAGGGATGCTGTCCTCGTTGATACGGCGGGAAGGATGCAGACCAACAACAACTTACTTGATGAGATGAAGAAGATCGTCCGTGTTGCGAAACCCGACCTGAAAGTTTTTGTCGGTGACTCATTGGCAGGGAACGATGCGGTCGAACAAGCACGTATATTCGACGAAGCTGTCGGAATTGATTGTGTCATATTGACGAAGATCGACACGGATTCCAAAGGCGGTGCTGCCTTATCGATCGCACACACCATCGGCAAACCTATCGCGTTCGTTTGCAACGGACAGGAATACGGCGACATCATAAAGTTCGATGCGGACTGGATGGTCAACCGTATCTTCGAATGATCTTGACTACTATTTGAGATCAGACGCAGAGTTTGTAGAATAACGTTGCATAGACCTTGGCGTCAGTCACCAGGTTGTCTATCTCCACATACTCATTCGGCTGATGTAACGAACCTCCGCCGCACTGCCAAACGTAAGCATCCATTCCTTTCAGCCTGAAGAAATTCGCGCATGTTCCTCCTCCGACACCTACCGTCTCCGGTTCCTTTCCGATGACTGAACGTACAGAGTCCTCGAACGCTTTGTATTCCTCGGACGTTATGCTTGACGGTCTTCCTGCATATGTGCGCTGTTCCACTTCGACCGTGATCTTCGCGCCCGAAAGCTTCTCGTGTTCCTTCGCAACCTTCTTTGCGAACTCTATGATCTCGTCCGGGTCATACTCCGGAAGGACGCGGATGTCCATATGGAATTCATCATATCCCGGAATAATGTTGACGCTTCCGATCGTTGCAGGACTTTTCGTAGGCTCGAAAGTGGATACGTTCGGTCTGAATATCTCATTGACCTCGGAGTATTTCTTCTCAAACCGTTCCATTATATCTGCAAGCAGTTTCGTGCTTACTCTGAATGCATTCAAACCCTTGTTCGGTGTTGAGCCGTGAGTCTGTTTCCCTTCGACCATGAACTTCAGCCATATCAGGTGCTTTTCAGCAACTTCTATCATCGTTCCGCCGGGCACCCCCCAGTCCGGTACAATGATAACATCATCTTCAGTGAACTTACCTTTTTGGATCAGTGTTTCAACGCCCATTAGACTTGTTGTCTCTTCATCGGCAACGAATGCAAGCCCGATGGATCTCCGGGATCCTTTCCCCAGTTCAATGAATTTCGCGCCGTATAACGAAGCGATCATCGCCTGGCCGTTGTCCTCTGTTCCGAGACCATGCAGTTTGCGGCCTTTCAGTGTCGGTTCGTAAGGAGGGGTATCCCATTCCTCAAGGTCCCCGGGAAGCACGGTGTCTGTGTGGGAAACGATCCATACTGTTCCCTTTCCGTGACCGTTCTTCTTCGCAAGTATGTTCGGCCTCATTACGCCCGGATAGTGGATGTCCTCAACGTCAACACGTTCGATGCTGTCGAACCCGATGTCACATTTTTTCAAAATGTCCACTATGACGTCAGCCCTTTCCCCTTCACCGGGGCCTCCGTTCATCGGACCTATTGCCGGAACCTTGATGATCGCGCTCATGTCACGTATCATATTCGCTTCCGAGGATTCGATCCTTTTCAGAACGTCGTTAATGGCCATACTCCGCCAATGGTGTGTGTAGTTCATAATCATTTTGCGGTTACTGCACCGAAAATGTATCTGATCCGTGATCATGGTCCTAGAAGATCGATCGGTATCACTGATACTCCGTCATCTCTTGTGTGTGCTACACGTCCTGTGGCTGTGATCACTGATAGGAACGTCGCTTTCACCTCCATTTTATTATTCAGGCGGAGAAGATTCTCTGCCGCTTTATCTATCTCAAAATGACCTAATTTTATTTCTGCCGCCCCCCATCTTCCGTCCGGCAGTTCCATTATGTTGTCTATTTCCAAGCCGGTGTTATCACGATAATGGTATACCTTCCCACCCAGTTCATCAGAATACACACAAATATCGCGATAACAAAGCGATTCGAACAACAAACCGGCTGTTTTCACATCCTTTTCCAGCATTTTCGGAGTTGCCCCGAGGGCTGCGGCGGCCAGTGACGGGTCAGTAAGGTGTAATTTGGGTGATGTCCGCAGACGTCCTCTGGATCTGAGAGATGGTGACCATGCCGGCTGTTCCTCCACCACGTATATCTGCTTAAGTGAATCAATATAACTTCTGATCGTCTGTTCTGATACCTCTCTGCCATCTTCAGATATATCCGATACTATTGTTGACATTTTCACCTCAGATGCACTGCTCCTTGCCAGTGACCTCAGTATCCGTTCAGTGACAGCCGGGTTCTTTCTGGTTTCGGTGAGAATTGAAAGATCAGCGGACACGATAGACCTCAGATATTCTGAAGGTGTCTTCATTGCAATACGGTCTTCGACACCCAAACTCCCCGGCCATCCTCCTCTGCATATCAAACGCACGGCCTTCATATAATCCATCTCGGATGGCGTTGGGTCTGTGCGCCCGTCAGAAAAAAGTTTTGACAGTGATATGGAACCATTACTGTCACCGGTTTCAAACATGGACATTGTTCTCATCTCAACGCGCGCAAATCTTCCTGTACCTGTGTGATAGACCTTTGCCTTGGGGAAGGACGATCCTGTGAATATGTACATACCTTTTCTGTTCTCGAAATCGATGCGTCTGCGTGCAGCATCCCATAATTCGGGTGCGTCCTGCCATTCGTCCACGAGCCTGGGATATTTTCCTGCCAATGCTTTCTCTGGCGATAATTTCGCATATTCGTTTATAATAGCATTACCGAGCATGATGGATGAGGATGTGTGATTGACCCCTGTCCATGATTTACCACACCACTTAGGCCCGGTTATCAGTACCCCCCCGAAAGCAGATAACATGTCGTTGATCCTGGAATCTATCACTCTGGGACGGTATGTTTTTTTGATCGAATTGCAGAACTCGGTGTTCTCTTCCATACACGCTCTATTCAGTACCTAGTTTTTATAACTTTTGCAAGTTTGTTTTTATGAATTTTGCAAATATCTTTTTATAACTTTTGCAAGTTTGTTTTTATGAATTTTGCAAACTCATTTCTCTTAGAGCTTGTTTTGCTTTCAGTTCGTGCTTAAAAGGACCGGGTGTCACGAATTGGTTCATGGACCGACCAATTCCGTTAGCCACAAAGGATGCGTCTGGCTCTTTGACACATTTGTTCATACAAAGTGATCTGGAAAGGAGTTTTGAAAAATGTATTGACGTTGTCAGAGATTGCGGATGATCATCGTCACTGCATTTCCGCCGCCTAAGCACAACGTACCCAAGCCGACCTCTTTCTTACGGTCCTTGAGCGCATGTACTAACGTTGTTATAACTCTCGCACCGGAACATCCGATCGGGTGCCCCAATGCCACTGCTCCGCCGTTGACGTTGAACTTCTCGTTCGGTACGTTCAATGCTTTACGTACAGCGCATGATGCTGTCGCGAAAGCTTCGTTGTGCTCAAAGAGATCGATATCATCAATGGTCATTCCCGCTTTCTTCAGAACGGCTTCTGTTGTTGGGATCGGAGCTTCCATTATGTGTTCCGGTAATACTCCCCTTTCGCCGTAAGCTTCTATTACCGCCAACGGTTTCAATGAATGTTCTTCTGCATACGACCTCGAGGTTATCACCAACGCCGAAGCACCGTCGCTTAACTGCGACGAGTTGCCTGCGGTCACTTTCCCGTCTGCTTTGAAAACGGGTCTGAGTTTCGCAAGTGCTTCCACCGTTGTATCCGCTCTTACACCTTCATCGGTATCGATGATGATGTTCTCTTTCTTCTGCTTCACGGTCACGGGAACTATTTCATCCTTGAATTTTCCGTTCTTTATCGCAGCTGCGGCCTTCATGTTACTCTCATAGGAGAGGATGTCAGCATCTTCCCTTGAGATGTTGAACCTTTCCGCTACGATCTCGCCGGTGAACCCCATGTGCTGATCGTTGAATATATCCCAAAGGCCGTCGTGGACCATTGCATCTTTCACGATCTGATCGTTCATGCGGTATCCCCATCTTGCTCCCGGCATAATGTACGGGGCTTGGCTCATGCTTTCCATTCCGCCTGCGACTATCACATCATACTGTTTCGCTTTGATCGCATCGGAAGCCAGCATCGCAGCCTTCATCCCTGAACCGCATACTGCGTTCACGGTGAATGATCCTATTTCAACGGGAAGTCCTCCGTACACCGCAGCCTGTCTTGCAGGATTCTGTCCGAGACCTGCTGAGATCACGTTGCCCATGATGCACTCTTCTACATCATTCGGGCTTATCCCCGAACGTTCCACTGCTGCTTTCACTGCTATCGATCCGAGTTCCGTTGCTTTGATCTCCGAGAACATCTTCCCGTACTTTCCGATCGGTGTCCTTACCGCACTGATGATGACCGCTTCTTCCATTGCCATACCTTCTTACGCTGCTGAATTACTGTTTATATATATCACTGTCGGTTATTGCATTCGTCTATTGACGAACTCTACTCTCTGTTCTATGTTCTCCCGCTTAAGCGGTTTGGACAGATGCCGGCGTGCTGCCGCCGGCGGTTCGTACCATCCGGGGACGATCCATCTCGTTCCTTTCTCTTTGATGCTTTCCTTTGCTTTCGTTTTGCATTCTTTGCACCGATATCCCTGATCCTTCCCGACGGATTTCATCTTCTTTCCGCATTTCGGGCATTCCGGGTTCGATATTTTTCTGGTCAGCTGTACAAGTTCGTTCACGAATATCTTCTCGGTGTTCAGCGTCCTGGGTTCATTCCTTAATTCCCCCAGTACTGTGATGATGTCTCCTTCTGTCAAGTGATCGAACACCATCCTAAACTCTTTCGAGGGCTCGTAGAGACCACACGTAATGATCCCGTATTCTGTTTCCAGATCAAGGAAGGTGTGTCCTCCTTTCAGATGTCTGGCACTTCCTTTCACTGTTCCCTTTATCTTGTATGATGAATCTGCAATGAGTTCCGTTGCGTCTGTTATTATGTGATCGTCAGTTCCCTGGTTGGTCAGGAATATCATCCACCTGTCCTTTTTTTCTGAGACGATGATGTCAACAGCTTCTTCGAGATCCTCATGGACATCGCCGCGCAGACCGTACAGAACAGGACACGGCGTCGACGGGACCATCGTCACTTTTCGGAAACGTTCCTCCCAGCTGTTGAATGTACTTTCGAATCTTTCATCAACGTACCTGATGGTCATCGGATCCACTGTTCTCTCTGTCCCCCATCTTTTGCGTTCTCTGTACGCAATGAGCTCGAAGGTACTGTCCTTCGGAACCCACGAAAGACCGCACGCCGCTCCTATGAGACCGCGCCCGCAGCCTTGTGTGAATGTTTTTGCGCTGATCCTTTTCAATTCCTTTTCGATGTCCTTCTGTTCCAGGATCCTCCGGACGCCGTTCCAGTACAGTTCCGGTGACGGTCTGTTCTTTGAAACGATGAGCCCGGTATCAGAATCAGACGCTCTGTTCCCTGTTACCGCGGGTATCAGCATTTTTAGGATCTCGTTCTCATCAACATCCTCTCTCATTTCCGAGAATGAGAGGGCGTCTTTGCTGTCAATGTTCCCGATCTTTCTCCTTTTTCCTGTTACCGCGGGTCTTCCATGGTACCGCAGGATTCAGACGAATGAGCCTCGGATCGCCGATCACATCGATGCCGTTCGCGTTCAGCGTTCTCACTATTTCCGTGAGAACGAATGTGGTGCACAATCCTTCCCGAGAATCAGTATCGTCGACGGCAATGAACACAATACAAGATTCAAAGGACAGTATATCAAATGTTCATCCGCATGTTGGATATGAAGAAGATACTCCCGTCATCCGAATATGTTCCTGTTATTGTGCAGACATCCCCTTCTTCCACCGTCCCGCGGTAGAAACACCTTATTTCCCGGCCTTTCGAATCCGTGAATGTGAATGTGTTACCGTTTTCAGTCGCCTTCACATCTGAGACCACACCGGAAAGGGATCCGTTGTCATCCGATTGCGGTACGGTGACACATACCACAGCGATGAATAGGATCACCGCAAGGCCCGCAAGCACGTATCTGTCGTTCAGTATCCCCATAAGTGAACGAATTCACACAGCAATTAAATGGAATGCATTACAGTTAATGTAACAAGCCCCCCACCCCTCTATTTCCGGTGGAACTGAACTTTAAACGTCAAGCGTTCTCTGTTTCGGCGGTTTGTATTTTTTCAGATTGACCATGATCTCGTCATTTTCTAAAATATTGTATATTGTATCCTTCGGACAGTTGAGTTCTATTTCCTTCGTTCTTCCTGCTCTGCCGAAGGAACGGACATGCGCGTGAATTATACCTAGCATATCCAACTCTGAGATAAGATCCGTCACTCTTCGTTGTGTGACCGAACCTACGTTAAGGATCTCGGATATCGTTTTGTACATGGAATAAACGTTACCGGTGGTGACGACATTTCCTTTATCGACCGAATTGATGGTTTTGATTATACTCATCAGTACTATCTTCGATTGAGGATGTAACGTTTTGACCGTTTCGACCATTATATCCATTTCGATCTTGTTGATAGCTGATTTGACATGAGCTTCAGTTACCACTGTATCACCATTACGTTCAGCTACATCTGACGCAACTCTCAGAAGGTCCAATGCTCTTCTTGCATCTCCCGTATCCCTTGCTGCCAATGCTGCGCAGTAGGGAACAACAGCTTCTTCTATCGTATCTTTTTCGAACGCAAGTTTCGCTCTTTCTCTTAAGATATCTTCAAGCTGTGCTGCATTGTACGGAGGGAATATGATCTTCTCTTCTCCCAATCTGCTTTTCACTCTCTGATCTAAGAAGTTCATGAAACTTGTGTTATTCGATATCCCTATCAAAGATACTTTTGAATTCTTCAGATTCTCGTTAATTACCAGCAGATGATATAAGATATCCTCATTACTTTTGTTCAATAAACGATCTATCTCGTCAAGAACAACAATGAATACTTTCTTTTGTGAATCAACGTAATTCCTCATCTCAGTATATACCTTCTCTGTGCTCCATCCTGTGAAAGGGATACGCTGGGTCATATCAAGACCCTGGTTACCTATTGTGTGTAATATTCCGTATTGAGTGTCTGTTGTTTCACAGTTGATGTAAACGAATTCACATTCTTCCGATAATGTATCTGCCTTCTTCAGTTCTTCACCGATGAATTTGATAACAGCTGTTTTTCCTGTTCCTGTTTTTCCGGAGATCATTATGTTCGACGGTTTATCTCCTTTCAATGCTGCTGCGATTATTGATGCGACCTGATCGATCTGTTCTGTTCTGTGAGGTAACTGATCCGGTAAGTATGATGTCTGAAGTATGTTCTTGTTCTTGACTATGGTATTCCTTCTTTCCACATACTGCTTGAAGATGGAATCACTCATAGTATCACCTTACATCGGAAGTTCAGCTTAGCACACATATTTCCCATGGAAGCCGTGTCAGGTATTAATTGATTGCTGTTCCTCAACAATATGATTTTTAATACTGTGACGTTCATCACGAAGCATCTGCGGAAAGCAGGAAGTGAATATCAATGAAAGGATGGCTTGTTGTCGGATTATGTGTAGCGGCGTTATTCGCCTTTGTCGGGTTCCTCTATCTCATCGGAACTCCGGTTTGAATCTTCTCTTAACCATTCTCCAATGGAAATGGAGGGGTGGGGGGCTTCTTCCCCGCCTTCTTCAGGATCTTGCTGATCTGTGTCACCGTCGTTATACGGTCTTCTTGATTCCAGCCAGTCCAGGAACGCAAATAGTACCACGAATATATTGATCAGTGCGATGGCGCAGACGATTATGCTGGGGATGCTGTTCGGCGGTATCTGGTCGATGTTCTTGCCGGTGAAATACAATTTCAAAGAGCCGACCCATGGGATCTCGGCGCCTGCGGTGTACATTATCATGTCCTTCGACACGAACCGGTCGATGATCCCGCCGGATTGATCGAACGTAAAGTTGCCGATCGAGTCTCCCATGGTCGCGTATCCGCTCTGTCCTATCGTCGAAAGCGTTGAACCGGTTCTGAGGTCAAGGGCCGCTGATTTGTTCGAGAAACCGATGTTCTCTACGACCAGTCTTCCGCTTATGTCCATATAGTCGGGGTCGGGTATGACATCGCCTGTATCGTTGGTGATATACCAATACGGATAGTTTTCCAAGGACGGCGCTGACCATGTGCTGCTCGTTTCATCATAATCCAGCCAGATGATGGGTCTGTGGATCACCGGATTCTTTCCTCCGCCCCGTTCGTATACGATCACATCGCCGTATTCACCGAACCTGCTGTATCCTGAACTGTATCCTTCAACGTATGACACGATAGTATCATCCTTGTCCATCGTACGGACGATGACCATGTCGCCGGTGTCGATGATACCTAATTCCGCACGGTCGGAGTGCTGCATGCTTCCCGATTCCACAACGGAGAAAGGAGGCCATACTCCGGAATATACGAACATACCTGAGAATACAATACCGACCGTAGCAACAGCTGCGACGATAACGATGACCATATCCCGCGTATCCCGGTTCACGTCCGTGTATGCGCTGACTATCATTTATCGTTAACGTATTCAAAAAGTGGATATATGAACAATCAATCATGATACCATGGACCGCCCCGGCAATGACGAATACTTCATGGAAATGGCTCACTTGATCTCGAAACGTTCGACGTGCGTACGCAGGAACGTAGGTGCGGTCATTGTCAAAGACAAAAGGGTATTGACGACAGGATACAACGGGTCGCCGAAAGGCACCAAGCATTGCGAGGAACTCGGATGCATAAGGGAGCAGCTGAAGATCCCGTCGGGGACGAGGCACGAATTATGCAGGGGAGTTCACGCGGAACAGAACGCCGTGATCCAAGCTGCATACTTCGGGGTGAGCATTCAGAACAGTTCCATCTATACCACAACGTACCCCTGCTCCATGTGCGCCAAGATACTGATCAATGCAGGGATCAAAGAAGTCGTCTATTCGGAAAGCTACGTCGACGATCTTTCAAAAAAGCTGTTCGAAGAAACCAATGTCATCATACGCAGATATCCCGAAGAATAACGATTGTTGGGGATTCCCTATAATAAAAAAAGGGCATCAGACTTAAGTATTAACAGAATATTGTCGACACGAAAAAGAGTCGGGGAGTGTAACTTGAGCCGAACTGACATACTCACAGAAATCAAAGAAGCTGAG
>JGI994J12354_10004748_pt1 | contig 12062 bp, 10 predicted proteins | sample IntmicLarv3ML3BL_FD_12354 | JGI IMG/M metagenome (IMG submission 12354) | reverse complement strand
CTAACCCACCCACCTTACCGCACCCGCCATTAACGAGGATTTTGAGCCGATAGCGGGGTTCCGCGCGTCCGGTGTCACCTCGGCGCTCTCGCCCTCGGCGGCTCTGTCCGCCGCCTGCGGTGGCATCTCGTCCTTTGAGTACCCTATCGGCTCGCGCAGGTCATACGTGCGCCGTATTTGGGTGTCGACCTCGACCTCGATATCAACTGTCGGGAAAATTTCGCTCCAGCGCTCTTCCATATTCAGCGATGCCCATTTTATCGGATTCGCAAAGCGGACACGGGAGGCGAGCTCAAAGCCGTCCTGCCCGTGCTCTTTCGATTTTTCGATTACCCTTTCGAGCTGATCTTTCGCTTTGTCGCTTACGGCTCCTGCAATAAAGGCGAGAGTCTCGTCGCTGTACAAATTGCGGATGCCGTGCTGCTCGGTCAGGCTTGCATACAGCATAAACCTGTATTTCACGGATTTTAACGTGTCGCCGTCCCAGACGGTTTCAACATTTACACGCTCGCGCCGCACGGTCAGTGAGACGGAGTCGCCTTCGTCGTCCTTGATAGATATCGGCGTTGCATGCTCGCGGTCGGACAGATCGTTGTACGCCGGCGCGAGCTCCGCGTCGTAGTAGTCGACGAGCTTGAAGTCCTTCAAAAACGCCAAACCCGCAGGCACAAACGACTTTTTCGGTAACTCGCCGCCGACAAACTCTGCAAAGTCAATCTCTGTACACTCAAGCGCGGGGATTATCGTCGCGCGATACGGAATACTAAGCGCGACAACGAGGTCGATTATACGCATTACCTTCGTAACCGAAAGCTCGACCATAAGCTCGTTAATGTTATTCAGTGACGCGTCAATACTGCGCTCTGCCGAGGTTGTTTTTTTCAAAAAGTCCTTTGCGCTATCGCCGCGGATTATATAGATTTTTGACGAATAGCGTGACTCGAAGTCGCGCGTGAAGTAGTCGAGGTACTTCGTTATCCCGTCCCGCGCCGCCGCCTCGCCGACTAAAAGGAAATCCACATATCCCATATGCTGGCGCTTGTCCGAGTGAATCGTCATTTTACTGATTGCGGCGGCAACCGTCTCGCCCGAGAACGACAGAATTTCCGTAATCTTGCCTCCGCCCTCGCCGTCGCCACCCTGCGTCGAGCGATCCGCGACAAGCGTTATCTCGACACCGTCCTCGTTCGCGTCAATTCCAAAAACACGCGCGACCTCGAAATCAGAAATCTCGGTCATGCGCGGTAAAAGCGAGCCGCCACCGCAACCGCTGAGAATTAAAAGCGCCAAGGCGGCGGCTGTGACACGTTTTATTCGATTCATGCGTCACCGCCTTTCTGCTCCGCCGGAGCGTCCTCCGGTTTCGTCGCGTTGCGGACAATGTCCTCCGGGTCGATGTTTCCCGGGCGGCGCGTCATTGACGACCACTTGCGGCGGATAAAAGTGTCCCTGAAGGCTCCGTGACCGTCCGCCGCAACAATCGGCGAGAAATACGGCGTGCCGAAAACCTCAATCGTACACATAAGGTATATAATCGCAATCAGCCCCATTGTCGTTGTGAACAAGCCCCCAATCATCGCGAGCAACACGAAAAATATGCGAATCAGACGGTTGAAATTCGACAAGTCCTGACTTGGCACAATAAACCCCGTGATGCCCGCCGCGGCAATTATAATAACAACGCCCGGTGAGAGGATATTTGCCGTAATCGCAGCCTGTCCGACGACAAGCGCGCCGACAATACTTATCGCCTGTCCGACGGATTTCGGCAGGCGCAAGCCTGCCTCTAACAGCACCTCAAACGCAGTTAACATCAGCAGGACCTCCATATACGTCGGAAATGGAGCTCCGCGCTTGCTTGAGATGATTGAGACTGCTAATTTTGTCGGTATCATCTCCTGATGAAACGTCGTTATTGAGACGTAAAATGCCGGCAGCACAATAGACGCCGCCGTGCAGAGGTATCTTAGCATTCGGAAAAACGACGCGAACACAAAGTTGTGCGCGTAATCCTCCGGCGCTTGCATTAGCGAGTGAAAATCTATCGGCGTGATATACACAATTGACAGCCCGTCTATAAGAATTCCGATTCGCCCCTCTAAAAGACTGCCGGAGAGCTTATCCGGGCGCTCTGTATAAATCGACTGCGGCAACATTGAAATCGGATTGTCGTACAACAGCGATTCAACCTGTCCCGCCGTTGTTAAGCCGTCAATGTCGGCATCCTCAAACTTCTTGAACACCTTTTCCACGGTGCTTGAATTCGCAATGCCCTCAAGGTAAACGATTGCAACCGATGTCCTTGTGCGCCGACCGACCGTCAGGTGGCGGATTTTAAGCTCGTCCGTCAGAATATGGCGGCGGATAATGGACGTGTTGACGCGAATGACCTCTACAAACGATTCGCGGGAGCCTTTGACGATGTTTTCGTTCATCGCCTCGCTGATTCCGCGCTTCTCGAAACCCTTTGAGTCGAACGCAACCGGGATGTCGCACTTATCAAAGAATATGAGCAGACTTCCGAAAAGCAACTGAGAGAGAGCCTCCTCCTTCGTGCTGCAGAGCTTGCGCTGGCTGTGATATATACTGCCGCTCATTATTGAGTTGATAATGACCTGTCCGCTCGGTGCCTCTGCGAATTCGCGATTAGTCATCAGCGGCTGTAAAACATGGTCGTACGCAATCGCTGAGGAGACCATTCCGTCAATGAAAACAACCGTACACCCGAGCCCGATACTCGGATTTATAATGTACTCCGTATAAATTACGTCGTCGGCTTGCGACATGCGCTCCCGAATCGCGGCGAGGGATACCGGTAACGGCTCTGCCGGCTCTTCGGCGGAGGAGGCGCTTTGGCTTGTAACTCGAGTGTTTTTTAACATTTTCGGCTCTCCTTATCGGCAAATAGTTCAGCTATTAAATAATTATTCCACGTTTTGCCAAAATTATTAGAAAAAAGATTGTAATAAGACACAAGATATTGTATAATGCAGAAAGTTTCCAACTAAAAGAATTAAGGGGGATTTTTTCAACAATGGAAAAGTTTTTCAAGCTGAGAGAAAACAAAACTACCGTTGGCACTGAATTCATCGCAGGCTTAACCACATTCTTTGCAATGGCGTATATCATCATCGTAAACCCGAAAATTCTGGCAGAATCGGGTATGGAGTGGGGCGCGGTCTTCCTTGCAACGATTATCTCCGCCGTAATCGGAACGCTTATTATGGGTCTTTTTGCAAATGTCCCGTATGCGCAGGCACCGGGAATGGGTCTGAATGCATTTTTCGTTTATAACGTCTGTTTCGGACTCGGATACACGTGGCAACAGGCGCTGTCAATGGTCTTTATCTGCGGAATTATCAACATCTTGATTACCGTAACTAAAATCCGCAAGCACATCATCAAAGCAATTCCCCGCGCGCTTCAACACGCAATTTCCGGTGGTATCGGTCTGTTTATCGCATACATCGGTCTGCTTGATGCCGGTATCATCCACTTCGGTGACGGCGTCCCTAAAATGGCAGACTTAAACACAAATGCGCTTTGGCTGTTCCTTATCGGCCTGTTCCTTATTATCATTCTGCTAACGCTTAAAGTTAAGGGCGCGATTCTCATTGCAGTCGTTGTAACTGCATTAATCGGTATCCCTATGGGCGTTACAGTTCGTGATCCTGAGGTTACTGTGTCATTTACTGAGGCTCTGTCGGCTCTTCCGTCGACATTCGGTGTTATCTTCAAGGCAGAGGGTCTGCCGAGTCTATTCTCAAGCGGCGGCAGGAGTTTGCTTCTCGCTGTAATCACGATATTCTCATTCTCGCTATCTGACACGTTCGACACAATCGGCACTTTCATCGGAACGGGTCGCCGCAGTGGTATCTTCTCACTCGAAGATGAGAAGGCGATGGAGACCTCTGTCGGATTTAAGACAAAAATGGACAGAGCCCTCTTTGCCGACGCAGTTGCAACGTCAATCGGCTCGATTGTCGGTACCTCCAACACCACGACGTACGTCGAATCTGCTGCCGGTATCTCCGTCGGCGGACGCACTGGGCTTACCTCTGTCGTTGTCGCGATTCTGTTTATTGTGAGTGCATTCTTTGCCTCATTCGTGTCCGCAATTCCCATGGCCGCAACGGCTCCGGCGTTGATTGTTGTCGGCATTATGATGGCATCGTCGTTTGCCGACGTTAAGTGGACCGACCTTGATGAGGCGATTCCGGCATTCTTTGCCGGGGCGTTTATGGCGTTTTCGTACAGCATTACGTACGGTATCGCCGCGGCGTTCATCTTCTACTGCATTATCAGAATTTGCAAGAAAAAGGCGAAGGAAGTTCACCCGATTATGTGGGTTTCCACAATCCTGTTTATCCTGAACTTTGTACTGCAAGCCATAATTGCAGAATAAATAACCGAACAAAACGCCCCTACGGAAACAAGTTTCCGTAGGGGCGTTTTACTTGCGCGAGCGCGAAAGGCAGGCGGGGAAAAGAACCGATATTACCGAGGTTATTTTAAACAATGTGTGAACTGACAGTGTATGCCCGATTATTAACATTCAATTCACACATTTGCAATTTTACGGTGTTAATATTGTCTAATGCGAAAAAAGTTAAAAAATTTAAAGTGAGTGAGAATCTATGCTGCAACTAAAAGACATCAAAAAGGTATACTCCGCAGGCGGAACCGATGTTCACGCTCTGCGCGGTCTTGACCTGACCTTCCGCGAGTCGGAATTCGTCTCCGTACTAGGCCCGTCGGGCTGTGGAAAGACGACTCTGCTTAACATCGTCGGCGGTCTTGACCAGTACACATCCGGCGATCTCGTCATCAACGGAAAATCCACGAAAAAGTTTCGTGACGGTGACTGGGACGCATACCGCAACAACTCTGTCGGTTTCGTTTTCCAGAGTTATAACCTTATCCCGCACCAGAACGTCATCTCGAATGTCGAGCTTGCGCTGACCCTGTCCGGCGTATCAAAGGCAGAGCGGGCGGAGCGGGCGAAAAAAGTGCTTGAGCGCGTTGGGCTATCCGATCAGCTCTACAAAAAGCCGAATCAGCTGTCCGGCGGTCAGATGCAGCGCGTTGCAATCGCACGCGCGCTTATTAATGACCCCGATATCCTGCTCGCTGACGAGCCGACCGGCGCGCTTGACTCTGAGACGAGCGTTCAGGTTATGGAGCTCCTGCGCGAGATTGCCGCGGATAAGCTTGTAATCATGGTCACGCACAATCCCGACCTTGCGGATACATATTCCACGCGTATCATAAAGCTTCTCGACGGTAATATTATCAGCGACTCAAACCCGTTTGAGCCCGAGGCGGACGAAGCTAACAGTTTCAACATGCGCCGTACCTCGATGTCGTTCGGGACGGCAGTTTCACTGAGCTTTAAAAATCTGCTGACGAAAAAGGCTCGAACTCTGCTGACGGCATTTGCCGGAAGTATCGGGATTATCGGAATTGCGCTGATTTTGTCTCTCTCGAACGGCATGCAAACGTATATCGACAAAACTGAGCGCGACACGCTGTCAAGCTATCCGATTACAATTGAGCATGAGGCAATGGATCTCGGCGGTATGCTGAAATCCTTCCAAGGTGAGGGCGATTCAAAACAGCATGAACTCAACAAGGTCTACGCCAACACCTTTATGGTGAAAATGCTAAACACAATGATGAGCGAGGTTAAGCAAAACGACCTTGCCGCATTTAAGGTTCATATTGAGGATAATTGGGAGTACGTTGATTCGATTACGACTGCCGTTTCGTACTCTTATAACATTCCGCTGACACTGTATCACAAAATGCCGGACGGAAGCCTTGAAAAAGTCAACCCAAGCTTTATGACAGAAACGATGTCCGCCTCGCAAAATGCCGGGCAGTCCGCATTCACCTCCGGAACGGGCGGCGGCGATACCTCTGCTATGTCGGCTTTTGGCGGTATGAACATCACGGGTATGTCCTCAATGTGGCGACCGCTGATTGACAATAAGACATTTCTTGAGGGGCAGTACGAAGTCGTGTCGGGTAAAATACCCGGTTCCTTCGACGAGGCGGCTCTGATTGTCACTGAAAATAACGAGGTTCCGGATATTCTGCTGTACTCGCTCGGCTTGAAATCCAAGGCGGAGTACGACGCGATGATGCAGGCTCTTATGCGCGGCGAGGCAGTCACCGACAGCCCGTCAAGCTATGAGTACGACGAGATTACCTCGCTCGAGTTCCCGCTGATTCTGCCGACGGACACATTCTCGTTCGAGAACGGTGTCTGGGTCGACAAGTCCGAGGATGTCGTATACATGCAGACAATTGCAGATTCGGCTCAGACCGTGCGTGTCGTCGGAATTCTGCGCCCGAATCCGGATGCCGCCGCCGTTGCAAGCGATGTTTTCATCGGATACACAACGGAGCTTATGGACTACCTTATTGACAGCGTTAACGATGCCGCAATTGTCAAGGATCAGCTTGCAAATCCTGAGATTAACGTGTTCACCGGTATGGCTTTCGCGGCATCCGGCGAGCCGGCATTCAAGACGATGGCAGACGTTATGGCATACGTTGCCACTCTGCCGGATGAGGAGCGTATGGCGACCGAGGCGCAGTTTTCGCAAGCGCAGGCTCTCGGTATTCCCGACGAACAGATGGTCGCTATGATGAACCAAATGGCGGAAGAGACACGCTCTGACGCGACGTATGAGGACAACATCAAGCGCCTCGGTGTGACTGATAAATCGCACCCGAGCACAATCAACATATACGCTTCGAGCTTTGAAAATAAAGACCTCGTCGCCGATTTCATAAGCGACTACAACGACACGGTTGAGGAGGGCGGCGAAATCACGTACACCGATTTTGTCGGTCTGCTGATGAGCTCGATTACCACGGTCATTAACGCGATTTCTATCGTGCTGATTGCGTTCGTATCAATCTCACTCGTTGTTTCGAGTATTATGATTGGTATTATCACGTACATCTCCGTTTTGGAGCGTACGCGTGAGATTGGTGTTCTGCGCTCTATCGGTGCATCGAAGCGCGATATCAGCCGCGTATTTAACGCCGAAACGCTGATAATCGGACTGTCTGCGGGTCTGCTTGGAATCGTGATTACGGGTCTGTTATGTATCCCGGCAAACGCGATTGTTCTGCACCTAACTGATATCCCGAATGTCGCTCTGCTTCCGATAAACGGTGCGGTAGCGCTGATTATTATAAGTATGGCGCTGACATTCATCGCAGGTCTGTTGCCAAGCCGTATGGCGGCGAAAAAAGACCCCGTTGTCGCACTCCGCGCGGAGTAGATTAACGGTAAACTGCAAAGATAAAGCCGGTCTCATAGGAGACCGGCTTTTTGTGTTCTTAATTTACGGGTACGTTCTCAAGCCCAAGGCGGAAACGCTCAATCATCTCTGCCGTTAGCGCAATATCCGTATTCTGCGGCGGAAGCTCCGCGCGGGTCATCCAAACGCCCTCGCTTAACTCGTCCTCCTGCAAGGTAACGGTGTCGTCGCCGTCGAGGTCGCAGTAAAAACCCGCAAGCAGGCTGCCCGACATCGCCCACGGCTGGCTCTTGTAAAAGCGCACATTTTTGACGCGCAAGCCGACCTCTTCCATTACCTCGCGGGAGACGCATTCCTCAAAGCTCTCGCCTATCTCGGCATAACCCGCGACGAGTGCGTAATGCTTAACCGGGCGGTTTGCGTAGCGCGTAACCATAATCTTGTCGCCGTTTGTCACGCCGATGATTACGACGGGATTTATCTGCGGAAATTCCTCAAGCTTACACTTAGGACACTCCATTTTGCGCTCTGTCGTGCTGTGGGTAAGCTCTTCCCCGCAACGCCCGCAAATTCGGCGCTTTTCGTACCAGCCCGCTAAGTGCGCCGCCGTCAGCGCCGCAAACGCCATATGCTTCGGCTGGAGCATGTTGAACGTGAAAAGCGGCTGTTTTTTGAAGCCCTGCGCCTCTGTGAACAGTCCGGACGGCAGGTCGTACTCTGCGAGGAGATAGAACGCGTCGTCGTCTATCGAAAAGAGAAATGTCAGCTTCGGCGAGTGCCGCTCAACCTCTGAAAACTGCGGCATTCGCGGCGATTTCTCGTCGGAGCAATCCATCAATACAAGCCCGCCGCCATAGATGACTATGTAATCGTTCGGGCGCGGCGGGTGCGGTTTGTACTCGTTATGTGTTACGTGCGGCGCAATCTCGTGAATCATTTTCTATCCCCCTGTTTTCTGTAATAGTCGCTTGACACTAAAGCCGCAAGCCCTTTAGCATTGCGATTTCGCGCGCGTAGCCCTCTGCCTCGTTCGGCGTTTCGAGGTAAAATGGTAAGTCGCGCAGCTTCTCGTGGTTTATCACCCTCGCAAGCCCGTCGAGCCCCAGCGAGCCCTCGCCGATTTGCTCGTGACGGTCCTTGTGCGACTCGAACGGGTTTTTGCTGTCGTTTAAGTGTATCGCGCGCAGGCGCGAAAGCCCCACAATGCGGTCGAACTCCGCGAGCACTCCATCGAGGTCAGTAACAACATCGTAGCCCGCGTCGTACACGTGGCACGTGTCGAGGCACACGCCAAGTCGATGGCGAATCGAATCGTCAACTCCGTCAATTATCGCGCGAAGCTCCTCAAACCGTCCGCCGATTTCACTGCCCTTCATCGCCATCGTCTCAAGCAGTACCGGAACCATTCCGTCCGGCGTGAGGCACTCGTTCAGGCAGTCGATAATTAACTGCAAACCGACCTCTAACCCCTGCCCTACGTGCGAGCCGGGGTGGAAATTGTACATCGCCGCCGGGATTTTTTCAAGCTTCTGCAAATCCTCTGTCATAATCTCGCGCGCGAATTCGCGGACGCGGTCCTTCTCCGACGCGGGATTCAGCGTGTATGGCGCGTGCGCAAGCGGAGTCGTTATGCCGTTTTGCGTTGCAAACTCAATATACTGCGCAATCTCCTCATCCGGCCACGGCTTTGCCGTGCCGCCGCGCGGGTTGCGCGTGAAAAACTGAAAAACATTCGCGCCGAGCGAAGCCGCCGTCCGCGCCATCGCGGGAAAGCCGCCCGAGGACGAAACATGTAAGCCGATTTTGAACATTGCCGTACCTCCATTTTCTTATACGCAGATTTTACCACGGATTGACTGCAAACACAAGTGCGCGATTGCCGTAACCGCCATTTTGCCGCCTTATTCCGCAAAACTTATTTTTTGGAGATTCTGACACACAAATTCATAAAAAAGTCATTGCTTATTTTCGCGGATAATGTTAAACTATACCAAAGGTCTATGCTCTTCAATAATCGCGATATTTGGGCGGCGAATGCCCCTTGGGAGGTGAGTCCGATGAATCAGGATGATATCGTTTCAAAGCTCCGGCGGGAGGCTTCGACAATACTCCCTCCGGCAAATGCGATTCTGCTAGAGTGCGCGTATGAGGCTGAGTCAATTCCTGCGGCATCGGAATTTCTGCTCCGCGCGATTGAACGGTTTAACGAGTGCGCGGCACTCGGTGAGGCTCTGCATTCCGACGCGGCGGAGGTATATATCCGTGCCGAATCGGGCGAGAATATAACGCTTGGCATTGTCCCCACGGAAACGGCGGAGCGCGAGGTTATTGTCACATCCGACCTTACACCGCCGAACCGCGAGTTCGACGCATTCGTAACGGAGCTTGTGCTTCTTGACGCTACAATCGGCGCTATGTGCCCGCTTGTGCTCGGCATCGGTATCGCCGACACGGCGGAGGAGGCGCACGACTGCGCCCGCGCGGCTCTGTTTCGCGGTGCGGACACGCACAACAATGATTACGAGCTTGCCTCGGCAGAAAAACGCATATTAGCACGCTTGAGCTTTGCCGGCCCCGGTGCGGGCGGTCTCGGTGGTCGGCGCACTGCCCTGTCCGTCGCGATTGAGCGGCGCGGCACGGGGCATATCGCAATATCGCCCGGCGATTATTTGACAAGCTATGCAAAATCTTTTTAGGTATAAGGAGATATAAATATGAAGTTTACAATTAACGAGCGCAAAGTCACAGTTAGCCCGGAAATTCGCAACTACGCTGAAAAGAAAATCTCGAAGCTCGATAGGTTTTTCCACAACGAGTCTGAGGCGCAGGTCACATTCTCGGCTCTGCGCGGCAAGCACAATGTTGAGGTTACGTTAAATAACAAAGGTCTGGTTCTGCGCGTTGCAGAATCGACAAGCGATATGCATGCGTCGATTGACTCTGCCGTTGCGGCGATTGAGCGTCAAATCCGCAAGCATAAAACACGGCTCGCAAAGCGTCTGCGCGACGGCGTTGTGGAGAAAGAACTCCCGTACGATGTTGTTCCCGCAGAGCCGGAGGAGGAGCCGGAATTTAAAATTGTGAAAACAAAAGCGTTTCCGATTAAGCCCATGACCGCTGAAGAGGCGATTTTGCAGATGAATCTGATTGAGCACTCGTTCTATGTGTTCAAAAATCAGGATCATGACGATAAATTCTCTGTCGTCTACAAGCGTAAGCAGGGCGATTACGGAATGATTGAAACGCTTGAATAAATACAACAAAAGATAAGAATTTTGAAAGGACAGTAACACATTATGGATTCTGCTAAACCGGAATATAAGCGCGTACTAATAAAACTCTCGGGTGAGGCTCTGGCGGGGGATAAGCGATTCGGATTGGATTTTCAGGTTATCCGAAATGTCTGCCAAGTCATCAAAAAATGCGTCGAGGCAGGCGTTGAAATCGGTATTGTCGTCGGCGGCGGCAACTTCTGGCGTGGCGCCTCGGACGGCGCCGGAAAGATGGAGCGCACTCGCGCCGACCACATGGGTATGATGGCGACTGTTATGAACTCGCTCGCTGTGGCGGACGTGCTTGAACAGCTCGACGTTCCCGTCCGCGTCCAAACCGCGCTTGATATCCGCGCCGTTGCGGAGCCGTACATACGCCTAAAGGCGGATAAGCACCTGAAAAACGGGCGCGTTGTCATCTTCGGTTGCGGCACGGGTCATCCGTTCTTCTCGACCGATACGGCGGCTGTCCTGCGCGCCGCAGAAATCCGCGCGGACGCGATTCTGCTCGCTAAAAACGTCGACGGAATTTACTCCGCCGACCCGAAAAAGGATCCGAATGCTATCAAATACGACACAATTACTTATAACGAGATGCTCTCAAAGCACCTGCTTGCAATGGATTCCACCGCGACGAGCCTCTCGATGGATAACGAAATTCCTGTAATCTTGTTCGCGCTGAACGACCCGGAGAATATCTATCGCGTTGTGACCGGCGAGAAGATTGGTACGATTGTCACGGTTTAGCACTTCATCGCGCAAGATGATTTAAATATAAAGGAGAAAACGAAAATGGCTGATTACGAACAGTTTGAAACTAAAATGAACAAAACTCTGTCCGCACTGAATTCCGAGCTTGCGACAATTCGCGCAGGCCGCGCAAACGCGGGAGTCCTTGACCAGATTCGCATTGATTATTACGGAACCGCAACGCCGATTGCGCAGATTGGTACAATCTCTACGCCCGATCCGCGCACACTTGTCATCTCGCCGTGGGACGCGAACCTGCTGAAGGAAATTGAGAAGGCGATTCAATTGTCAGAGCTCGGTATCAATCCGGCAAACGACGGTAAGGTAATCCGCCTGAGCTTTCCGCAGTTAACTGAGGATCGCCGCCGCGAGTTGACGAAAAGCGTCGCAAAGCACGCCGAGTCCGCGCGTGTCGCAATCCGCAACATTCGCCGCGACGCGGTTGAGGATTTCAAGAACCAGAAAAAAAAGTCGGAAATTACTGAGGACGACCTTAAGCTCGCCGAAAAGGATATCCAGAAGATGACCGACGATTTCATTAAGGAAATTGACAACATCGCCTCGAAAAAGGATAAGGAACTGCTTGAGCTTTAATATTTTCAAGAACAAAAATCGCCGCAAAATAAGCGGCACAGACAACAGAGGTTCCGCCATCGGCGACGCTTCTGCCGCCGGGCGCACCGTCAACGGCGGTGCGCCGCGCCATATCGCCATCATAATGGACGGCAACGGGCGCTGGGCGGCGGGGCGCGGACTTCCGCGC
>JGI994J12354_10004747_pt1 | contig 12063 bp, 12 predicted proteins | sample IntmicLarv3ML3BL_FD_12354 | JGI IMG/M metagenome (IMG submission 12354) | reverse complement strand
AAAACAAAAACGAAAGCCGAAAGAATTGTGCCAACTGTAAACGACAATGCCGGCTCTTTTTCAAAATATACAGCAGGATGCCGTACAAAACCGAGCAGCTGTCCGTACTTTTCATGAAATTTCATCTTTTTCGAAATGGTTATTTCATCATCGTAATCGTATTTCGGCTTATTATCTCTCGGCTTATAGGGTGTCGTTTTCATAACAAATATCTTAAAAAATAAGGCACTAAATAATCTTTTTGATTTTTTCAAAATCGGCAGGTTTATTTAAGAAAAATGAAAACGAAAAAAAACATGGACAATTCAAATAATAGCGAAACTAAAAATCTCGGGACTGATGACAATAAAAAAACAAACGGCGGATACGAAGCGTTTTGGGGTGAGCTTGTTGAAAAATATGATTTGGAATTTCCGTTTTCATCCGCTTCCGTTTTTCTAAGCGCGCCGCCGCCCGATGATTCTAATGCGCATTTTAAGCGGATTTCTTCTTTTTCCGAATATTTTTACAAAATTGAAGAGCCTGCTCTTGATTCGGAAAAACAGAAATTATTTGAAAAAGTGCTGAAACTTTTAAATGATTCGGCCGATTTTGAATTGTTTGAACAAAACTTTGAAACATTCGACAATTTGATTGGAAATCATGAAAGCCGCTTATCTTTTTTGGAAAAGAAAATTGAAACGATTTTAAATATCTATTCAATCCGTCTTTCCGATGCTGATTTTCATGTGTTCATGTATTTTATCAAAAGAGATTTTTTCGGGTTCGGACGGATTCAGCCTTTTTTGGAAGATTTTGACATCGAAGATATTTCATGCAGCGGAAGCAATCTTCCGATCTATATTTTTCATCGGAAATACGGTTCCGTCAAAACAAATATTTCTTTAACTGCGGCCGATGCGGAAAAACAAATCCGCCGCATGGCACAGTTTTCCAAAAAACACATTTCTGTTTCAAATCCAATGACGGATGCAACGCTTCCAAACGGGTCCCGCGCACATTTGACGCTCGGCAACGAAATCACAACGCGGGGAAGTACATTTACTGTTCGGAAATTTAATGAAAAACCGTTTCTGCCGATTGATTTGGTTCACAACGGCACGTTTTCGCCGGAAATGATGGCTTACCTTTGGCTGTGCATCGAATCGAATATGAATCTCATGTTTGTCGGCGGAACCGCCAGCGGAAAAACGACTTCTCTTAACGCCGTCTGCCGTTTCATCCCGCCGAATCGAAAAATCGTTTCAATCGAAGATACACGTGAAATTAATCTGCCGCATCTGAATTGGATTTCCGGCGTTTCCCGAGAAATTTCCGGCGGCTCATTTGAAAACGATGCCGGCCGCGTCTCACTTTATGATTTGCTCAAAGCGGCGCTTCGTCAGCGGCCGGAATACATATTGGTCGGTGAAATTCGAGGGTCAGAGGCTTATGTTTTGTTTCAGGCCATGTCCACGGGGCATACCACCGTTTCAACAATGCATGCCGAATCGGCGGACACGCTGATTCACCGCCTTGAAAATCCGCCGATGAATGTGCCGCGCATCATGATTCAAACATTAGATGTTCTCGTTCTTTTAGCGCAGGTCGAAAACGAAGAAGGCCGCCTTGTTAAAAAATGTCTTTCAGTTCATGAAATATTGGAAACGGACCCGCACACCTCCGAAGTACTGACGCAGGAAATATTCGGTCGGCCGGAAACGCAATCAAAAAGCCGATCGCAATTTTTCTCTGACGCATCCGGCGCCGAAAACATTTCCAAATCTTCCGTCTTGGAAAAAATTCGAATCCGAAAGGGCTGGACAAAAGAAAAATTGGAGGATGAATTCAATCAAAGGGTTTTGAGTTTAAAAAAATCGGATTGCTCGGATTATTCGGATGACTCAAATCGATATTCGGAGGGGATGGAATGATTCGGCGCATCGCTTATCGAATGTTCGGAAATTTTTGCAGCAAAATAGCACTTCCCGGATTTGAAAAAAAACTTCGGCAAAGCCGATTGTTTATTCCTTTTCCCATGTATCTGTCCTTGTTTTTTTTCTGTATTTTTTCAGCGGCTGCAATCAGCTTGCTTCTGATTTTTTTCATTTGTTTTCTTTATCTTTCAAAAATTATTAATGACTCATTTTCCTTCAGTTTGATTTTTGCCGCCGCTGTCTTTTTTATCGGTTCGGTTTGTTTTATTTTCGCTGTGTTTTTGCTGCTTCCGGAACTGTGCGCTTATGACCGTAAAATCAAAATCGAAAAGCAGCTGCTGTTTGCCGTTAATTATATGTCCGCATTGGCGGCGGCAGGCGTCCGCTCGGAAGTTATTTTTAAAACGATGGCGTCCGGTCAATTTATTCAAATTTACGGGGCGCTTTCCGAAGAATTTTCCCGGTATGCCGTACAAACGGATTTTTTTGGGAAAGACAATCCGTCGGCTCTCACTCTTTTAGCCGAGGAAACACCGTCTCCTTTGTTCTCGAATTTTTTGACGGGCGCTAAAAATACATTCCTATCGGGAAGCCGCTTTCAAAATTATATTCTTTCCAAAAAACATGAATATCAAAGCCTTGCCGTTCGCCGAAAAGAGAAATATTTTCAGACATTGGAATTGCTTTCCGAGATGTATATCACCGCATTTTTGGCGGCGCCCTTGTTCATGACGATTTTGTTGTTTTCAATGATGCCTTTTTCAGGATCTAAAATTGAACAAATGAAATTGCTGGCTTATCAGGCGGTTCCTTTTATGGGGATTTTTTTCCTGCTTGTTTTAGAAATCATCAACGAAAAGGAAGATCTGTAAAATTTCAAAATTTCAAAATTTCAAGATTTCAGGATTCAAATGATTCGAAAAAGATTTCAAAAACATATCAAATTTTAGAAAAGATTTAATTTCAAACGCCCCTTTTAGTTTCAAATTCGATTATTGTTTATTTTTGAGGTAATTTTGTGACGATTGTTCTTGGTATTGAAGGAACGGCCTGGAATTTGAGTGCGGCGATTGTGGATGAAAATGATGTCATCGCGGAAGCCGTTCGCACTTATAAGCCCGCTGCCGGCGGTATCCATCCGCGCGAGGCGGCACAGCATCATGCGGCGCATGTCGGCGAAGTGATTGCCGAAGTGTTTTTTGAATTTGAAAAAAAAGGATATTCCAAAGAAAACATTGATGCCGTTGCTTTTTCCAAGGGACCCGGACTCGGACCGTGTCTTCGAATTGTCGGAACGGCGGCGCGCATGGTTTCTTTGATGCTTGGTAAGCCGCTTGTCGGCGTTAATCATTGCATCGCGCATATTGAAGTCGGCATTTGGAAAACGGAAGTCGAGGATCCGATTACGCTTTATGTCAGCGGCGCGAATTCTCAGGTGCTGGCTTATCAGGAAACAAATCCGGGCGTCGGTGCTTATCGGGTTTTTGGTGAAACGCTTGATATCGGTCTCGGTAATTCGCTGGATAAATTTGCGCGGTCGGCCGGATTACCGCACCCGGGCGGTCCGCTGATTGAAAAATATGCAAAAGACGCAACGAAATATATTGACCTGCCGTACACCGTCAAAGGAATGGATTTCTTTTTTTCGGGATTATCGACGGCGGCAACGCGTATTTTGAACGATCATAAAACCAAAAGGTGATTCGGCGACGGATGCCGATAATACCGTTTTAGCAAACATTTGTCATTCTTATCAGGAAACTGCATTTTCAATGGCGGTTGAAGTTACGGAACGCGCTTTGGCGCACACCGGCAAAAACGAAGTTCTTTTAGCGGGCGGCGTTGGCGCCAATTCCCGACTTCGGGAAATGCTGGATGATATGTGCCGTGCCCGCGGTGCAAAATTCTATGTTCCCGAAAAAAAATATATGGGCGACAACGGCGCAATGATTGCTTATACCGGCTTATTGATGTTCAAAGCGGGCGACACGCTTTCAATCGAAGAATCGTTCGTTGACGCCTGTTTCCGACCGGACGATGTTTCAGTCACTTGGAAGCCTGAAAAAGAAATCCGGATAGACGAAGAAATCGATAAAATGAAAAACGGTGCGGAAGCTGTCGTTTGCATTGCACCGAAAAAATACGGATTTGAACAATCATTTGAAATCGTCAGCGATGAAACTGAAGAAATGATTGTGAAAGAAAGGATTCAAAAAAGCTATCGTCTTCCTCAAATCGATTCCAAGCTTCGAAAAGAACGAACGCGAACGGAAGTTAGGATGCTGACGGAAGCGCGCCGATGCGGCGTTTCCGTGCCGATTATTTACGGCGCCGATGCTTTTTCTATTCAAATGGAGCGGATTAAAGGAACGCCGCTTAAATTCGTGATTGATAAAATTGAAACGCTTGCCGAAACAGTCGGAACCGTTGTCGGAAAACTTCATGAAAACAACATCATTCACGGGGATTTAACGACTTCAAATATGATTTACGGCAACGATGAAAAATTATACATGATTGATTTCGGCCTTTCCTATTCAGACAGCGGACTTGAATCCAAAGGTGTCGATGTTCACGTTTTGTTCCAAACATTTGACAGTTCTCATAAAAATCCGAATCTTTTGAAAGAATTGTTTGCAAAAGGATATCGGGAGAGCTGTAAAGAAGCGGACAATATTTTAAAGCGCGCCGAAGAAATCAAGATGCGCGGCAGATATATTGAAGGATCGTAAATTCCGAAAAAAACACCAATATCCGAAATTCGATTATAATTATTGAAAAAATTAGGGGAGTCAAAAGAATGGTTCACTCAAAAGCGCCGATTTTTGAAAAAATTGTTTTTGTTACCGGCAATGCCGGCAAATTTGCGGAAATTAAAGATATTTTGAAATCGGTCGGAATTGCTGCGATTCAAAATAAAGGCGATTATCCGGAAATTCAGGCGGATGACTTAGAGCCGATTGCCGCAGCTTCCGCAAAAGCGGCGGCCGACGATTTGGGTATTCCGGTGCTGGTGGATGATTCCGGCATATTCATTTCAGCTTTAAATGGTTTTCCCGGTCCGTATTCTCGCTTTGTTGAAGACCATCTCGGCAATCCGCGCATTTTAAAATTAATGGAAAACGAAACGAATCGAAATGCTTATTTTAAAACCGTCATCGCTTTTTGCGAACCCGGCAAAGAGCCGATTACTTTTTCGGGAATCGTTGAAGGCAAAATCGCTTTCGAAGAAAGAGGAGACGGCGGCTTTGGGTTTGATCCTATTTTTGATTACAACGGCAAGACTTTCGGCGAGCTCGGCATCGAATTTAAAAATACGATTTCTCACCGGCGGCGGGCGTTGGATAAATTTTTGGAATGGGTTCGCTCAATATAATTTTTTTTTGTTTTCAAAAATTATGAAAAACTGAAATTAAAAGTCGTTTATAGAAAAAAAGACCGAATCAAACGATTTTATTGAAAAAGGCTGAATCAAAATTCATTGATTCAGCTTTCTCTTTTGTTAAATGGGGGTTATTTGAGGTTTTTTTGTTTTTTTATTTTTTTTGTTTTTTAATTTTATTTATTTTTTGGAAAAATTATTCGATCAAAACGACCGGCTTAATCAAGTCTTTGGGTTTTTCCTTCATCAACATGAGTGCTTTTTCCATATTCTCAAATCCGTCAAAGACATGGGTTGCCATTTTTTCGGGTTTGATACGGTTGTATGTACAAAGGTCTGCCATCTGCTGCATTTTCAAACGGCCGCCGGCAACAAGTCCGCCGCGGATGTCTTTGTGGCCCATTCCGTTGCCCCAGTCCAAACGCGGGATCGGGAGGGTTTCGCCGCTTCCGAAATAGTTGACGTTTGAAATTGTTCCGCCTGCGCGGGTTATTTTTACAGCCTGAGCGATGGCATTTGAGTCTCCGCCGGCAATGATTGTGGCATCGACACCCAATCCGTTGGTGGCCTTTAAAATCTGTTCGACAATGTCTCCTTTCTGGTAGTCAATAATGTCGGTTGCACCGTAATCTAAGGCAAGGTCTGTACAAACTTTGCGGTTTCCGACTGCGAATAATCTTCCGGCACCGAGAATCGCTGCTCCGGCAACAGACATCAAACCGACCGGTCCGATACCGATAACGGCAACTGTCTCTCCCGGCTTAATGCGGGCCATTTCCGAGCCCTGAATTCCTGTCGGGGCCATGTCGGAAAGCATAACAGCTTGCTCTAAGGACATTCCTTTCGGCATGAGCGCGACATTCATGTCAACATCATTGATGTGGATTTTGTCGGCAAAAGTACCGTCTTTAAAGTTTGAAAACTTCCAGCCGGCAAGCATTCCGTTGGAGTGCTGTGCGTAACCTCTCTGGGCGTCAATGGAGCGCCAGTCCGGCGTAATGGCGGGAACAAGGACTTTGTCACCGATTTTGAAATCTTTTACTTCAGAGCCGATTTTTATAATTTTTCCGACAGCTTCATGTCCGAGAATCATGTTGTGACGGTCACCAAGAGCACCTTCAAAAACAGTGTGAATGTCAGAGGTACAAGGAGCGACAGCAAGCGGGCTAACAAGCGCATCATACGGGCCTATTGCGGGATCCTCTTTCTCAATCCAACCAACCTTTCCGATGCCGAGCATTGCAAATCCTTTCATTTTATAACATCTCCTTTAATTTATTATGCAGTTTTTTCTGCAGATTTTTTAACCTGCATTTTCGTCGATTATTCGGAGGTATATAAACATTTTGATGATTTGTCATATACAATTATGATGATTTTACATATATTTTTCAATTTTTTTTTAAAAATTGTTTTGAAATATATTTTTGTTTATATTTTTTATAAATTCGGATTTTATTTCTTTTTATGATGAGGATGCTACCGATTTTTAAAAAAGATGATTCGATATTTCGATTTGCCTGTTCAAAATTTTTTCCGATAATTTTTTGAAAGTTTGCATTAAAAATAGTGGTCGGCTCCGCTCACACTCTTCTATTTCGGCTTCATCTCAAGCAAATCTGCCGAATTCATTTAAAAAAAGATTAAAATTGTTTTTTTAATCCTATACAAGTTTTTTCACAGTTCATCTCTTTAAAATCAACCGTTAGGTTTTTGTATAGGATTTTATTTTCCCTAAAAATTTCGGGTGTTTTATTTATAAAAGATTATTTGAAAGTGCGATTGCCCCTTCCGTTTCCGCCGGATTTTTTGAAACGTCTCCGACCGAGACAAACTTTCCGACAGATTCAATTCCGAGCATTCCGGCAACTTGATCATACTTATTTAAGTGGGCTTCAAATGCCGTTCTGTCCGGTGTATTTTGAGAATAAATAAATCCGATTTTTTTGCCGGGCGGGACTCTTGATTTAAATCCTGCATCGATACACGCATAAAGCCGATCAATTAATATTTTTTCCTGAGCGTTAATATCAAAGAAATAGATCGGACTTCCCAAAAGGATTCCGTCGGCAGATACTATTTTTCCGGCGACTTCGGCAAAATCATCTTTTTGAACGCAGGTGTCATGCGCTTTGCAGTAATTGCATCCTTTGCAGGGGTTGATTGTGTATTTTGTTAAATCCACAAATTCGATTTCAGCGCCTTTCGATTCGGCATTTTTCAATGATGCTTTAATGAGGGTTGCTGTGTTCCCGTTTTCATGGGGACTTGACGTAATTCCGAGTATTTTCATATTATCCACCTTTTAATAAAATCTTAAAAAGCAATATCGGGACACGTTGAATTATTCTAATCTCTTCGGTGCCGCCGTCGTTTTTATTTACTGTCAACGCTGTAATCGTTTCAGTTACAACATTATTATTTAAAAGGTTCAATTATTTAATTCTTTGGATTTGAGGGGTCAAGCATTTGTTTTATCATTTGGCTGACCGTCATTTCTTTAAGAGAGGCTTCCATTGCCTTTTGAGCGGTAAAAAGATGTTCGTCAATAGTAACATGAATTGTACAGCCGTTTGGTGTGGTCGGATGAATTTTTATTCCGAGTTCATCTTCATTATTTGCCAGCGGACAATTTTCACAGTTTACCGGACATTTTACTTCCTGTCGGCTATGAGAATTAAAAAGTGAAATCTCCTCGACGACTTCCACGGCTTGGTATATGTCTATAAGTGACAAATCATTTACATTTTTCAAAAGAGTCGCGCCGCCTTTTCCGCTTCTGACATCAATCAGCTCCGCTTTCTTAAGCTGTCCTAAAATTTTGCGAAGGATAACCGGATTGACATTAATGCATTCTGAAAGATAGGATGATGTTATCTTTTGATTTTCACTCATCAACGCAATGATTACAATAATGTGAACGGCAATGCTGAATCGGCTGGATATTTTCATTCATTCCTCTATTGTTTGAGAATTATATTTACTTTATTGTTCGATGCGGTTTTGAAGCGTTTCATGCTTTTTATGTCTTTTCTGTTTTTCGAATTTTAATAATTGTTTTCTTACAATTGTTCATTAATTGTTTACTTTGTTTACAACTGTTCGTCAGGTGTTTTTCCTTGTTTACAATTGTCAGCCATTTGTCTCTGCTGTTTACAATTGTTCATCGGGTGTTTACAACTGTTTACAATTGTCCTACAATTGTCTGAATTAGTTTTAATTACATAAATCGGCGATTAAAAACAATTATGGCTCGAGAATCTGTTCGCAAAAAACCTGTTATCAGCGGAACGGTTAGCCCGCTTCATAAAAAGAAAATTGATAAATTGGTTGAAGCCGGCGAGTTTGCCAGCATATCTGATTTTTTAAGTCAGGCTGTTTCTGAATTCTTAAATAAATATGAGCAAAACAATTTCTCGCCTCAAAATGCCCTCCAGCCGTCCCAAATCGAAGTTCTTCGAAATTTGATTCGCGAAGAAATTTCCGATATTGACTTTGGAAAAAATAGAAAAAATTAACGCCTCTTTTTCATAATCTGATTCGGCAGGCTTAAATAGATATAAACGATTTATTTCATTCTCTTATTATCCGTTTAACATTCTGTTATTGTTTTTGAATTTTCTCATTCATTATTCAGCTTTTTTAAAATTACGAGGAAAATATATGAAAATTTTATTAGTCGGCGGAGGCGGCCGCGAGCATGCTGTCGCTGCCGCAATCAAGCGCAGTCCGCAAGCGCCCCTTCTTTATTCCGTAATGTCTAAAAAAAATCCGGGCATCGCCGCCCTTGCCGAAGAAGTTTTTCTTTCCGATGAAAAAGATGCAAAAGCCATCGCTTCTTTTGCAAAAGAAAAAGGCATTCATTTGGCTTTTATCGGTCCGGAAGCGCCGCTGTCGGCAGGCGTTTCAGATGCTTTGTGGGCGGCAGGCGTTCCGACAGTCGGTCCGAAAAAGAATTGCGCTAAAATTGAAACAGACAAAGCTTGGGCCCGTCAGTTTATTGAAAAATATGGAATTGAAGGGAATCCCGCGTACGGCGTTTTTACAGATTATGAGCCGGCAGCAGCTTTCATTGACAAACTGGGCGATGTTGCCGTTAAGCCGGCCGGTTTGACAGGCGGCAAAGGCGTTAAAGTGATGGGCGATCAGCTTCCCGACATCACCGCCGCGAAAGAATATACAAAAGAAGTTCTGAAAAGCGATAGTGTTGTCATAGAAGAGCGTTTTATCGGCGAAGAATTTACGCTTCAGGCTTTTGTTGACGGCAAGCACTTGGCTTTCTGTCCGACAGCTCAGGATCATAAACGCGCATATGAGGGAGATGTTGGTCCGAATACGGGCGGCATGGGTGCTTATACAAATTCGGGTGCGCTTTTGCCTTTCCTCAATTCTGAAGAATATGAAACCGCCAAGAAGATTATGACGGCAACAGTTGCCGCTTTTCCGAAAGAAACCGGTGAGGAATTTAAAGGCATTCTTTACGGCCAGTTTATTTTAACAAAAAACGGTCCGAAGTTGATTGAATACAATGCGCGTTTCGGAGATCCGGAAGCGATGAATGTTCTCTCTCTTTTGGAATCTGATTTCGCCGCTGTTATGGAATGCGTTGTTAACGGCACGCTTGACAAAATGCCGGTCCGCTTTTCCGGCAAAGCGACGGTTTGTAAATATGCAGTGCCGGAAGGTTATCCCGACAAGCCTAAAGCGGACGCCGGCATTACCGTTACCGGCTCTGATGACATATTGAAAGGACCGCTCGCATCCTTATTGATTTATTATTCAAGCGTTTATGAAAAGGACGGCTGTGTTTATACAACCGGTTCCAGATCTATCGGTGTTGTCGGTATCGGCGATACGATTGAGGAAGCTGAGAAGATTTCTCAGGGCGCGCTTGACAATCAGATAAAAGGCGATCTTTTTTTCAGAAGGGATATCGGTACGCCCGGTCTTGTTCAAAAGAGAATTGACCATATGAATTCCATTCGTNAAGTCAAAANTAATCTAAATAAGATTTTTAAAAATCAGAAAATTTAATTTATAACTTTGTTTTTTTCCGGATTACGAATTTATTTTGAAAAGAAAAATTAATGAATATACGGCAGGTGACAAAAAATGAAAAATTTGCTTTCCATGGCGGATTTGTCTCTTGAAGAGATTTACAGTATTTTAGACTTAGCAGCGGAAATTAAAGAAAAAAGAGCTCAGGGGAAGTTGACCGATCATTTGAAAAATAAAAGTTTGGGAATGATTTTTGAAAAATCATCGACTCGAACGCGGGTTTCATTTGAGGTCGGGATGAATGATTTAGGCGGACATGCCATTTATTTGAATTCAAATGATATTCAAATCGGCCGCGGCGAATCTGTCGAAGATACTGCCAAAGTTCTGTCCCGCTATCTTCACGGAATTATCGCGCGCGTTTATTCGCACGACACGCTTGTCAAATTGAGTGAAAATGCTTCCATTCCCGTTATTAACGCGCTTTCCGATGAAGAGCACCCCTGCCAAGTTTTGGCTGACCTTCTGACAATTCGGGAATACAGAAACAAAATTTCAGGCATGAAATTTGTCTGGGTCGGCGATGGAAACAATGTCTGCAATTCTTTAATGCTTGCCTGTGCGATTGTCGGCATGGAAATGGTTGTCGCCTGCCCGAAAGGATATGAGCCTAATGAAAAATTTGTTGCAAAAGCCAGAGAGCTCGGCGGTGTTTTAGAAATTACGAATGATCCTCTGAAAGCCGCTGAAAATGCGGATGTTTTATACACGGATGTTTGGGTTTCGATGGGCGATGAAGAAGAAGAAGCTCAGCGGCTTGCTGATTTCAAAAGTTTCCAAATTAACCGCGACTTAATTGCCGTATCCAAACCGGACGTTATTGTCATGCATTGCCTTCCGGCACATCGCGACCTTGAAATCTCGGCAGACGCAATTGACGGTCCGCAATCGGTTGTCTTTGATCAAGCGGAAAACAGACTGCATGCCCAAAAAGCTGTTCTTTTAAAATTGCTGAATCCCGACGGATAATTTTTCAGATTCGGCAGCGTAAGTTAAAAAAAGTGTGAAACAAGCAGCAAATGCTTGTTTTCTCCTGTTTTTATTTTATTTCCATTTTGTTTTTCATTTATTCTTCTTATAGCGTTTATGACTGCCATTCGTTGTAGTGAATGCGTTCGGCTTTGTATCTGTTTACCAAGTCTGTTTCTTTTTCCGGATATCCTATATTATAAATGCATACGGGATAACGTTTTCCGGAAGGCTGAACATTTTTACAAATCCTGCGGCTCTGTCTTCTCTCGGATAAACGCCGGTCCACACGGCACCGAGGCCGTTTGCATGGAGCGCCAGCAGCAGATTTTGAGCCGCGGCACCTAAGTCCTGCGGGAAAAAGCCTTCCGCGGTTTCATATTCTTTGTTAAAGCAAATCAACACTCCCGCCGGGGCGCCTTTGCTCATTGCCGCATGCGGACTGAATGTCGGAACAGCATCCAGCAATTCTCTTTTGTCAACAATTATAAATTCCCAAGGCTGCTGATTTCTGGCGGACGGTGCGTACATTGCGGCTTTAACGGCTTCTTTTATAATTTCAAGCGGTACCTGCTGATTTTTATATTTCCTGACGCTTCTTCTGGTATAAAGTGCTTCCATTGTGTCCATTATTCTTTCTTCTCCTCTTTTTTTATTTGTTTTTTATTTTACTTTTTTATTTACGTCTTTACTTTTTTATTTGCTTTTTATTTATTTCTTTTTTAGTTGATTTGATAT
>JGI994J12354_10004746_pt1 | contig 12066 bp, 12 predicted proteins | sample IntmicLarv3ML3BL_FD_12354 | JGI IMG/M metagenome (IMG submission 12354) | reverse complement strand
ATGGGAGAACCAATTACAAAAGGAACCGCGCCATCCCACGCAGAAGTGTTTTCAATACAACTCATGGTTTTATATCCACCGCCGCTTCCCCCGTATACATAACCATAAGGACGATGTTCACCGAAAAGCTTCACGGCAACCTGCCGGGAATATTCTGCGGCCGCCGCGCTTGCACGATAAATAAGCGTGGTATCGGACATGCCTCCGAAAGAGGCGCTTGTGCCCATATTGCTTTCCACAAAATAGGCGCCGCTTTGAATCGCAAAGGTGATTTTGTCCCCTTCACCTGCCATTGCCGCATTCTCATTGCCCGGAACAGGGCACATAAAATGGAAAAAACGCCCTTTATAATGCTCTTTATCCGGAAAGAAAAAGGCAAAACGGGTTTCCGTTCCGGTAAAACCGCCGTGGATATAATGATAACGAACGATGCCCTCACGCCATTCATCAATATCAATGTATGGCTCATTAAACATAGGATCGTCTGCCGGATTGTAGATTTTATTTTCCTTTTCGCCCATAATTAACTCCTTTTTCAGAACAGACCGGGGCAGTTCTGCCCCGGCCCTGATGTCCTGCTATTATTTGAGATTAACAGACTCTTTTAGCTTGTTTACCGCATCAACTGCTTTTTGATAGTATCCGACACCTTTTTCATAATTGCGCTTTTTCAGACCGGAAATGAAGGAATCGTAATCTGAAGTGAAGTTGTATTTTCCTGTAACAAACTTCGGAACCTCAATATAGGCATACTCATTCATCAGTGTACTTCTGATTTTATTTAAGTCTTTCATATCATCCGGAGTAACCCTGCTATTGTAAATCGTACCGAAGAATCCAGTTGCCTTATACTTTATCCATTGCTCACGCCAGTGGATATAAGTCGGTGCATAATCGTATTTGATAACAGAAGTTGAAGTTAATCCCGGCAGTACCGAAAGAGTCATCGCACCGCGAATATCGGCCGCATCCTGCATCATGATTGGAACAAACACACATTTGCCATCATCAGTTTTTGTATACGCACCTTCAGTCAATCCATTTTGCTTGTAAACCGGGCTTTGGCTTTCATCATATTGTTCTTTGCTAAGTCCCACAGTTCTCAGCAGAGAGCCTTCTTCGGAATACAGATAATCAAAAAAGCTGATAAGCTGTAAAACGTCCTTATCTTTTGCCTTGTCGGTAATGACAATACCGCTTCCCGATTGATCGTTTTGGAACATTACATAAGGCTCTTTGAATTTAACCGCGTCAGAACCGTAAACATCATTGATAGGATTGGCCGCGCCCGCAACCATAATGTTTTTTGTCAAGGCTTGTTTGTCACTGTACATACGGGTACCTAAGCTTGAAGGTGTTCCCATCCACAAACCGATTTTGCCCTGATATATCTTATCTCTGTCAACATCATAAAACACATCTGATGATTTTTCTGAAAACGCTTTGTCAATCCATCCTTTTGTGTACCATTTATTCATGGTTTCCATGTATGTTTTAAAACCTTCGCTTGCACCGCCGAATGAAGCATTGCCGGTTTCTTTATCCATGTAATAATCCGGACAATTACCGCCAAAAGCATTGGAAAGTTCCCCATTATTGACAAATCCGGGATACCACAGGCTCATGACATAACCATCGTTGACACTCTGCTCTTTGATTGCCTTGTCAAAAAACTCCATCATCCATTCCCAGTCACTGATGTAAAGAGGGTCAGATGAACCGCTCGGGAATATAACATTATCAACCCAACTGTCCCCGTCAACATTATCTGTTAACTCGGTTGCTGAAATTGTTTTGCCTTCCTTATCCAGTGTATACGCGCCGCTAAACTTCTTGCCCGCATCGGGATTGTCACGGAAAACCTTCTGATTGTTGGAATCCAAAGACCACAGCTTTGCAGGCTGCTCTCCGTACTTAATGATCCAATCACGGCGATACATATAACCGCAGAATTGGTCGTAGACATTCAGCGAATCGCTCATTCCGCGAAATTCCAGATATTTTTCCTCGCCGTCTACCGTTGTAGTAAAGTAAGGAGCAAGGTCGGGGTTTTCTTCAATGAATTTCTTATAATTAGGCATGTTGTTTTTCACATAATCGGTAAGGTCAAGGATTTTACCTTCTTTATACAAGTCGGCTACTGGTGTTGAACAATGAAGTGTGTCAAAAACATCTGTATAGCTGTTAGTTGACAGCAACGTATTAAAGCTGTCGCCTTCCTGTCCTTTAACCGGAATAGTAAACTTAAAATCAATATTTGCTTCACCGCCTTTATCTGAGGCAAACTGCTTGTGTTTCATTATGTATTGTAAAATAGGATTGTCTTCGTATTTGGTATAATATGTTGCGCTTACGCCGGAGCTCAACCAAAAACTAAATGAATTTCTCGATGATACAGAATTGCAGGACGAAAGTGTTAAACACCCGCAAAACACAGCCGCTACCATTATTAAGGACAATAACTTTTTCATGAAACATACTCCTTTATAAAATTTATGTATTATTCTTTGACTCCGCCTGTTATTACACCGGCTTCAATTTGTTTCGAGAAGAACGGGATAGCAATCATCATCGGAATCGTTGCCGCCGCAATTACTGCGAATTGAACTAAGAATTGACTGTAATTAGGATTTATTTGTTTGAAAAGACCGTCATTATCAGCGATAATCTGTTTAATCCATAATTGTACCGGCCATAAATCGCGGTTTCCGGGCACATAGATTGCTGCGGTCAGCCAAGAGTTCCATGAACCCACAAATGTCATTAACATTGTCACTGTAAACATACCTCTGCATTGAGGAAACATAACCTGAAACATGACGCGAAAGTGACCTGCGCCATCAATTCTTGCAGCTTCAACCGTAGATGCGGGTACGCTGCGAAAAGCCATTGAACCCATTACGACATATATACCCATTGTTGCTTCAATTAAGATAATTGGCAGCCGTGTGCCAACAAGCCCCAACGATTTCATTACCATAAATTGAGGAATCATTCCTCCGCCAAACATCAACGGCACTATTAAATATACCATCATAACGGCACCGAGTTTGGTTTTGCGGCTCAATGCATATCCGCCGAGAACATTTATTACAAATCCTAAACTGACAGTCCCTGCAACATAAATAAGCGTGTTTAGGTAACCTTTTAAAATCCCGGCATCCTTGAAAACCAATTTATAACCTTCCAAGTTTGCATCACCAATTGGCCAAAGAACAAGTCCTTTATGTGACACAAGCTCGAAACCGTCAGAGATGGATGACATAAGAACATGCCACATTGGAAGCAGGCAGATAACCGCCAATACACCTACTACAAGCATTAAGATTAGCTGGGTAATACGCGAACCGATGGTTCGCTGTTCAACCATGCCGGTCTTAAGCTTTTTTCGTTTTAATACCGCCGAATTCATTTATCATCACTCCGTTTCTCAGAATAATTTTAATTTGCCTGACTTTTTGCTTAACCAGTTTGATATAACCAATAATACTGTGCCGAGCACTGATTGGAACAAACCGGACGCAGCTCCGAGACCATAATCCGGCGGGAAACCGAAAGCCATTCGGTAGGTGTATGTATATAAATTATCTGCAACGTTAAATGTCTGCGGCATATACAAGAGCAGAACCTTATCGAAGCCGACTCTTGTGACAACACCCATCTGTAAAATGAACATCATAAGTATCATAGGCATAATACTGGGAAGCGTAATTTTCCACATCCGCTGCCACGAATTTGCTCCGTCAATCGCCGCTGCTTCATAATAGTCACCGTTGATATTGGATATAGCAGCAACATATATGATAAAGCCATAACCGAAGCCTTGCCAGATACCGGACAGACAGTTGATTAACCAAAACACAGGTGGATTAGGATTTGCCAGCCAGTTTTGATCCTGCAATCCAAACATGGATAATATAGCGGAAATCGCGCCGCCTTCTGCCAAAAACTGCTGCACCAATGTAGCAACTACCATAACAGCAACAAAATTTGGAAGATATGAGACGGTTTGAGTAACCCTGCGATATTTTTTATTCCGAACGGATGAAAGTAACAACGCAAATAGAATCGGAGCTACAAAGCCAAGAGTTGAGCTAAAAAGCGCCATAATCATTGTATTGCGGAATGCTGTCGGGAAAGCGTCTCCGGTAAACAATTCAATGAAGTTGTCAAACCCAACCCATTGACTGTTAAAAAAACCTTTAACCATATCAAAGTCTTGAAATGCCATTGTTATCCCGAACATGGGCAGATAACACGTTATAAAAAAATAAATAAACACCGGAAGGAAAATCAGGTATACAATCCAATTTTGTTTAAAGTCTTTTTTTAAGGGAACATGCTCTCCTTTCCACTCTCTTTGCTTCTTTGGAGGGCGCCCTAATTTACTTACCTTTTCCATAAAGCCACATCATTCCTTTACTCTTTTGTGTAATCGGCAATAAACACAAGCGCCGATATATTAATAATTGATTTATAAATGCTAGATAAAAAGACTTTGCATAGTTGCGCTTTTAGTGTATTCTTTACACTGTTCTGACGTATATCGCAAAAAACACTTTTTTATCATTTGAATGACCAGTTTGCAGTTCTTTTTTGTAGGCTTAGGACTTAATTCAAAGTTACACAATTACAATTTTTGACAGTTTTATTGGTTTTCAAATCGAAGTTGACGACACTAAAATATCATTTTCACCCCCTTATTTTAAATTTACAAAAATCCTCTTTAATAGGTCTTACAAACAGAAAAACACATATTGTATGAGCATATTTGAATTATCCTACAAATCAAGAGATAAGTATATCTTGTAAATTACTATTTTGTCGCACGATTGACAAGTTAACAATTGTATTGTATAATTTATAAACAAACGGAGGTGCCAATAAATGGATTCATTGTTTTATTTGCTGGATCGCACATTCCAAATGACATTAATTCCTGTGCGCGCATACGATGGTTCGGGTAAGGTCGCTATCTTCAATAGAGGATATAAACCTGAATATGATCCCTTCACTATGGGCGATTTAAAGCCTGTAATTATCTCCGAAGCGGAAAAAATCACTTTACCATTTCTGAAAACTGAAGAAGATACTTGTGCCTACGGTATTATGAAAGACCCTACAAATTGTGTAATTGTGTTGGGTCCTATTTTAATCAGACACATGAGTGATTATGAACGCCATAAATATGCCCGGTCACATCGAGTACCAAGTGAAGAATTGAAGATAGCCCTTGGTTCTTTGCATGTACTGTCATCCACGCTTGCTTTGCTGTATTTTGCCCGCACAGGAGAAAAGCTAACAGAAAGCGGTATTGATATAAAATCTGAAAACGAACCAACCAGATTGACAGTAAACGAAAAGGATGTCAACAAATATATAATGCAGAACGTCGAAGATGATATCGGACATATTACCTACAAAACAGAGTTTCTTTATTTAAAACAAATCCGTGAAGGCGATGTAGAGGGTATTACAAATTATATTGACCCGAATTTCAATTTGAATGATGTAGGACAACTGGCCAAAAAGCCTCTCAAGCATTTTGAATATATGATTTGTTCGTCAATCACATTGGCAACGCGCGCAGCTATTGAAGGCGGCGTCGCACCTCAAACCGCATACGCTATCAGCGATTTATATATGCAGCGTCTTGAAACGTGTGAATCGGTAGATGACTTTTTCGCTATTCAGGTTGAAATGAAGCTTGCTTATGCTATGCAGGTAAAATCGGCACGCGATACACGCAGCAAAACATCCTATGTGGAAAAAAGCAAAATCTTTATCGCTAACCACTTGAATAAACCATTTGAACTTGAAGAGCTCGCCAAGGAGCTGAGCCTTAATAAAGCATACCTGTCACGAAAATTCAAAGAGGAAATCGGAATGGGTATTATGCACTATACAAGATTACAACGGGTCGAAGCCGCCGCAAATATGTTGAAATACTCAGACGAATCAATTTCTACCATTGCAAATTATTTGTGTTTCCCATCTCAAAGCCATTTTGGAGCGGTATTCAAAGAGCTGAAAGGTGTTACGCCGCAAAAATACAGAGATACTGAAAAGGTGACATAAGAGCAACATACCAAAAAAGCCGGAATTTTCCGGCTTTTAGTTTTTAATACGATATAAAAGTAAAATATATGATATATTGCCACGCCTGCTTTCTGTATGATATAGTATAAAGAAAAAAGGAGACTAGCTCATGAAAAATGTCTATATTCATTTGGAAAAAGGAGCACTGGTAAAACAGTTTATAAACACAGTTCAAGGATTAGACGGACGTTTTGAGTTGCATTCGGACAGAACCATATTGGACGCCCGTTCAATACTGGGTGTCTACGGACTTGATTTATCTTCACCGCTATTGCTAATTATAGAAAACGATTGTGACGAAAATCTTTCCGTATTAGAGCCATTTATAATCGACAACAGCATTTCCAAAGAGGAGACCGCCATATGACAAATCAAGCTTTCAATCCATACTTGCCAAGCTTTGAATATATTCCTGATGCAGAGCCTTATGTCATAAATGACCGGGTTTACATATACGGAAGCCATGACCGTTTCAGCGGCAATGATTTTTGTTTGAACGACTATGTTTGCTGGTCAGCACCGATTGATGAACTCGGCGACTGGCGTTATGAGGGTGTTATCTATCAGTTGACCCAAGACCCGCTTAATCCGGAATATGCACAAACGGGATGCGCTCCCGATATGCAGCGGGGAGTTGACGGCCGATACTATTTGTACTACGCTCTTAACCGCTCTCCCGTCATTTCGGTTGCCGTATGTGATACTCCGGCCGGAGCCTATGAATTTTACGGATATGTCAAATACTCCGACGGCTGCGTTATAGGAAGAGAGAGCGGCGATGTTTATAATTTCGACCCCGGTGTGCTGGTGGATGATGATAACCATGTATATTTGTATTCCGGCATTGCGCCTGATGGATTTATGCGGGAAATGCTTGATAAAACAGGGCTTAAAGTCAACGGCTCATATTGCATAGAGCTTGAAAGCGATATGCTCACAATTAAATCCACGCCGAAAATGATTGCGCCGGGAATCGGCGATGCTGACGGGACCGGCTTTGAGGATCATCCTTTTTTTGAAGCCAGCAGTATACGCAAAGCAAACGGCAAATACTATTTTATTTATTCATCTTTACAGGGACATGAGCTTTGCTATGCAGTCAGTGACCGACCGGACGGCGGTTTTGTTTTCGGCGGTACGCTTGTTAGTATCGGGGATATATACCTTAACGGAAACACCGAAGCGGTCAATTTCACAGGCAACACACACGGCAGTATTATAGAAATAAATAATAAGTGGTACGTTTTCTATCACCGGCAAACAAACCGCCATCATTTTTCGCGGCAGGCTTGCGCCGAAGAAATCACGATAGCGGCGGATGGTTCAATTGCTCAGGCAGAGTTGACAAGCTGCGGACTAAATGGCAGACCGCTGCATGGCAGCGGTGAGTATGAAGCGCGCATTGCTTGCAATCTTTCGGGGAAAGACGGAACCTGCCTTTATGAAGTCGGCAAGCTCGCGCCGGATAATCTGCCCTATTTCACACAGGAAGGTGAGGACCGTGAAGATGACGGCAACCAATATATTGCCAATATGCGTGACGGTTCATGGGCTGGTTTTAAATTCTTTGAATTTTGCGGAGAAAATCATATTTGCGTAACAACGAGAGGTTCGGTCGGAACGCTGATTTTAACAACACAGCGAAATGGCATTCCTTTTGCGAAAATCGAACTTAATTCCTGTGATACATGGACTACGTTTGCGGCTTCATTTGCACCTATTCATGGTACGCTACCATTGTTTGTTACATTTGAAGGGACAGGAAAAATAGATTTTATGTCGTTCTCGTTGAAAACAATATAATTGATGTTTGTAAAAGGCACGGCTTCGGCTTTGTTTTTTGCATTTTCGGAGGAAAATATTATGAGCGTTTTAAGCTCCCAAATCAATATCCGCAAATATCGCACAGGTGATTATGAAAACATTAAAAAAATCTGCATAACAACAGGTGCGGAGCAGCTTAAGCAATTTAAAAATTTCCTTTTAACCTCATATTGCGATTATTACATAGAGGTTGAGCCTGGCAATTGCTTTGTCGCTGCTGCTGAAAATGATAATGCGGTTGGGTATGTATTATGTGCGCAGGATACGCTTGCTTGGTCGGAAGTGTTTTGCAATGATTACGCAACACGCTTAGATGAACCGTTCAAATCAATAGCGAGTGGGGCTTGCGATACATTGTTGGATTTTAACACTGAATATCCCGCGCATCTCCATATTGACATTTTGCCGGAATATCAAGGCTTACGTTTGGGTACCAAGCTAATAGATAAACTTGTCACACACCTGCGACAAAAGAACATTCCGGGGTTAATGCTATCCGTTGCAAATGATAACACAGGTGCACAACATTTTTATGAGAAGTATGGTTTTGATGTTTTGGCGCAGTATGCGAATGAAACTGTTATGGGATTTAAACTTTGAGATAAATTGTCGTAGATTATTCCAAGAGTACATCAGTGAAAGGACGACTATTAATGAAGAAAAAACGAAATCTGTTTATTGGCTCTGGCACAGTAATATTGACAATTATTGCAGTTGTATTTGTCTTAAGCAGAATAAACAATTCACCCTTTGTTACAGATGATGAATCGCCCAAGATATATCATTTAGAAAATGCTGCTAAAGAAGATGAGATTCAGCGAGTAGTCACAGTAACGCTTTATAGTGACGGTACAGCAGAAATTCCCCAACCGGCAATTAGCAGTTTTTCTTTGACATCATACAACTATTCTGTTGTTGATAACGAGCTACTACTATATACAGATAATAAAAAGGAATATATGGCAGTATTTACTGTTGAGGATAAAAATACTCTCGTGTTTAAATCCAAAACCTTACCAATTTTTGCAGATATTGGCGCAAGGTATATTCATGAATAGATTAAAAAAGAGACTTTAGCAATTTTGTTTTGCTAAAGTCTCTAAGATTATGTTTATAATGTCTCACTCCGCTTTTGAACCTGCAATTGAAAATTCTCTACGTCATGCTTATATTCTTTATCCATCAGCGGAGACGTTATCATAAAATCGGCTGAAGCTTTATTTGTAGCCATTGGAATATCGTAAACATTGGCGATGCGGAGCAATGCTTTTACGTCCGGATCATGAGGCTGTGCGCTCAATGGATCGGAAAAGAAAATCACAAAATCAATAGCACCCTCGACAATCTTCGAGCCAATCTGCTGGTCGCCGCCAAGCGGTCCGCTGTTATATGCACGCACAGGCAATCCGGTTCGTGCGGTAATCATGGTAGCTGTCGTACCCGTACCGCAAAGAAAATGCTTTTGCAACAGTGCTTTATTCCATTCGCACCAATCAAGAAGCTCCTGCTTTTTCCCGTCATGAGCAATTAAGGCTATGTTTTTTTGCTTCCCAATTGTCAAAGTAATCAATTCGTTATCCATTATTATTTTCCTCCCCGCCTGAAACATAAGGAGCAATTGCCGCCATGTTTTCAGCATTGTCATTATATACTCTAAGCAAAACCGGGCTGGATAAGTCAAGGTTAAATATCCCCATTAGTGATCGGGCGTCTAAGATATACTGGTCACGAATAAGCTCAAAATCACCGTCCAGCTTTGTCAATGCACTTACAAAACGCTGAACCCTATCAATCGTCGGTAAATAGATATACACATCTCTCATACTTTATCCCCCCACTGCTATTTCGCTTGTCTTTTATAATGATTATAGTACCATGAATATTGTGTTTGGTCAATGAAAAGCGTTGATTTAATGGGCATTGAACAGCAAAAAGGCGCACAATCCGAAAACAAACGGAATGTGCGCCTTTTTATTTGAGCCATTAAATCATTACCACTTGGCAACAATCTTGCCATACACCTGTTTTTTGGTATAGTTGAACTTTGTGACCACCACGATAACCTGGTCGTCAATCTGAAAATCGCCGTCATATTGTCCGGCCGAATAAGTACAGAGGCAATCGAGGTTTTCTTCAAGCCTGCAAAAGACCCCGCCGCCATATTTGCCGGTAATGACGGAAGCGCGCCGGCTTCGGATCGGGTGCCGTATATCGGCACCGTCGAACGGATGCGGCTCGGCTTCCTTGATTGAAACTGATAACAGCGACTTCTCTTTGTCATAGCCCTTTATAACGGCGGTGTGGTTCTCCCCCGGATGGTATCGTTCCCGCATATCGGGAATCATGGCATAGCTGACCTCCCGCTGTGACAGTGTAATATCAAACCCACCTGTTTCCAGAAGCAATCGGGTACGACCCACTGCAACGATTCGGCATGGTGTTTTGCGCCCGGCTTCAGGGGCGAGTTTTAGGAAAGAATAGCGCCTGAATCTCAAAGCCTGACGCCGCGATGCTACACAAAGGTCATTTTCGCGGTCAATCCCGGTAATAACATAATCAATGGTGGCGCCGGTCATGGAACGCAGCACATGTGGCGGGCGCTTGGTTTCTTCGCTGAACCATATTTCCTGCTCGGGAATCAGCACCTTTACACGATAGCTGATTACAATCAGGCAGTTGATTTCGACGGTCTCATTTTTGCCGGTTTTCGGATTCTTGACCGACATTTGATTTACGTCAATACCAGCGACACGTCCTGTTAATAGTGACCCGGAACGGTAAGACGCATAGATTGAATTCCATTCCTTTTGCTGTTCTTCGGATAAATCCTTATCCAATTCAGTTAAATCCAGTTTATTGAACTCCACTTTGAATATCTCCTTTTCTGTAAAATTTGGGGCCGCCGTTCTCGGTGACGGCAAAGATATGGTCGCAGCCGATTTGTATAAGCTCTTGCTGATCCAGACTGTCAAGCATCAGTATGACAACCCGGTATTTGTGTTTTATCCCTTCAAGCTGGGCGCAGACAACAGGTTCATCACCCCGCGATACTGTAAGCACATCATAGCGATACAGCTTTTCATTTTTCTGTTTGAAAAAGGTCAGTAAAAAGGGCTCATGACCGCGGCGGGCAGTTTGAATATCCTTTGTTGAAAGCATCAGCATAATATCCAGCGCATTAAGCAACGGCAAATCGGCGGTTTTCCCGGACGCCAGATAAAGGTCGCCATCCTTTTTTACCATCTGTTTTTCCGTGAGCTGTCTCAGAATCGGGTCAAGGTGCAGGGTTTCGTTATCGTATTTCATCTTGAGCAAAGCCACGATATGCTCGATTTTAAGCCCGCCGTATTCTCGCAGCCAGTCAAACACAAAATGCTGTTGTTTAGTCAGAAGCAAAATAATCACCCCCATTCACATATTCCGGCGGCAGATTTGCAAGCAAATCGCTTTCCCGCTCGCATATGCAGTTAAATAATACGGACATGGTATACGCCATCGGGTTTCGCACCCTGCCATCATTACTCTTCAGCTTTTCGTATGTACTGACCAGCACATCAGCATCAAGCAGGTGCAGGTAACTGCGCACCTTTTCCTGCGGTAGCACCGCATTACAGATTTTTAACTTGTCGGAATAATACAGCCGCTCAATGGCGGTGCGAAACATGATTTGTGTTTTCTCATTGAAAATTTCCGGTTCGCAGTTTTCAAAAATCGCATCAATGATTTCTGCGTCGTTATCGTCTGTCAATCCGTCATCTGGCGAAAAATAACCGCGCGTTTTATTTCCTTCGGTTTCCGCGGGACCGATAGATTGACTGATATAAATCTCACTAAAATCAATATTTTTATTCTCAATCTTACTTGTGTGCTGTTTTGGCAGTTCTGGATATTCCATATCGGCAGTTCTTGATGTGCTATTTTGGAATGTCTTGATATGCTGTTTCGGCATGTCTTGATGTGCCGATTCGGGAGTTCTTGATATGATGTTTTGGCGGTTCTTAAAAAAGCCTGTGTTTTCAAGGGGTTCCGTGCTCTGTCCAGCTCCTTCAGCAGCGGATTCGTCAAAGCTTTCCTTGAAATTTTTGGCGTCGTCTTCCGATAGCTCGGTTTTAACAATATAGATAATATTCGGATAACCGCGTC
>JGI994J12354_10004745_pt1 | contig 12067 bp, 13 predicted proteins | sample IntmicLarv3ML3BL_FD_12354 | JGI IMG/M metagenome (IMG submission 12354) | reverse complement strand
ATGGCGGCGGCGGACGCCGCCGCCCTCCCCGCCGGCGGGGCACTGGCGGTGGACCGAGACGTCTTCTCGGCCATCATCACGGAGAAAATCCGCAGCCACCCCGGCATCACGGTCATCGAAGGCCGGGTGGATGCCCTCCCGGACGGCCCCTGTATCATCGCCACCGGGCCGCTGACCGACGGGGCCCTGGCCACCGAGATTGAGGCCCTGCTGGGCGGCACACCGCTCCACTTCTACGATGCCGCCGCCCCCATTGTCAGCTACGAGAGCATCGACCAAGCCGTCACCTTCCGGGCCTCCCGCTACGACAAGGGCACGCCCGATTACATCAACTGTCCCATGAACAAGGCCCAGTATCAGGCCTTTGTGGCCGCCCTGCGCACCGCCGAGGAGGCCGAAATCCACGGCTTTGAGGACAGCGCCGTCTTCGAGGGCTGCATGCCGGTGGAGGTCATGGCCCGCCGGGGCGAGGACACCTTGCGCTTCGGCCCTCTCAAGCCGGTGGGGCTGATGAATCCCCACACCGGGGAGCGCCCCTACGCCGTCGTCCAGCTGCGGGCCGAAAACGCGAGCGGTTCGGCATGGAATCTGGTGGGCTTCCAAACCCATCTGCGCCACGGCGAGCAAAAGCGCGTCTTTAGCATGATTCCCGGCCTCGAGCGGGCTGAGTTTCTGCGCTACGGCGTCATGCACCGCAACAGCTACATCAACGCCCCCGGGCGTCTCGACGCCGCCTTTCACTTGATTGGCCGCGCAGGCGTCGCCTTCGCCGGGCAAATCACCGGGGTGGAGGGCTATATTGAATCGGCGGCCTCCGGCCTCCTGTGCGCCGTCAACATGGCCCGCAGGCTCGGTGGGCGGCCCGATTTCGTGCTCAGCGCCCGCACCGCCCACGGGGCGCTGGCGGATTATGTCAGTGGCTACAGTGGCAAAAACTTTCAGCCCAGCAACATCAACTTCGGGCTGATTGAGCCTCTCGATACCCGCATCAAAGACAAACGCACCCGCTATGAGGCCATTTCGGCCCGCGCCCTGGAAGAAATCGACGCAACGCTGCCCACACTGATGGAGGATGTGCTATGAAGATACTGCTTGACGCCATGGGAGGCGACCACGCCCCCGAAGCCATGGTTGAAGGGGCCGTGCTGGCCGCCAACCTGCACGCCTGTGACATCGTTCTGGTGGGCCAGCGCGAGCGCATCGAGCCCATTCTGGCGGGCCGCGGCACGGGCCGCATTTCGGTGTACCATGCCAGCGAGGTCATCGATATGCACGACGCGGCCAGCAACGCCATCAGAGCCAAGAAGGATTCGAGCCTGACCGTGGCTATGAACCTGCTGGCCGCCGGCGAAGGCGATGCCCTCGTCACCGCCGGCAGCACGGGTGCCGCACTGAGCGGCGCGACGCTGCTGGTCAAGCGCATCAAGGGGGTGCGCCGCGCTGCCCTGGCCCCCATTCTGCCCACCAAATCGGGGGCGGGAAGCCTGCTCATCGACTGCGGGGCCAACGTGGAGTGCACCGCCGAGTACCTGCTGCAATTCGCTTTTTTAGGCTCTCTCTACATGGAAAAGGCCATCGGCATCAACCGCCCCCGGGTCGGCCTCATCAACAATGGTGCCGAGGACAGCAAGGGCGGCCCTCTCCAGCTGGAGGCCTTCGGCCTCCTCAAGGACGCCCACGACAAGGGCCTTCTCAACTTCATCGGCAATATCGAGGGCCGCGACATCCCCGACGGCGTGGCCGATGTGCTGGTGTGCGATGGATTTACGGGCAACATCGTCCTCAAAACCATTGAGGGCATCGCCCTCTTCCTCATGGGCGAAATCAAAAATATCATGATGGAATCCACCAAAACCAAGCTGGCCGCCTCGGTTTTAAAGCCCGGGATGAAACGCCTTGGCGCGCGACTCGATTATAAGGAGATTGGCGGCGCGCCCATGCTGGGCATCTCTAAGCCGGTCATCAAGGCCCACGGCTCGTGCGACGCCAAGGCGGTGTGCAGTGCCATCGGCAAGGCCGTGCAGTTTGCCGCCAGCGGTTACATCGGCCATGTCCAAAGCCAAATCGAACACATGACGGTGCCGAAAAATGTCGAGGAGACACCCGCTCTGTAAAATAACCGCGCAGCCCCTTTACAAGCGCTACGTCCTCTGCTATACTGATTTCGTTTTTAAGGTTATCCCACGCGGGAGCCTGACATTGCTTTGGAGGGACCAATATGGAGATATTCGAAAAGCTTCGCACCCTGGCCGCCGATCAGTTCGGCGTCGATGCCGACGACATTACCCCGGAGACCAGCTTCGTGGAGGATTTTGACGCCGATTCCATCGACATCGTCGAGTTCATGATGGCCGTTGAGGAGGAGTTCGAGCTCGGCGAAATTGAGGAAAACGCCCTGGACAAAATCAAAACCCTGGGCGACGTGGTCAACTACATCAAAGAGCGCGCCTAATTTTTCGTATCGCAAGGATAAAGATTCCGGTGATTTCTCACCGGAATCTTTAATAGACAGGAGAACAACATGGCTTTTGGCACAAGTGAACAAAAAGCATCCGGTTGCGCTGCGCGCAACAATGGCATGCTATTTGACACCATCGACTACACATTCAAGGACGAAAGCCTGCTGCGCGAGGCCCTAACCCACAGCTCCTACGCCAACGAGCACCGGGAGAAGGGGGCTCGCGCTTACGAGCGGCTCGAGTTCCTGGGCGACAGCGTCCTGGGCTTCATCTGCGCCGAGCTCCTCTTCGAGCGCTATCAGGCCCTGCCCGAGGGCGAGCTGACCCGTCTCCGCGCCGCCATCGTGTGTGAAAGCTCCCTCTTCCAGTACGCACAGGAGCTGCGCCTTGGAGACCGTCTGCTTTTGGGCAAGGGCGAGAAGAGCGGTGGTGGCAACCGCCGACCCTCGGTGCTGGCCGACGCCGTCGAGGCCGTGCTGGCCGCCCTCTATATCGACGGCGGTATGGACGTCGCCCGGGCCTTCATCACCCCTTTCATCGCCCGCAAGGCCGAGGAGACCGTGCGCCAGGGCGCCACGGTGGACTATAAGACCACCCTGCAGGAAATCGTGCAGAAAAATCACGAGGAAACCCTCAGCTACCGCCTCAAAAGCGAGAGCGGCCCCGACCATGACAAGCATTTCGTCATCGAGGTGCTCATCAATACAAACCCCATCGCCGAGGGCGAGGGCAAAAGCAAAAAGCTGGCCGAACAGGCGGCGGCTCGGGCCGCCCTGGCCCTCATGGGTGCTCTCTAAGGGATGGCCAGAGCGGCCATTGTGCCCATTTTCATCCCCCACCTGGGCTGCCCCCAGCAGTGCGTCTTTTGCGACCAGCGAGCTATCGCGGCGCAAAAGGCGCCGACACCCGACACCGTCCGGGCCGAAATCGAGGCCGCCCTCACGCACGCCACCCTGCCAGAAATCGCCTTTTTCGGCGGCAGTTTCACGGCGATTGGGGAGGCCGAGCAGAAGGCCTTTCTGGCCACTGCAGCCGCCTTCGTCGAGGCCGGGAAGGCCCGTGGCATTCGCCTCTCCACCCGGCCCGACTGCGTGGATGCGGCGGTGCTTGAGCGCCTACGCCACCACCCGGTCACCACCGTCGAGCTGGGGGCACAGTCGATGGACGACACCGTCCTCCACGCCGCCGGACGGGGGCACAGCGCGGCCGACACCGTCCGCGCCGCCCGGCTCATCCGCGCGGGTGGCATCACCCTGGTGCTTCAGATGATGACCGGCCTGCCTGCCAGCACCCCCGAGCGCGACATCGGGACGGCCCGCCAGCTGGCCGCCTTAAAGCCCGCCGCCGCCCGCATTTACCCCACCTGCGTCATCCGGGGCACCCCGCTAGAGGCCCTGTGGCGGCAGGGTTCCTACACGCCCCAAGCCCTGGAGGATGCCGTCGAGACGGCGGCAGCCTGCCTCGGCATCTTCACCGAAGCCGGTATCCCAGTCATCCGCATCGGCCTCAACCCCACCGAGGAACTGTCCGGCGGCGCGGTGGCCGCGGGGCCCTATCACCCCGCCCTCGGTGAGCTTACGCGGGCCCGCCGCCTGCGGCACCTGGCGGCGCGGCAGCTGGACACGTTGCCTCAAGACAGCCGCGTCACCCTCACGGTGCCCGCCGGCAAGGCCCCGCTGCTGCGGGGCCAAAAGCGATGCAATTTGCTCTGGCTGGCTGAGCGCTATCCTGGCATGACCATGGCCATCACCGAGGCAGCTGGACAGCAGTCCGAGCTGGAAATTTTGCATATGGAGGGAACACCATGACCATCACTCCCGAGGCCCTGGACTTTCTGGTGGAAAACCGCATGCGGAATGACCGTCCGTGGTTCAACGAGCACAAGCTCCGCTACAAGGCTCTGGTCGAGGCCCCGCTGCTTGCCCTCTCCGAGGCCGTCATCCCCACCCTGGCGGAAATCGATCCGCTCATGGTGCTCGAGCCCCGGCGCACCCTCTCTCGCATCTGGCGTGACACCCGCTTCGCCAAGGATAAGACCCTCTTCCGCGACGTGTGCTGGCTCGCATTCAAGCGCGGCAAGGGCATGGTGGCCCCAGCCTTTTTCTTCGAGCTCACCCCCGCGGGCTACCGCTGGGGCTGCGGTTATTACGACACGCCGCCCCGGGTGGCCGAGCAGCTGCGGGCCTGGATTGTGGCGGACGACATCCGCTGGTTGGCCGCCCACACAGCCCTGACCTCCATCCCCGGCTGCACCCTAATCGGAGAGCGCTACAAGCGCCCTAAGTTCACGGACCAGCCCGAGGAAAAGCTGCTGTGGCTCAATCAGCGCAGCTTCGTGGCCGGCTGCGAGTACCTGCCGGTGGAAGGCTTGTTCTCCCCCGGCCTCGCCGATGAGCTGAAAGTCGGCTTCGCCGCCCTGGCCCCCATCTACCACTTCATCTTGGCGGCCCACCACGAATAGATTCATCGTGCCCTGGATGGGGAGGGGGTTTGGGGCATTCCCCCCAAGAATCTAAAAAACCGCTATCTTTACTTCTAATCCCTTACAAATGCCCTCCGCCCTTGGCGAGCGCTTCGTAAAAAAGGCTCCGAGATATCATCTCGGAGTCTTTTTGTTGAGCTCTAATCCATATACAGCGTCCGCAACAGCCGCCGTCCGGTGTCCGTCTTAAAAACCTTGTCGTGCATATCCCGCACGGCCTCGTCGGCATAGGAGAGGGCGTTGACCAAAAAATCGGCTTCCAGCAGAATCTGGTGGTCATCCCCCAGAATATCCGTGACTGTGTGATGCTTGCCGATGAGGCGGCACACCCGGTCGGCGATGGGCGCGGGATAGCCCAGCTTTTCCAGCATGGGCCGGGCAGCTAAAGGCCCCTCAAGCTCCTGATGCGGGCCCGAGGCATCGCCGTATTTTTCAAGGCTGGGGCGGATGCCGATGTCGTGGGTGATGGCGGCGGCCTCCAACACCAGCCGTGTGCGCGGCTCGAGGCCCTCGCCCTGAGCGATGGCCATGGCAAAGCCCCGCACGGCCAGAAAATGATGCACCCGCTGGGGGCATCCGCGCTCATATGCCATCATGGCGTCCAGCAGGGCGGCATGACTGTCCATATCCAAAATCCTCCTGTGCTAGGTGTCAAAAGGCGTGGCCCAAGGGCCACGCCTGAAGATTTAGCGGAATGTCTTTTTCTTGGCTCTGGCAGCCTCGCTCTTCTTGCGACGCTTTACGCTGGGGCTCTCATAATGCTCACGCCGACGGAGCTCGGAAAGCACGCCAGACTTGGCACAGGAGCGCTTGAAGCGACGCAGTGCGTTGTCCAGGGATTCATCCGGCTTAATACGGATTTCCGACATCTTTTTCCCTCCCTCCACAGCTGAGACCATAGCGGCCGCCGGGCAATCATACCATGGCGCGCCCGGTTCCGCCACTTATACATTATAGTGTTTGTCAGAGGTATTGTCAAGAGGCATGGGAAGTTTCTTTGGAGCGGGTGGGTGCAAAAATCCCTTCTATAAATGTCCTTGACCTGTTGGGGCGAAGGGCAAGACCAAGACGCCACGCGGCGGTTGCTGCGCACTCATTGCGGCTTGAGAACGTAGTTGACAATCTTCCCAGGAATCACAATCGCCTTCACCACCGTCATACCTTCAAGCAGCGCCACCACTTTTTCATCGGCCTCGACGATGGCACGCACCGTCTCGGCGTCGGCATCCGCCGGCACGGCCACCACGGCCTTGACCTTGCCGCCGATTTGTACGGCCATTTCGATGACCTCGTCCCGGGCCTTGCTCTCGTCAAACTCCGGCCAAGGCGTCACGGCCAACGGCGTCTTGCCGCCCATGAGGGCGTTGATTTCCTCGGTAATATGGGGGGCAAACGGGTTCAAAAGCGTGATAAAGGTCGTCATCTCGGCCCGGTTGACGCCATTTTTCTCCAGCTGGTTCAGGAGGCTCATGAGGGCCGCAATGGCCGTGTTGAACTTCATGGTTTCGATATCGCGCCCCACCTTTTGGATGGCCTTGTGCATGGCACTCTCGTTTGCGGCGCTGTAATCATTCCCCGGCTGAACCTTGTCGTGCAGCACGGCGATGCGCTCCAAAAACCGGCGGCAGCCCTTGATGGAGGCCGTTGACCACGGGGCCGATTTCTCGAAATCGCCGATGAACAGCTCGTAAAGCCGCAAAGTGTCGGCCCCGTGCTGGTTGATGATCTCATCGGGGTTGACAACGTTGCCCCGGGATTTGCTCATCTTCTCGCCGCTCTCGCCCAGAATCATGCCGTGGCTCGTGCGCTTTTTGTAGGGTTCGGAAGTGGGCACCACGCCGATGTCGAAGAGGAACTTGTGCCAGAACCGGCTATACAGCAGATGGAGCGTCGTGTGCTCCATGCCGCCGTTGTACCAGTCAACCGGCGTCCAGTAGTCGAGGGCCTCCTTGGAGGCCAAGGCAGTGCGGCAATGGGGGTCTGCGTACCGCAGAAAGTACCAGCACGAGCCAGCCCAGTTGGGCATGGTGTCGGTCTCCCGCCGGGCCGGGCCGCCGCAATGGGGGCAGGTGGTCTGAATCCAGGCCTCCAGCTTGGCCAGGGGGCTCTCGCCGTTGTCAGTCGTCTCATAGCTCTCCACGTCGGGCAGCACCAGAGGCAGCTCGCTCTCGGGGATGGGCACCCAGCCGCAGGCCTCGCAATACACCATGGGTATCGGCTCGCCCCAGTAGCGCTGGCGGGAGAAAACCCAGTCGCGCAGCTTATAGTTGACCTTGGGCTCACCCAAGCCCTTCTCGTTGAGCCAGGCTGTGATAGCCTTCTTGGCGTCCTCGACGGGCATACCATCGAGGAATCCGCTGTTCACCATGATGCCGGTGTCGCAATCGACGAAGGCTCCCTGCTCAATATCGCCGCCCTGCACCACCTCGACGATGGGCAGATGAAAGGTCCGGGCGAACTCCCAGTCGCGGCTGTCGTGGCCCGGCACGGCCATGATGGCGCCGGTGCCGTAGCCCATGAGGACATAGTCGGCCACAAAGATGGGGATATCCTGCCCGTTCACCGGGTTGATGGCCGTGACGCCTTGGATGCACACGCCGGTTTTGTCCTTGTTCATCTCGGTGCGCTCAAAGTCGCTCTTGCGGGCCGCCGCCTCGCGATAGGCGGCCACATCCGCATAGTTTGTCATGATGCCCTTCCACTGCTCCACAAAGGGATGCTCGGGGGAAATGACCATATAGGTGGCCCCGAACAGCGTGTCGGGCCGCGTGGTGTAGATGCGCATCTCGTCGCCCTGACTGGTCTTGAAGGTGACCTCGGCCCCCTCGCTGCGGCCAATCCAGTTGCGCTGCTGCACCTTGACGCGGTCGATATAGTCCACCGTGTCCAAATCGTCGATGAGCCGCTGGGCGTACTTGGTAATGGCCAGCATCCACTGGCTCTTCTCCCGGCGCTGAACCTCGCCGCCGCAGCGCTCGCACACCCCGGCCACCACTTCCTCGTTGGCCAGCACCACCTTGCAGCTGGTGCACCAGTTCACCGGCATGGTGCTCTTGTAGGCCAGGCCGTGCTTGTGCAGCTGGAGGAAAATCCACTGGGTCCACTTGTAATACTCGGGGTCTGTCGTGTTGACCTCGCGGCTCCAATCAAAGCTGAGGCCGATGGCCTGAAGCTGGCTCTTAAACCGCGCCACGTTGCGCTCGGTGACGATTTTTGGGTGAATTTTATGCTTGATGGCGTAGTTTTCCGTGGGCAGGCCAAAGGCGTCCCACCCCATGGGGTAGAGGACATTTTGCCCCATCATCCGGCGCTTGCGGGCCACCGTGTCGAGGGCGGTGTAGGAGCGGGGATGCCCGATGTGCAGGCCCTCGCCGGAGGGGTAGGGGAACTCGACCAGCACAAAAAACTTTTCTTTATCGCTGCCGTTTTGGGCGTGGAAGACGCCCTTTTCTTCCCAGATGTTCTGCCATTTTTTCTCAATGGCGGTAAAATCGTATTTCATGGTGTATGGCTCCTTTTTTGTGCAAAGCCCGATGGCTCCGTTAATCGTTAGTCTTCCTCTTGAACCAGACCTTTTAGGTCTACCTCGCGCGCGTCGCCCCATAGTCGCTCCAGGGCGTACAGCTCGCGGGCATCGTGCAGAAAGACGTTGACGACCACAGAGAGATAGTCGAGCAGAATCCAGTTGGAGGTGACCCCCTCGGTGTGGTGAGGGTAGAGGCCATGAGTGTCCTTGAGCTTCTTCTCAATCTCCTCGGAGAGGGCGCGAATGTGGGTGGTGGAGGTACCGGTCAGCACAATGATATAGTCGGCCAGCGTGGTTTGATCGGTGACCTCCATGGCGACGATGTCGCGCCCCTTGCGCTCGTCCGCGGTGCGGACGATGAACTCCATCAGTTCCTTCGGCTGTAAATGCTCCATATTGAACCTCGTTTCTATTCAAAGCTATTTGTTGTCATATATTCCAGCGCGGCTTGGGTGCGGCCATAGGGCGGGCGGCCCCGGCGCTCAAGGGAGGCCAGCGCCCCTTGCAGCACAGCCGCCGTGGCGGCGTCCAAATCCCGCCCGGATAGCGCCCGGATGGGTGGAACATCGGCATACTGCCGCGTCTCCTCGATCTTGTCGGCTACATAGATAATTTTCTCAAGCCGGCTCATTTGAGGTCTTCCGGTAGAATGATATCGGATGGCATCGCAGATGTGAGGCGGCTGCCCGAACTCGGCCTCGGCCAGGATGGCCGCCGTGTCGGCGTGGAGCAAAGCGTCCAAGCTGTCCTCGGGATAATCCAATATTATACCACGCTCAGCGCACATTTGCAACTGCCGTGCGATGGGCACTTCCTTGGTGATATCGTGGAGCAGCGCGGACACGCGGGCGTCCATCTCATGCTCGCCAAAGCGGCGGGCCATAGCGGCGGCACACGCCTCGGTGCCCAGCACATGGGCCAGCCGGCGCGGCGATAGCCGCTCCCGCGCCACCTGCCGCAGGGCCGATAGCCGCGCGCCCTCGCTGTAGAGGCGATGGCGTACCACATACTCGGCCACCTGAGGGGGCAGCGTCTCCGCTTCGCCCGCTCGGGCCGCCGTCGAGCTGACCACCAGGGCCTCGTTGCCCACAAAATCAACCTCAGCCCCACAGTCCTCCGCAAGCCACGCGGCCTTCTCCTCAAGGCGGAGCCGGTCTCCGCGCTCCCTCGAAACCACGGCCAGCCGCACCATCCGGGCAATCTCCCGGTATGCACGCCACCGCTCGAAGGAGAGCAGCATGTCGCTGCCGATGATGAGCCAGATGGCGTCCTCGGGCCTGTCCGCCCGGATTTTTCGCAAAGTGTCCACCGTGTAGCTGGCCCCCGCCCGCTCGAGCTCGAGGCCGCAGGCTGCACCCTTCGGGATGGCCTGTGCCGCCAGCCGCGCCATCTCGAGGCGCTGGCCAGACGTTGCGCTGCCCTCGGGCAGCGCCTTGTGGGGCGGAATGCCTGTCGGCATCAGCCACAGGGCATCCAGCCGGAGGGCCGCCACACAGGCCGCCGCCGCGGCCACATGGCCCATGTGGGGCGGGTTGAAGGTGCCGCCAAAGATGCCAAGCCTCATTTTTTCTTCTTTTTGTCGACGGGCAGCTCGATGACCGGCTTTTGGGGGTTGGCCTTGTAGAGGACAAACCGGCTGCCAATGACCTGCACCGGCTGGGCGTCCAGAGCCTCGCACAGGGCCTCGCAGGCCTCCCGCGCGGTCAGCATGGCGGTCTCGAGCACCCGCATTTTAATGAGCTCCCGGGGCTTGAGGGCCAAAGCCGCCTGGTCGATGACGGCCTGCGTGATGCCGTCCTTGCCAATCTGCTGGGTGGTGTCGATGCCGTTGGCCAGGCCTCTTAAATAGGCCCGCTGTTTGCTTGTCAGTGTCATTTTTCGATTCCTTCCAGTTGCTCCTTGAGCTTATGCAGGGCCTTGCCCCGGTGTGATATGCGGTTCTTGGTCTCTTGGGTGATTTCGGCAAAGGTGCCGTTTTCCTCAGGCACGTAGAACACCGGGTCGTAGCCAAAGCCGTTCTCGCCCCGAGGCTCTCGCAAAATGACACCGTGGCACTCGCCGCGCACGATGACCTCCCGTCCGCCGGGGAAGACGGCGGCCACCGCCGAAACAAAGCGGGCCGTGCGGCTCTCGCCGCTTACCTCCCGCAGATTGTGCAGCAGAAGGGCCGTGCGGTCGGCATCCGACCCCGCGCAGTACCGGGCCGAGTGGACGCCGGGCGCGCCGTTTAGCGCGTCCACCACCAGGCCCGAATCATCGGCAATGGCGGCCTGTCCGCTTGCGGCGCACACGGCGCGGGCCTTGATGAGGGCGTTCTCCTCAAAGGTGTCCCCCGTCTCGTCGGGCTCAATATCGAGGCCGGCCTCCGCCAGGCTCATCGTCTCGTGGCCAGCCAAAATAGCGCTCAGCTCGTAGAGCTTTTTAGGGTTGTTGCTCGCCAAAATAAATCGCATAAAATCCCTTGTTTCTCTAATAAATGTGTCTTTTCCCGAACGCCGAAGGCGTCATTTAAACAAATGCCCCACCGCGACCCGCTGTGCCGCCACCAATTGCTTAATACCCTTCTCAGCCAAGATGTACATCTCGTCCATCTCCCGCTTGGAGAAGGGCCGTTCCTCGCCGGTGCCCTGAAGCTCGATAATCTTGCCCTCGTCGTCCATGACAAAATTGAAATCGACTTCGCCGCCGCTGTCCTCCACATAGTTGAGGTCGAGCAGCGGCACATCCTTGATGATGCCGACGCTGACAGCGGCCACATAGGAGTAGAGGGGCAGCGTCTTGAAGACGCCCTCGGCCTGCAGCTTCCCCAGAGCCAGAACCAGCGCACAAAAACCGCCGGTGATGCTGGCGCACCGAGTGCCGCCGTCGGCCTGGATGACATCGCAGTCGATGGTGATGCTGCGCTCGCCCAGGCGGTCGAGGTTGGTCACCGACCGCAGGGCACGCCCGATGAGCCGCTGAATCTCGGCGGCCCGGCCATTGAGCTTGAGCTTGCCGATATCCCTTGGAGTCCGGGTGTGCGTCGCCCGCGGCAGCATGCTGTACTCGGCCGTCACCCAGCCGCGCCCCTGCCCGCGCATGAAGGGGGGCACGTTCTCCTCAATGGTGGCGTTGCAGATGACCTTTGTGTTGCCGCACGCGATGAGTACCGACCCCTCCGGGTGGCTGATGAAGCCCGGTGTGATGGTGATGGGCCGCAGGTCGGTATTCCCCCGACCGTCAAAACGCGCCATAGTGATGCTCCTTCTGTAATACGATTATGACCTTGGGGCTTCACCCCAAACCTGACAAGCTTTTTGGAAAAAAGCTTGAGCAAAAACTTACTTATTAATGCAATGTTGTGCGAAGCACAACTTGACGCTTTTTGTCGTGTCTGGCAAGACCGAGGATGGCCCTACCATCCGAGCGAGTCGCATAGCGGCGAAGGCGCGCTTTGCGCGAAAAGCAAGCGTGTTACACATGATTTTTAGAATTTTTTATCCCGAAATTGTGTTAACACAATTTCCAAAAGTTTTTGGGGGTTCCAAGGGGTATTTTTTCAAAAATACCCCTTGGTCGCCGAAGGCGGCCTGCTTAAGACAAGCTGGAACCAGGCTCGGC
>JGI994J12354_10004744_pt1 | contig 12068 bp, 10 predicted proteins | sample IntmicLarv3ML3BL_FD_12354 | JGI IMG/M metagenome (IMG submission 12354) | reverse complement strand
TGCGGTCAGCTCTCAATGTTCGGAAGCCATGGCAAGAGGTTTAGCGAAAGCGTCAAACGCCGATATCAACGTCAGTGTGACGGGAATTGCCGGTCCGGGAGGTGCCACGAAAACCAAGCCGGTCGGATTGATTTATTTTTCTGTTTATTTAAAAAATCTGAATAAATTGATGACTTTTGAATTGAAATTGTTGGGTGACAGAGATCAGAACCGGCATGAATGTGTGGCAATTATTGTTGAAAAATTGATGGAAATTGTTGATAATTTGGCTTAAATTTAATAAAAAAGTGATGTTTTTCTTTAAAAATCATCACTTTTTTTGCGAAATTTTGTAACGAAATGAAAAGTTTTCCGTCTAACCTATGAAATCTTCAGAAAAGAGTTTTGATATGAGCAAGGATTTTGAACAATTGTATAATACTTATTTCATGCAAGTATTTTCGTTTATCATGACATTATCGAAAAACCGTGATATTTCCGAAGAAATTACGCAAAAAACGTTTTTTAAAGCGATGATGGCTAAAAAAAATTATTTGGGAAAATCGTCGGAACTGACGTGGTTGTGTGCGATTGCGAAGAATTTGTTTATTGACGAAATGCGTTTGCAAAACAAATTTTCCGATAATGAAATTAAAATTGATAATATTTCGGAAAAAAACGTCGAAAACGACGTTGTGAACGAAGATACAACGTTTCGGCTGCATATGATTCTGCATAATTTAGACGAACCGTATAAAGAAGTTTTTCAATTGAGAATTTTCGGCGAAATGTCGTTTTTGAAAATCGGAAAATTGTTTGAAAAGACCGAAAATTGGGCGCGTGTGACATATCATCGTGCAAAATTGAAGATTCAGGAAAGGATGGATTATTATGAATGAAAATATGAAATATCCGTGCGAAACAATTGCGGATTTGCTGCCGCTTTTTCATGACGGCGTTTGCAGCGAATCGAGTGTGAAAATCGTTAGTGAACATTTATCAGAATGCGAAAAATGCAAGAAAACATTGGAAAAAATAAAAGATGATAATTATGATTACAGTTTACAAGCACAAAAAGAAGATGTAATCGGACATTTTGCAAAAAAAACTATGCGAAAATCACTGATTGCAGGTATTTATATATCCTGTGCTTTGTCTATTCCTGTTATTATTTGTTTAATTTCTAATTTTGGAACTGATTATGTTTTGGGTTTTTCTTTCATCGTGCTTTCAACAATGCTGGTTTTTGCGTCAGTCACAGTTGTTCCGTTGATTGCCGAAAAGAAAAAATTTATATGGTCATTATCGAGTTTTACGGTCAGTTTGATTTTATTCTTTTTTGCGAGTTGTCTGTTTTTTCACGAAAATTGGTTTTTTGTTGCGTCAATATCAACATTATTCGGGCTTTCGGTCGTTTTTTTACCGATAATATTGTATCAATTACCGCTGAAAGGATTTTTTTCGCGAAACAAAGGCTTGATTGCCATGATTATTGACACGATTCTTTTATATGCAGTTGTTTTAGCCGGCTTATTATTTATAGATTATTATGACTGGAGAACGCCTTTTTTGGTGACGACTATAAATATTTTATTTCCGTGGATTTTGTTCTTGCTAATTCGTTATTTGAAAACAGATCCTTTCATAAAAACAGGAATTTGCCTGATTTTCTGCACTTTCTGGGCAGTTTTGGAAAATGATATTATGAATATAATTTTAGAATATACGTGGCACATTTCGATATTTGATATATTTGATCCCAATTTTACGTCGATACAAAATATGAATTTTGATATGCAGCTTAAATATCTCATTCTTATTCTCGGATGTGTCTTCGGTTTTGCGTTGATTATTAACGGATTGATTTATAAATTCATAAAGAAACGTGATAATTTACGGAAAATCGGAAAAATTAAATAAAAAATTTATGGAAAAAATAAAACCCGAACAAAACTCGGATGATTTATAAAGATAATTTAAACAAGCTGAAAATTTTCGGCTTGTTTTATTTATTCTTATATGATAAAATTTAAAAGACAAATAAAACCGAAAATTGACGGGACAAATGTTATGAAATCATATATAATTTTCATGGGGTGAAAAAATGAATTGGATTAACGATGTGCAGAACGCTATAAACTTTATAGAAAATAATCTTGCGGAAAATATCAATGCTGACGATGTATCGAGATATATTCATTCGTCAACCGATTATTTCCAAAAAACTTTTTATATCGTGACGGGATTTTCCGTGAGCGAATATATGCGGAACAGGCGGCTGTCGCTTGCAGGGGAAGAACTGAAAAATACACAGGTTAAAGTTATTGATATCGCCGTGAAATACGGTTATGATTCGCCGGACAGTTTTACCAAGGCGTTTACGCGTTTTCACGGTGTTACGCCTGTTTCCGTGAAATCTTCGGGCGAAAATCCGAAATATTTCTATCCGCTTTTGATTGATATTTATATACGGGGAGGATTTAACATGGAAAGAAAAATTATACCCAACATACCTGAAATTGAATATGACGGCAACGAAGTGGCTTATGTTTTCAGTCTTTTGGCTTCGGTTTTCAACGGAGCGGGGTACAAGACTGAATCAGCTGAACTGGCGGTTTACAGCGGAATGGCGAATCGTTTCGTCTGGATACAGGGTAGTTGGAGCCGCGGATGCGAATGTTTGGGGAGTATTGACGAAACTCCGTATGAAGATATTATGCGGCTTCTTAAAACTTTTGGGTGGGAGGCTAAATGTATCAAAGTTCTTCGCGATAATCTGGGAAAACCGTTGAATATTGATAATGAACAAATAAAAAGTGATTTTGTCAATTCTATCGATAAAGGTTTTCCGATTATGTCGTTAAGTACAAAAAATCACCGGTTCAATGCGGTTATCGGTTATGAAAACTGCGGAAATACGATAATTTGCAAAGAAGGAACCGACGGACCGAATGACGAAAAGTTGTCCGTAACGGTTTCACGGGACAATTGGGAAGACACGATTTCAGATTATATTTTATTGAAAGAGAAAAAAGAAGTTGCTCCCGAACGTGAACGGTTTCTTGATTTACTGAAATTAATTATTTTCCGTGCGAAAAGAACCGATAAAATTAACGGCAGAATGAACGTTGGTTTTAGTGCATGGGAAGAATATTTATATATGCTCGAACATGAGGATTTGAGCGGGTTACCGGCGGAAAAGGTCAACGACATACTGGGACAATATTGCGACGGTTTGTGCCAAATATGGGGAAGAAACGGCGGTCTGGCATACTACCGATCAGTCGCCGAACGTTTTCCCGAATGGAAAAATGAACTGGAAGTTGCCATTGAAGCGTTCGATGAATGTTCACAATACGGCGGATTTTTGTGGTCTCAGGGAATAGGCTGGGAAGGAGAAGGACTTGAAAAGTTCCGCTCCAAAGAAGGACGAAAAATCCTTGCCGATGAAGGACGCAAAGCTATGCGTAAGGACATGGAAGCTATCGTACAGTTCGAAAAGATTTTGGAAAAAAGATAAATTAAAGATGAAATGCACCCCAAAAGTCAGATAAAAAGCGACTGATTTTTGGGGGTGTTGTTTATTATGAAATCTAATTTTCTGTTGAGATGAAAAAGGTTTTCCATCTTTTTTTAATGAAAAGTAACAAAAAAGTAATAAATATGTTGATAAAATTAATTGCATGATTTTTCTATTTATGTTATACTGATGATGGAATAAGGTGAAAGGATTGCAATTTATGAAATTTTATTTATTATATTTTAAAACAAGTTTGTTAAAAAATTTCAAGCAATTTATTTCGATGTTTTTAATAATTATTTTAATTATAATACTCATTACTGTCACTGTAGTTATGTTGGACAGCCGTTTATCTGCGGATATTAAAGAAACTATTGATAGGGGAAATGACTATCATTTATCAATTTCTACAGATGATTTATCAATTATTGATAAAATTCAAAATAATAAATGGGTCAACAATGTATCATTATATAGTTGTTCGGGATTTTTATTTAACAATATAATGATTTTTAGCGATGATACGAAATATGGACAAGTACTTATAAATGATTATCTTGTTGAAGGAAAAGCTCCCGGTGAAAATGAAATCGCTATAAATATAAACGATAAGATATTTTTCGGTGATGATGTACAATTAAATGATGAAGTAACGGTTAATATTGATTTATTCAACGGAATTTTTATTGAAAAAACATATAAAATTTCCGGTTTTTTTGACACATCGAACACAACAAATTATTCGTTGAAATATTCTTTAGTATTATCAAGTAATGAAATTAATAAACTTTATAATGAAAATAACCTTGTTCGATTTTATGTTATTCGTATTGAATTAAAAAAACCTGAATATGCAGAACGGTTCATAAATGAAAATACAGATAATGAATTGCATTTTGAAATAAATGAATCATTATATTCTGTAATTGAAGGAACAGTATTTCTTCTTCCTTATACAATTATTTGTATTTTTATTTTATTCGCAGGATGCGGGCTTATCATAGTTACGTTAAATATAATGCAAAAAAATCAGGAAAAGTTTTTTTCTATACTTCGTTCTATCGGATATTCAAATAAAAAAATTCGTAATATTTCAATAATAAATATATTAATGATAACGCTTTTAAGTATACCAATCGGCATTATTTTGGGAACGTTAATAGTTAAATTTCTTGTACCGAATGATGATATGTTATTAATATTTACCGTCAATGCGTTTTCGATATTGAAAATATTATTAACAACAATGTTTGTTATAATGATTTCCATATATATTCCATTTTTTATAATGAAGAAAAAAGATGTAATTGAAGGACTCAGCAAAAAATACAATAAAACTAATGTAAGCGAAAAATTAAGTTTTTCAATATGGTATTCATTAAAAGTTTTTTTAACAGAAAAATCCAAATATGTTGTGATTATCCTTTGTACAGCTTTATGTTTTACTTCCATCGGTACGATGCTTTATTTTCATTATAAAATGGAACAAGATATACCAAATATCTACAATGTAGATGCGGATTTTTCTTTGACAAAAACAAGGTCGGAAACCCCATGGTTTTCTGAAAATCTTTGTCAGGAAATTAAAAAAATTGACGGAATTGATAATATATATTATTTCGCAAATACCATAATAGCTTCGAGTTTTAATCATTATCATAATGAAAATGAAGAACATGATCATGAAACTATCTCGAACAAATTAATAATGATAAAAAATAAGAATAAAAGATATACAGAAGATTTACGTATTGACATATTCACAGAACCTGAATTAGCATACAGGGAAAAAGAAACTTTTAAATATATCTATGATTATGTAATCGAAGGTGACGCAGACTGTGTATTTAATGATAACGGAAAAGTTATAGTTTTTGATAATAATTGGTCAGTGGATGATAGTTATTCCTGGCATGTCGGGGACACAATAGAATTACAAAAACAATTTTCGGATAACAGAATAATAAAATATACTTTTGAAATCGGTGCGGTTGTAAAAAGTGAAGCTTCTAAATATTTTAGATTTTATACTGATTTTCCTATATTAATGTCAGCTTCTGATTATAGGGACGCAACAGAACAAACAGAAATAAATGAAATTTGGCTGGATATAGACGCCTCAAAAAAAGACAGTATTATTCAAACACTTAAAAAATTAACAATTGATGAAGAATTTTATATTAATAATTTTATGGAAAGCGATGAATATAATGATAAATTTCATGCTGTTTTCAATTACATTATAGAAATACTATGTTATTTGATAATTTTAGCAATGATTTATTTATTTTATGTTTTTTATAAATATCTTGTAAACAAAAGACTTAATGAAATTTCTTCCATATATAAAATAGGTATATCTAAATCAAATATAATAAAAATTTTCATAAATGAAAGCTTAATTATTAGTATCATTTCAAGTATTATAATTATGATCGGAACGTATGCAGTCAGCAAAAGTATTTTTTCATTTGCAGCACGTAATAACATAGCTGATGAATGGTATTTACCGCCGCATGTTTATATGTTACCTATAATAATTTGTATTCTGGCAAGCGTTTTATCAATAATAATTGCAATCTTCGGACTATTTAAACATCTTAAAAACGAGGTGATTGACAATGCTTAAAACTATAAATTTATCAAAAACATACATGCAAGGCGAAATCGAAGTCCATGCGGTTAAAAATTGTAATATACATATAAAAAAAGGCGAATTTGTGGCGGTTACAGGCACATCAGGCTCGGGTAAATCCACGCTTCTGCATTTATGCGGCGGAATGTTAAAACCGACCGAAGGTGAAATTTTTATTAACGGTCAAAATATTGCGTTGCTTAATGATGATAAATTATCGGCTATTAAGCGTAAAAATATCGGTTTTATCTTTCAGCAGTATAATCTTTTACCTTTTATGACAGCCCGTGAAAACATCATATTGCCCGCGCTGGCGGATAAAAATAAATACGACAAAGAATATCTGGAAGACATCACAAACATATTGAAAATAAATCACCGTTTAAACCATCTTCCGTCAGAATTATCGGGCGGCGAACAGCAAAGGGTTGCGATTGCACGAGCTTTGATAAACAAACCGTCAATTATTTTAGCTGACGAACCGACGGGAAATCTGGACAAAGCCAGAGCCAATGAATTACTGGACTTGCTGGTTTTATCGATGAAAAAATATAATCAGACCATTATGCTTATAACGCATGACATGGAAGTGGCAAAACGCGCAGACAGGATTTTGAAAATCGATGACGGGAAGATTATAGGTAAGGGTGATTAGTTTTTTTGTTGGGATTTGAGCGGCGTAATAAAATGGTAGGAGTATCAATGAAATTTTATATATTATACATAAAAAAGAGTATATTAAAAAATTTTAAACAAATTTTTCCGATGCTGCTAATGATTATTTTCACGGTAAGTTTGATTGTTATTTCTACGATTATACTGGAAAGCCGTCGCGTTGCGGATATTAATAATGACATTGAAAACGGCGGGATTTTTCACGTTTCGGTATATGATTTTGACGCAGAAAAATTGTTGTCATTAGAAAATGATGATGATGTCGAACGTGTAAATTTAGTTTCTGATTTGGGTACGACTGACGAAATTATGGTGCATCTTGCGAAAGTGACGCTGAAAGATTATACAAAAATTGACCGATTTACAAATAAATATACCGCGGTTTACAACGATATTGAGATTAACCATTCTTTTTATTTCGCAACAGACAGTTCGTTTTATTTGCTACCGTTTACAATAATGAATATCTTGATTTTTGTTGCGGGCAATGCGTTTATAATGACTACGTTGAATATTTGGCAAAAAAAGAACACGCAATATTTTTCCGTGTTGAAATCTATGGGTGCGACGGATAAAAAAATTAGGAATATAACTATATTTAACATGGTTTTTGTCACATTTTTGTGTATACCGATAGGCGTCGGACTTGGTGCGTTTATCGTTAAATTGCTGTTTTTCGAAAATAGCGAAGTGTTTGTTTACACTTTTAATTTTTCTGTAATTTTGAAAATCATTGGCGTGACCGGTTTTATTATTGCGTCTTCTTTGTATATGTCTTTTGGCGCTGCAAAAAGAAACGATGATATTTCGGGAATGAATTTGAAATATAAAAAAACTGAGATTCCTGAAAAAATATCGTTTAGTTTTTGGTATGTTTTGAAAAAAATCTTTGCAGAGAAATCGAAATATTTAACGATGGTGTTTTCGTCTGTTTTATGTTTTATGGCTATCAGTATTATGTTTATTTTTTATTTTTTGATGTCCGCAGAACCTATTAATGTGCGTAATTTTGAAGCGGACGTAAATATTAATACAATGGGTACTGAAATAAAAAATATATCGGAAGAAACATACTTGGAAATAAAAAATTTGAAATATATTGAAGATTTGAGCAGAATTGGCAATTCTGCCGTAGTATCTTCGTTTATGCAGCATCACGAAACTTCGGACGAAAATGCGTATATAAAAATGAAAATGATTAATAAAATAGCTTTGGATAGCACAAAAAACGGCGAAAAATATGTTGAAACAAATATTGCTTTTCGTGAAACGAAATATTTTGAGATATTAGAGCCGTTTGTTGTTGAAGGAAGTATTGAAAATGCTTTAAATATAGCCGGACAGGTTATAATATTCGATCAATCTTGGCTTGCTGACGATAACTTGTCTTTTCATGTCGGCGATGAAATAAATTTGATAAAACAATGCGAACATTCGGAGGATTTTATTGAATATAAATACGAAGTTGGCGCGGTAATAAAAAGTTCATATGCTCAACATTTTGGTTTTTATTCGGATTTTCCCGTGATTATGTCATATTCGGATTATAAGGAAATTGTCGGAGCTGAGCCGATTACAGAATTGCTGATTAAATTTAATGATGAAAACAGGCATGATGCAGAACAAGCTTTGAGAAAAATTGTTTATACCGAAAAATTGAGTTATTTGGGTTATACGAATACAAGTTCGGATAAATTTAATAAAAATTTCCAAATTATTTTCAAGAAAATATTGTTGGTATCGGGTTGTTTGATTTTTGTCGCTGTTTTCTTTTTATTTTTGATTTATAATATTTATTTTATAAATAATAGATTTACTGAGTTTAAGATATTATATAATTTAGGCTTTTCCGAGCAAAAAATTTATAAAAATTTGATTTTGGAAAATGTTTTTCTCGGCTTGTTTATGTTTATTTTGGTGTTTTTCGGGACTTTGACTGTATTTTTTATTATATATGCAATTTGCAACTTGAATCCTATATTTAATGTTGTGTATTTTCCGCTTGAAACAATCTTAATTCCCGCTTTTTTCGGCGGTTTGATAAATATTTTAACTGTTATAATCGTGACACCGACATTTATCAAAAAAATAAAAAACGGGGGAACCGAAAATGATTAGGACGGCAAATTTAACCAAAGTTTATACGCAAGGTTTTACAGAGATAACAGCTTTGAAAAATTGCAATATTCATATTAAAAAAGGTGAATTTGTTGCAATCACAGGTGCGTCGGGTTCGGGAAAGTCAACAATTTTACATATTTGCGGAGGAATGCTTAAACCAACAGACGGAAAAATATTTATAGATAACGAAGATATTACCGAGATAAAAAGCGAAAAACTTGCCGAAATAAAACGCAAAAAGATTGGTTTTATTTTCCAGCAATTTAATTTATTGCCATTTATGACGGCACAGGAAAATATTATTATTCCAGCATTAATGGATAAAAACAAGTATGACAAAGATTATTTGAAAGACTTGGTATATACGCTAAAACTCACGCAGCGATTAGAACACTATCCGTCACAATTATCCGGCGGTGAGCAGCAGCGGGTTGCGATTGCGCGGGCTTTAATAAATAAACCGCCGATTATTTTGGCTGACGAACCGACGGGAAATCTGGATAAGAAAATGTCGGAGGAATTTATTTATCTGTTATCTGTATTAATAAAAAAATATGAGCAAACGGTTATGTTGGTAACGCATGATGCTAATATTGCAGAAAAAGCGGATCGGGTTATATGTATTGACGACGGGAAGATTGTGCTTGGCAGTTATTGAAGCCGGATTATTGTGATTATGAATTTATAAAGTTAAAAGGAACGATTTAAGTCGTTCCTTTTGGTTTTTATATAAAAATCAATGCTTTTTCATCGTCTGAAAGCAGTTTGCATTCACCCGGATTTAATTTCGGGTCTAATTTAAGGGAACCAATAGATGTACGTTTCAGATTTATTACTCTATTTTCGCAAGCGCCTATCATGCGTTTGACCTGGTGATATTTGCCCTCGTTTATGTAAATATTTATAGTTTTGCTATCTTCGGCTAAAACTTCGATAATCGCAGGTTTACATTGCTCGTTATTAGACAGTTGTATGCCGTTTTTTAATGATTCTATGTCTTTTTGGGTTATCGGATATTGCAGGTTTGTTTGATAAATTTTAGTGATAAGTTTTTTCGGCGTGATGATTTTATGAGCGAAACCGCCGTCGTTTGTGATTAATAAAAGTCCTGTTGTGTCGATGTCTAAACGTCCGACTGTGAAAAGATCCTTTCGTTTGAATTCGGGCGGAATTATATGCAGAACACTGCGTTTGTCGTCAAAATTCGTGCATACATAATCTGCTTGCTTGTTCATCATTATATAAATAAATTTTTCGGTTTTTATTGATTTATTATTAAATTTTATTTCGGCGTCTTCCGAAATCTGAGCGTTCGGCTCCGTTATAATGTTGTCGTTTACTTGAATTTGCCCTGTTTTTATCAGTTCGGAAACGGTTTTTCTGCTACCTAAACCTGCGTTGGATAAAATAAAATCAAGTCTTTTCATATAAATCCTTATATTCTCTTGCAATTTTCGGTTTGACCATGTATAATTATTTCAAAGCCTCTTTTGCAAGCCGATCGGCTTCTTCGTTCAGTGCAACACCCGTGTGAGCCGTCACTTTTTCGAATGTTATTTTGATGTGCGGACTGTATTTGTCCAAAAATTTCACATATTCGGTTGCAACATAGCTTTCAGCTTTCCATTCTTTGGAAAACCATTTGGCGATACCTTCATAATCGTGATATATTTTTATGGATTTATAACCGTTTTTCGCTGCCCAGTGTATGCAAAACATCGCACCCGTCAATTCTCCCGCAACGTTTCTGGACGATTTGGCTTCGGCTTTGTCTCCTATACCGTTTTGCTTGACAACTTCTTTTTTCGGCGTGATGATGACACAGCCGTACGCATACCGTTCGGTTTTTATGTCGTAACTGCCGTCAACGTAGGCGATTGGTGTGTTGTCCGTGCAATCAGGCAATTCTTCGGGCAGAAAAGTTCCGTCAAGATATGCCTGAGCCGCTTGAAGAGTATCAAAGCCTTTAAATTCGGCATTCGGATAGCCGCTTATCAGATCTTTGCATTCAAGCCACGAATTAAAAATACCTGTTTGATGACCTTTTTTTATTGCAAAAAATTTTTTCGGCATAAATTTATCCTTAAAAATAATATTTATTATATTATACATAAAATTTAATGAATTGTAAATACAGGAGCTTGATATGATTAAAAAATTGCTAAAAGGCACGGAATTAGCTGTTTCGCCGATTGCTTTGGGAACTACAAGTTTTTCGTCGCCGCTTGATGACGGCCAAAGCGGAAAACTTATGGACGATTTTATAGCGTCGGGCGGAAATTTTTTCGATACGGCGAATTGTTACGGACGCTGGCTGTCCGACGGTCTTCCGCATTGCGAAATGGCGTTGGGCAGACTGGTAAAAGCACGTAATAACCGGCATGACATCATCATTTCCTCGAAAGGCGCGCATCCGATTTTTAACACGATGCATATACCGAGAATGAGTGAAAAAGAAGTGCTGTTTGACCTCGAAGATTCGCTCAAAAATATGCAGACGGAATATATAGACTTGTATTTTCTGCACAGAGATGACCCGTCTAAAGATGTAAGCGAAATTATGACTATGCTCAATAAGTTTATAAAATCGGGCAAAATACGCTATATCGGCTGTTCGAACTGGTCGGCTGAACGTATTTCGGCGGCGAATGAATTTTGTGCGAAAGAAAATCTGCAGCCGTTTGTTGTGGATCAGAATTTAATGAATCTGGCTAAAGTCAATCCCGAAACGCTGACAGGTTCATTTCAGACATATTCGGACGAAAAAACGATTGAATTATACAACGGCGGATTGACTGCAATGCCGTATTCATCGCAAGCAGGCGGACTTTTTACCAAAATGTGCCAAGCCGATTTCATGGAAAACAATAAATATAAGCATTTACGCCATTCATACCTGAACGATGAAACGTTAAAACGTTCGGAACGCGTTAATGAGTTTGCAGAAAAAAACGGATATGAACCGACGCAGATTGCTCTTGCATGGCTGATAAACCAATCGTTTACGTGTATTCCCATTGTCGGCTCGAATACGCCCGAAAGGCTTGATGACGCTGTTAAAGCAACAGAAATTAAATTTACAAAAGATGAAATTATTTATTTGGGAGGAAAATAAAATGAATATCAAGAAAAACATGA
>JGI994J12354_10004743_pt1 | contig 12069 bp, 13 predicted proteins | sample IntmicLarv3ML3BL_FD_12354 | JGI IMG/M metagenome (IMG submission 12354) | reverse complement strand
CACGCTCACGTCAGCCCGCCGCATGGCGGGTTGGCGTTCGGCAATTTTTGTGAAATTGCGAAGTGTGATAGGTGCTGTTTTGTTCGCCGACGGTGTGTATCGGCTTAGCGTATGCTGGGGCTAATCCGAAAAGTGATTGCGAGCCCACGATGCGTACATCTCCGCCTTTTCGGCGGCGTTCGCCGCGTCATTGCCAAGCGCCAAAATGTATGCCTTAATTTTCGGCTCTGTACCTGACGGGCGGACGAGCACCGCAGTGCTATCAGCCATGTTAAATCGGAGCACATTCGAGCCCTCCGGCAGGTAATCGTGAATGCTCTCGACGGCGATACCGCGAATCGTCTGCGGAGGCGCGTTGCGCAGGCGTGCCATCAGCTCTTGCATTGCGAGCAGACCATCAACGCCCGGCATTACGAGGTTAACAGCCGCCTCGTCATAGTAGCCGACGCGCGCATAAATCGCGTCAAGTGCGTCAATCAGTGTCATTCCACGCGCGAGATAGTGCGCCGTCACCTCGACAATAATCGAAGCCGCCGTCACCGCGTCCTTGTCGCGCACGCCGTCACCAATCATGTAACCATAACTCTCCTCATACGAGAAAATTACGTTGCCGCGGCCGCTTGATTCGAGCTCTGCCTTCAGCTCTGCCATATATTTGAAGCCCGTGAACGTGTCGAAGCACTGCGCGCCGTGATATTCGGCGACACGCCGCGTCAAATCGGTTGTAACGAATGTTTTCAGAGCCGTCGGCTTCGCCGGGAGTCGCCACGCGGCTTTCCGCGCCGTGAGAAGATAATCGAGCAGCAGAGCGCCCGTTTTATGTCCCGTGATGTGGCGATACCCGCTGGTATTGGCGGCATCGCGAACGAGCACCGCAATGCGGTCGCTGTCGGGATCAGTACCTATTATAATGTGTGCGTTGACCTTTCGGGCAAGCTCCGTCGCGAGTGCGAAGCTCTCCGGATTTTCCGGATTCGGTGAGGCGACCGTGCCGAAGCTCGGGTCGGCGACCATCTGAGCCTCAACGCAGTGCAGGTGCTTCAAACCGAGGCGGTGCAACGCCTCCGGCACGAGTTTGCGCCCCGCACCGTGAAACGGCGTGTAGACGACCCGAAGCTCGTCTGCGACGGCGGGAATCGCGTTGCGGTCCGTCACCTCAGAGAGCGCGAAGTCCAAAAATGCGCTGTCCACCTCGTCCCCGAGCACCGTAATCAGCCCGTCGGCGAACGCCTCATCGTAATCGACGCGCTTAACGCTGTCGAAAATGTCAATCTGCGCCATACGCTCCGCCACGCGGGCGGAGACGGAGGTCGGAAGCTGCGCGCCGTCCGCGCCGTAGAGCTTGTAACCGTTGTACTCCTGCGTGTTGTGGCTCGCCGTGATGTTCACGCCCGCCGCACACTTGTAGTGGCGCACCGCGAACGAGAGCTCCGGCGTTGGGCGGATATCGTCAAAAATGCGGACGCGCAGTCCGTTCGCCGCAAAAACCTCCGCCGCGCAACGAGCAAACTCACGCGAGTCGTGCCGTGGGTCGAAGCAAATCGCGACCGTGCCGCCGCCGTCCTCAACAAGAATTTCCGAAAACGCCTGCGTCGTCCAGCGAACGATGTGGCGATTCATGCGGTTCAGGCCGACACCGCAAACGCCGCGAAGCCCCGCCGTGCCGAACGGCAGGGGAGCGAAGAAGCGCGACTGAACCTCGTCCGCGTTGTTTTCGATTGCCAAGAGCTCGTCGCGCTCCGAATCGGACAGCGCGGAGCTGTTCAACCACCGTGAAAGCTCGGTTGCATGGGTCATGCGTCCGAATCCTCGGGGACGATTTCGGCGCTGAGCAGGCCGAGCGCCTCCTCAAGCCGCGTTTCGGGCACATAAACCTCAACAATATGTACCTTGCGGTCCTTTTTCACCCAGCGCTTATCGGACGGAATGTTGTAAGCGGTGAGCATATTCATCGTGATTTCAACATCCATATCGTCGTTCGGTGATGTCTTTAAAAGTGCCGCCGGCACGAGCTCTCCGTCAGCTCTGAGATCCCACGGAAGCGGTTTTTCTTTCTTAAATGAAAATCCAAAAATCCCCATAATATTTCCTTTCAATACGAGAAAACGTAGTAATTGCAGTAATTATTTGTGATATTTTCCGCCGCTGTTCAAGTTGAACGCGCGATAGAGTTGCTCAGTCGCGACGACCCGCGCCAGCGAGTGCGGAAGCGTCATCCGCGACATCGAGAGGCGCAAATTCGCGCTTTTCTTAAGTTGTGAATCGAGCCCGAACGACGAACCAATCATAACGCAAATTTTCGAGTGCGTCAACGCAATTTGCTCCAGCGCGGCGGCGAGTTCCTCTGTGCTGTGCTCGCGCCCCTCGACGCAGAGTGCGATGATAAACGCGCCTTTCGGGATTTTTGCGGTCAGTTCAGCCGCCTCGCGCCGCAGAGCCGCGTCAATCTCCGCCTGCGACGGCGCGTCGCCGAGGCGCTCCTCGCGAACTTCGACAAGGCTAACATCACAATATGCGCCGAGCCGCTTAATATACTCCGCAACGGCATCGGCATAATATTTTTCCTTTATGCGCCCCGCACACAAAATCGTAAGTCCCATCATACGCCCATCGTCTCCCCAACGCAAAACTGCGGGGCCGCCGACAGGTCAACGTCGCGCCCGACTGCAATTCCTGCACTTGCGAGCGCCCCACCAACCTCCTGCAACGCAAGCTGCGGCGTGTTATTCTCACGCGATAGGTGCGCAAGCACGAGCTTCGTCGTACCCGATTGCACGAGCTCGACCGCGAGCGCGCCGCATGCGAGATTCGACAAATGCCCGACATCAGACAAAACCCGCCGCTTCAGCGACGGCGGATAGGAACCGTATTTCAGCATCGTGATATCGTGATTCGACTCAATAATCGCAAGGTCTGCGCCGCGAATGGCGGCAGAAACCTCCGCCGTGACGACACCTAAATCTGTGGCGAAAGCGAGCTTGCGCCCGCCATATGTAATCGTATATCCGACGCTGTCGGGTGAGTCGTGCGAGGTGCGGAACGCGCATACCTCAAGCCCGCGAATGTCGAAAGAGTGACCGGGTGAAATCTCCTCAGCCTCCGTACCGGCGGCGAACAGTCCGCAAATCGACGAGAGGGGAGACGGCGGCGCGATAACACGCGTCCGCGCGTTCTTGCACAGAACCCGAAGCCCGTTTGTGTGGTCTGTGTGCGCGTGCGTCACGACAACGGCGGCGAGGTCGCAGGGCGACAAGCCCTGTAGCCGCAACCCATCCGTAATTCGGCGGCAGGATATTCCCGCGTCGATTAGGATGTGCGTGTCACCCTCAGAGACGAGAGTGCAGTTGCCAGACGAGGAGCTTGCGAGAGTCGTAACGCGCATTTATACGGCGCTTGCGACGTCGACAGAGGGGTCTGCCGAACCGTCCGAGTCGGAGCCATCATCAACAGAGTGAATGTCCGCGCCGAGCGCACGGAGCTTGCCGACAATATCCTCATAACCGCGCTCGATATAATTTATGCCGGTAATCTCAGTCGTACCCTTTGCGCAAAGTCCAGCGATTACAAGCGCCGCGCCTGCACGAAGGTCGTGCGCGCGAATCGGTGCGCCGGTCAGGCGCGTTTGTCCGTCGATGATTGCGGTTTTGCCGGTAACGCGAATCGACGCGCCCATTTTTGCGAGCTCGTCAACGTATTTAAATCGTGTGTCGAAAATGCCGTCCGTAACGGTGCTTGTCCCGTCCGCAAGACACAAAAGTGTTGCAATCTGCGGCTGCATGTCGGTCGGGAAGCCGGGATACGGCATAGTTGCGACATCAATTTTGCGGAAGCGTCCGCGAGCCTCAACCACGATAGATGAGTCACCGGAGTCAAGCACGCTGACACCCATCTCACGCAGCTTGCTTGAGATACACTCAAGGTGCTTTGGGGTAACGCCGAGAATCTCGACGCGTCCGCCCGTTCCCGCGGCGGCTGCCATATAAGTGCCCGCCTCAATCTGGTCGGGGATAATCGAATATTTTCCGCCGTGCAGAGACTTCACGCCGCGAACGCGGATGACGTTCGTACCGGCTCCGCGGATATTCGCGCCCATGTAGTTTAAAAAGTTTGCAAGGTCGACGATGTGCGGCTCACGTGCGGCGTTTTCGATAATCGTCTCACCGGAGGCACGCGCGGCGGCGAGCAGAATGTTGATTGTTGCGCCGACAGACACAACGTCAAGGAAAACCTTGCCTCCCTTGAGCCCACCGTCCGTAACAGCGGTCAGGATGCCGTTTTTGATGTCGATATCCGCGCCCATTGCGACGAAGCCCTTGACATGCTGGTCAATCGGGCGCGGGCCGCCGAAATTACAGCCGCCCGGCATCGCAACGTCGGCACGTCCGCAACGACCGAGAAGCGCACCGATAAGATAATACGATGCGCGAAGTTTTTGCATAAGCTCGCCGGTTGCCGCCGTCGTCGTAACGGAGCGGCAGTCGATATCATATGCGCCGCCGCCGCAGTCAATGATTGACGCGCCCATCTGGCGCATAATCGAGAAAAGCATTGCGACATCAGAGATATCGGGCACATTATCAATGCGGCAAACGCCGTCAACAAGCAGAGCGGCGGGCAAAATTGCAACGGCGGCGTTCTTTGCGCCGCTGATTGAGACCTGTCCGTTTAGAGGCGTGCCACCACGAATAATATATTTAGACACAGGAAATCCCTCCGTGTATTTTTGTAACCTTATGGTCAATAGTATGCCCATAATTGTAACACTTTTGCAACATTGTACACTATTTTTTAATTTTTTGCAAGCAGAAAATTAACTTTTCACGCCTTTCGCCGCAAAATTTCACGGAGCCTCACAACCGAGGCGTAACGCTTTTGAACACCGCCGCATATTATAGCATTGAAATTCCCATTAAGGAGGTTAATCCTATGACCGACCAAGTTCTTCCCTTATCCGCGCCGGACAACACGCCAATCCGCGAGGCGGTGAGCATACATACGAAGAAGATTTACGATTCCTGCCGTGACAAGGATTGTATCGAGGACCTGCGCGTCTATTTAACGCGCGAGTCCCAGCGCGTAGTCGACAACGCAGTTTCAGTCCGCGCAAAGTCCGCGAAGCTGCTTTACGCTGACATCGACGTTGAGGAGGTCACATTCAACCGCGGCTATTACACCGTTGACGTGCGCTATTACTATCGCGTTTTCGGCGACGCGTTTACGCTTATCAACAAGCCGGTTCCAATCTCCGGTCTCGCCGTTTTTGACAAGCGTGTGATTCTGTTCGGAAGCGAGGGCAACGCAAAAATCTTTACGTCCAAGACCGTCCTCGGCGGCGATGATTTCGCAGAGCTCGCGTACAATAATCTTCCGACGAGCGTCGTCGAAGCTGTCGACCCGATAGTCCTGTCAATGAAGCTCGTCGACGTGTGCGACAACCGATGTGAGTTCGGAATCTCTGAAATTCCGGAGCAAATCTCTGACAACTTCGGCGGCGATCTGTCGTTCGATAACCCGAACCGCCGCGTCTATGTCACGCTCGGTCAGTTTTCGATTATCCGCTTAGAGCGCGACACGCAGCTCCTAATGCCGAGCTATGACTACTATATGCCGGATAAGGAGTGCCTCGGCTCAGGCGACGATGACGCTTGCACGCTGTTCTCGCGCATTCACTTCCCGGTGGAGGAGTTCTTCCCGCCGGACAGCTTGGAAACGCCCGAGTGCTATCGCGAGGCGAAAGAAAAATACAACTGAACCCATACAAATTCGAAGCCCCGCCGAAAAGGCGGAGCTTCGTTTTGTGCTTGCGCAACTCAGTTGCGTGTGTTATACTGACAGGTATGATAATTCTTGGAATTGACCCGGGTATCGCAACCGTGGGCTTCGGCGTAATTGAGGCTGTCGGCTCGCGAATGCGCTATATCCGTCACGGCGTTATTAAAACGCCGCCGGGGCGGCTTTCGCCCCGCCTTTCACAAATACATAGTGATGTGCTGGAGCTTATCGACACGTTCCGCCCGGACGAAATCGCCGTTGAGGAGCTGTTTTTCAACACGAACCTCACGACGGGTATTTCCGTCGCGCATGGGCGCGGCGTGACGATTCTCGCCGGGGCAGAGCGCGGCGTACCGATGTTTGAGTACACGCCATTGCAGGTCAAATCTGCCGTCGTCGGATATGGGCGCGCGGAGAAACGTCAGGTTCAGATTATGGTCGCGCAGCTGCTGAAGCTTGCCGAGCCGCCAAAGCCGGACGACGCGGCGGATGCGCTGGCAATCGCTATCACACATGCAAGAAACACCGCCTCACTTCTGGGCGGTGTCGGAGGTGCAGAATGTTCTACTATATAGAGGGCACGGTCACAATAACGGATATCAACCTCGCGGTGCTCGACTGCGGCGGCGTCGGCTACGCGTGCCAGACGACGATTGCGACGCTGTCGCGGCTTGAGGTCGGCGCGAAAACGCGCCTGTACACGTATTGCAATATTAAAGAGGACGCGTTCGATATTTTCGGCTTCGCGACGCTAAGCGAGAAACGCTGTTTTGAGCTTTTGCTGTCAGTCTCCGGCGTTGGACCGAAGGCGGCGCTCGGGATTCTGTCGGCGAACACGCCGGACACGCTTGCGCTTGCGATAATTGCCGACGATGTCGCCGCGCTGACGCGCGCGCCCGGTGTCGGGAAGAAGCTCGCCCAGCGCGTGATTTTAGAGCTAAAGGATAAGGTGTCAAAGGACTCGCAGGCGCTCGCCTCGGCGGGCTTTAGCGCCCCGATTGCCGCAACTGCGGGCTCGAAATCCGACGAAGCCGCGGCGGCTCTCGCCGTGCTTGGCTACAGCGCCGGCGAGATTGCCGGAATAATGCGAAATCTCGACGTTGCCTCCATGACGACGGAGGAGATTATAAAAGCCGCACTTAAATCATAGACTTACGGAGGTTTGTAATGCCGATAGAATACTCAGACGATATCCACGCCGAACAAACACCGATGACCGCACCCGTTTTCCTGCCGGAGGATGATGCGGAGTATTCTCTGCGCCCGAAAATGCTGTCCGAATACGTCGGTCAGACGAAGGCGAAGGAGAATCTTTCGATTTTTATTGAGGGCGCAAAGCGCCGCAACGAGCCGCTTGACCACGTGCTTTTGCACGGACCACCGGGACTGGGCAAAACGACGCTCGCGGCGATAGTCGCGTCGGAGATGGGCGTAAATCTCCGCAAGACGAGCGGCCCTGCGATTGAAAAACCGCGCGACCTTGCGCAGCTCTTGACAAATCTTGATGAGAACGATGTGCTGTTCATCGACGAAATCCACCGCATGAGCCGCGCCGTTGAGGAAATTTTGTATCCCGCGATGGAGGATCGCCAGATTGACATCATAATCGGGCAGGGTCCCAGCGCGGCGAGCATTACGATTAACCTAAAACCGTTCACCCTTGTCGGGGCGACAACACGAAGCGGGCAGCTATCATCGCCGTTGCGCGACCGCTTCGGAATCGACCTAAAGCTTGAGCTGTACAACCCCGAAGAGCTCGCGACCATCATAACGCGAAGCGCCCAGATTCTCGAAATCCCGATTGAGCCGGAGGGTGCGTTCGAGCTCGCCTCCCGCGCCCGCGGAACGCCGCGAATCGCGAATCGGCTTTTGCGCCGCGTCCGCGACTTTGCGGATGTGCTCGGCAACGGGGTGATAACGAAAGAAACGGCGGATACGGCGCTCACGCGGCTCGATATTGACCGCCTCGGGCTCGATACAATTGACCGCCGACTGCTCGCGCACATCATTGAAAACTATAACGGCGGTCCCGTCGGGCTTGAGACAATCGCCGCGACAATTAATGAGGAATCAATCACGATTGAGGACGTTTACGAACCCTATCTCCTGCGCCAAGGCTTCATACGCCGCACGCCGCGCGGACGCTATGCGACGAAGCTCGCGTATGAGCACCTCGGGCTGATGTATGAGGGGATAGAGGGGCAAATGTCGATTTAAGCGATTAGGAACTCATTATAATAATGAGTGAAATATATTACTGCACCGCTGGTCGGCGCAGTGGGGGGAGAGTCTGTAATAATGGGTAAATATTTTGGTACGGACGGAATCCGCGGCGTTGCAAATAAAGAACTCACGCCGCAAATCGCATACCGCGCGGGGCTTGCCGCCGCGGCAGTTATCGGCGCGGGGAGCGCAAACCGCAGGGCGGTAATCGGCAAAGATACGCGCATTTCCTGCGATATGATTGAGGCGGCGCTCTGTGCCGGATTGTGCGCCGGCGGAGTTGATGCGGTACAGCTCGGCGTTGTGCCGACGCCCGCTGTGGCGTTCGTGGCGAGCCGTACGGGCGCGGCGTTCGGAGTTGTAATCTCTGCCTCGCACAACCCGTTTGAGCATAATGGAATTAAGTTTTTCAAGGGCGACGGCTTCAAGCTCTCTGACGGGGAAGAGGGGGCGATTGAGGCTCTTATCGACGATCCGTCGACCGCCCCTATAAAAATCGGAGCGGAGCTCGGACGCATTATAACGGGAACCGACGGGTTCAATTCGTACGTTGCGCACGTAGCGTCGCTCGCGACTAGCGATTATAAGGGATTAAAGGTCGCGTTCGACTGCGCAAACGGAGCCTCAAGCGTGACGGTGCGCAAGCTGTTCGGTCGCTTTGCCTGCAAGTCGGAATTTATCCACGACGCGCCGGACGGTATTAATATTAATGAGAACTGCGGCTCGACGCATACGGAATCTCTGCGGCGGCTCGTTTTAGACGGAGGCTTCGATGTCGGATTTGCGTTCGACGGCGACGCGGATCGCTGTCTGATTATCGACGAAAAAGGCGATACAATCGACGGTGATGTCCTGATGGCGCTTGCGGCGCAGGCGATGAAGGCGGACGGAACTCTGCGTGGCGATATGCTTGTCGGCACGATTGTGTCAAACTCCGGCTTGGACGAATTTGGTCGGAGTGAGGGGATTCGAATCCTACACTCTGATGTCGGCGACCGCCGAGTGATTGAGCTTATGCGCAAAGAGGGCGCAAACCTTGGTGGCGAGGTGTCGGGTCATACGATTTTCCTCGACCACTCTACGACGGGCGACGGACAGCTGTCCGCAATCAAGTTTTTGAACATTCTTATGGCGACGGGCGAGAGCGCCTCGAAGCTCGCGCAGCGTATTCCGAAATTCCCGCAGGCGGTTGTAAATGCACCGACCGAGAACGCCGATAAGAAGCGCCGAATGGAGTCGGCGGAGCTCGCCGCCGCAATCACGCTGGCGGAGACGGAGCTCGCCGGAGCCGGTCGCGTACTTATCCGCCCGAGCGGTACGGAGGCTCTGATTCGAGTCACGGTTGAGGCATCGACGGACGAAAAGGCGCAAAAACTTGCCGAGGAGCTCGCCGCCGCAATTGGTAGAATTTAAGTAGACCACTGCAATCGTTGTGTTTTTGACTTAACTGAGGCTTTAAATGCGCGCTAAAATAAGCGACTTTTGTGAATTTTTAACAAAATATGGCGAAATGTGAAAATAATTTTCTACATAATCAAAATAACGCTTGACAAACAAAGGCTTCACTGATATGATAGGCGGGTGTCATATAAAATAAACGAGGAAGAACTTGTGTCGCGTTATACGCGGCTTGTCCGAACGTGTGCGCGCCCGTATTTTCTTGTGGGCGGCGATGCAGAGGACTTAATACAAGAAGGAATGCTCGGTTTGCTTTCTGCAATTCGGGGTTTTGACGAGGCACGCGGTGTCAAATTTGAAACCTTTGCAGAGCTTTGCGTGCGGCGTCGTATAATTTCCGCCGTTCGCGCTTCAGCTTCACGACACAGTGAACGAGGCGATGTACCACTCGATTCTCAGCTTTTGACTGAAAGCGAATTCCACGGAGCCTATTTGCGTAGCCCTGAGGAGCTTGTCATAGCAAGAGAGCGTGTCCGCGAAATAACAGACAGCATAGGCGATTCGTTATCTAAGTACGAGTCCACGGTGCTGGGTTTATATCTTGACGGTTTTACTTATGGCGAGATGGCGAAAAAGCTAAACAAGCCGTATAAGTCCGTCGAAAACGCAATATCGCGGATTCGAAAAAAGCTCGCGCGTTTTTATTCTTCAGGCGATAACCGGTAAGCCGGTCGCAAATAATTTACCCTTCGGGGAAGACAAAAGTCAAAAGGATGGTTTCAACATGTACGAAGACAAGACCTTAGTATGTAAGGAATGCGGCAATGAGTTCATTTTCACCGCAGGTGAGCAGGAGTTCTACGCTGAGCGTGGTTTCCAGAATGAGCCCCAGCGCTGCAAGGGTTGCCGTGACAACCGCAAGAATGCGGCACGCGGTCCCCGCGAGTATTTTGCTGCAGTCTGCGCAGAGTGCGGACAGGAAGCTCGTGTACCTTTCGAGCCGAAGACGGATCGTCCCGTTTTCTGCAGCGATTGCTTCGCAAAGCGTCGCGGCGAATAATCTCATACTAATGACAAACGGAATCCGAGGATAACTCGGATTCCGTTATTTTTGTGTCCGTACCCCAATCGTTTTATCTGTGCAGATGAAACGGCTGAGGCGCGGACATATAATTTTGCGGATTTCCTCAAATCAGTTTCGCGATAGCAAGCGCAATCAGCACAAGTCCGCCGATTACCGATATATTTACCGGCAGATTTGCCGCAAGCCGCCGCCCGAGCCACATGCCGAGCCGCACCGCCCCGTACGAGAACAGAAACGAGAATATAGCTCCGACGATGACGGCTCCGACGCCGAGTCCGCTGCCGAGCGCCGTCAGCGCGGCATCCACACTCGTCGCACAGGCGAGCAGAACGCCCTCGTGTACCGACAGATTGCCGCACAGGTCACGGTCGGCGAGCTCCGGCTTTGCATAGACCTCGGAAAGCGGCGAGAACCACCGCCGAAAGTGCAAAATCAACGCCTTAAATGTGCGGTCAAAAATGCGCGTCAACCCGATAAGTAAAAGCACAGCCGCACCGATATATGCCTCCGCGCGGTCGTTTATGTGTGTGGTCACAACCGAGCCCAAAAGCCCGAACACAAGAAAAATTACGGCGCAAACGATTGCCGAAACGACGGCGGTAAAGCGCTTTAAGCGAATGCCGCGCCCGCCGCAGGCGCAGAATCCGACGAAAACGTCAGTCGCCACCGCCAGCGCAAGAACGATGGAATAGGACGATTGCGAAGCCGCAATCGCACCAAAAGCGTGCATAAAAATCACCTCTGCGGCTATTCTATGCGGCGGGGGAGTGTCCTGCCTCAACGCGACAATAAAAAGAGACATATCGCAATGCGATATGTCTCTCAATTTAGTTGTTGTCTAATCTTCGAAAATTGATGAACTACTCAGCGGAAATCATAAAGCGATAAACGGGCTGTCCGCCCTCAAGCGAAGTAATCTCAGCGCCGGAGAGTCCGTTAAGCTTTGTAATCAGAGCGTCAAATTCGTCAACGGTTGCGTCCTCGCCGGAGAATACGGTAACGAATTCGGTAGGATTCTCGGCAAGCTTTGCGCAGATTGCGTCGATAACCTCGGCAAAATCGGCACTGCTCGTCAAAAGTGCGTCGTTGATAAGCGCGAGATACTCACCCTCACTGATATCAAAGCCGTCGAAGGACGAATCGCGCGCCGCGTGCGTGACTAAAACGGTTCGGACCGCGGCGATTGCGTCTTTAATCGTCGCAACATTCTCGTCCGGCTCTGCCTCAGGATCGAACGCCAGCATTGCCGAAACGCCCTGCGGAATTGAACGCGTCGGGACGACAACAACCTGCTTTGAGCACAGCGGCGCGACCTGCTCCGCCGCCATAATGATGTTTTTGTTGTTCGGGTAGACGAACACGATCTCGGCAGGCGTGGCGTTCACGGCGGCAAGAATATCCTCAGTCGAGGGATTCATCGTCTGCCCGCCGGTGATTAGCTTGTCCGCGCCAAGGTCGGTAAAAACTGCCTCAAGCCCGTCTCCGGAACACACCGCGACAGAGCCATAACGCTTCTCAATCTCAGCCGTGGCAGGCTCTTCCACCGCACCGTTCGCCGTCGAAGCTTCCGCGGCGGGAGCGCCCGTGACGAC
>JGI994J12354_10004741_pt1 | contig 12073 bp, 9 predicted proteins | sample IntmicLarv3ML3BL_FD_12354 | JGI IMG/M metagenome (IMG submission 12354) | reverse complement strand
TTTGCTTGAACGTTTTGAGTAGTGAGAGCAGAGGATAAATTTTAATTTATGCTATGCCGAGTCACGATAAACGACTAAGTTTCTTGAATTTGTTGAGCGTAGGTGTTTCAACGAAGTTAAAGTTGAAAGTTGAAAATGAGTTTTTTTTCAATTGTGTATTAATATTTTTCATTTTTCATTTTTCATTTTTCATTGCCTGAACCCCTCCATATTCTTATATTTTCTCTTCAGAAAACGGTTATATGTCCATGTCAGCCAATATTTTGAAGTTGCCGTAAATATAAATCCGGTTATCAGCATGAAATAAGTAGCAACAGTCATACTGAAAATAGCGCTGATAATCACCACTATAGTAACAGGCAAAAGCATTCCTACAAGAGATACTATCAACATATTACCTGACGTTCCCTTCCAATTAAACATCCCGCTTTCCGAATGATCAAAATAACTTTTATTATACACCGCATTCTGAAACAAAAGAAAAAACAGGAAGCCGATTCCATAAAAGAAAGACGATATAATATACAGAAAATCGATCTTCCCGAGATAAACAGGCACCATCAATATAAGCAGTACAAATACTGAGTACGATACGTAAAGAATATATTTTGCTTTGAGCAGATCAAAGAGGGAAAAGTTTCTCGACATCAATCCATCGAAGTATGAAGATTCGGATGTAAAAATATACTGTGACATTATCAAGCCCAACCAACTAATAGCAAAAATGGTAAAAAATATCATATTAAATGTATTTGACCGGAAATTCGGTTGGTCTATCATCATAATGAACAAAAAAACAAAAAGTGGAGCGAAATACATCTGCCCTTTTAGTCGTTTTGATCGCAGTATCATCTTAATTTCCAAATTTATAAATGTTCCGATATTTCCCAATTTGTCAAGAAAAGGAACACTTAACGATGACCCGGTAATCGAGTTGCTTTTTCCTTGCATAGCCCTGTAAACATCAAGCTTCATCATTGTCAGGTTAACCGCCCAGAGTGCGGCAAAAATAAGCACAACAGCCATCCATGCAATGATATTCCCCTCAAGAATAAATGTGCATATTTTAACTATAGTATCTTCAATATTTATCCCGGGAATAAATGTAACCCCGACGATTGCCGCTACAATAATTATGGGAATAAACAAATACCAACCGCTCCTGTTCAACTGTATATTTGAAATGCTGACAAGCAAACTGTTGCATAAACACAGTAAATAAAAGAAAAGTACATACAAAAGTACGCCCGTATATCCATAATAAACAGGTATAGCCTTAAAGGCGAAAGGAATAAGCATAAAGAAAAAATACAAATTCCATACATTGGAAAATTCCTTGACAAGCAGGAAGTTGAATAATGTTGTTCGTTTGACGGGCATTGTAAGATAAGGCGCAATCTGCATCGACCCGTTTTGTTTCCATAAATATTTCAGAAGAAAATCAAACATTAACAAATATAATAGTATATAGTTAAACGATTCTATTTCTGTAGTATACATTCCAAACTTCGTTAAAATATCAAACAACAAAAATCCAAAGATCAATAGTTGCAGCCCAATATATCCGAATGTAAAAAACATAAATATTTTCAGTGCCATATTACGTTCAAACATCGGATGCCGTTTGAATGCTTTCCACTGATGTCCTCTTAGTTCATTAAATATCATAATTTTTTATTTTTTTCATCGTCAAAGATAATATTAAATATTCACCTTTTATAATGAAAGCAAAAAAATAATATAAAAAGGGCCACCTTTTGAGGCAGCCCTTGTTAATTTGTTAAAGCGTTGAATCGTTGAATCGTTGAACTGTTGAACTGTTGAATCGTTGAACTGTTGAACTGTTGAATCGTTAAAGTGTTAAATGGTTAAAACGTTATTAATACACATCAACGATTACACGATTACACGATTAAACGCTTTCCATTCATTCCTTCTCTGCAATTGATTTCCATACTAATGCGGCAATAGCAGCTCCGGCAAACGGACCTACAATAAATATCCACAACTGGTTCAAAGCCGCAGAACTACCATAAACAATGTCGAATAAAGCAGGGCCTATACTGCGTGCAGGGTTCACCGATGTTCCTGTCAAAGGAATACATACGATGTGAACAAGAACGAGTGATAATCCGATTGCTAAGCCGGCAAAATTTCCTGCTCCTTTTTTCGGGTCTGTCGTACCAAGAACAACAAGAACAAATACGAAAGTGAAAATCACCTCCGCAATCAAAGCACCTACGAGGCCAACTCCGGGTTGACATCCGTTAGAGCCTGTTTTTGTTGCAAAATCTCCGCCGGAGGCAATGTACGAAGCTCCGCCTGCATCAACGAACATAACGAGCAAATAAAGCAAAGTTGAACCGATAATTGCCCCCAACACTTGAAACAGCATATACATTCCTGCATCTTTGCCGCTTATACGCCCCGATAGAAAAGCGCCAAGCGTTATCGCAGGATTAATATGACATCCCGAAGTTCCACCGATAGTGTATGCCATAGCAATAACAGCAAGTCCGAACGCAAATGCTACAGTTAGCACCTGTGCCGTAGTCCCTACACCAAAATTAAAAATTGCACTTCCGCAACCCATTAGAACTAACACCATAGTTCCATTCATTTCTGCAATGTACTTTTTCATATTTTCTAAATCCTTTTAAGTTATTATAAAAATCAAGCAAATATAAACACATTTTTTAAAATAACAATATGTCTTTAACTTTTTTTCTTCTGTAGAATATTTTTTCCAAAATAAAACCCTCATTATAAATAAAAAAATCGTAACTTTGCACCGCTTTTATTTACAGAGAGTTATAACATATTGTCTAACGTATTAATTAACAGAGTATTAACTATTAAAATGGAAAATTTAAAGAACATTGTTCCCAATGATGATTTCAACTGGGATTCTTACGAAAAGGGTGAAGACCTCGCAGCAGGTAGAAACGTAGAAGAACTGACAAAAACTTACGACGACACATTGAACACCGTAAAGGATAAAGATGTTGTTATGGGAACAGTAACCGCTATGAACAAACGTGAAGTAGTTGTAAATATCGGTTTCAAATCAGATGGCGTTGTGCCAATGTCTGAATTTCGCTATGACCCCGACATAAAAGTGGGCGATCAGGTAGAAGTTTATATTGAAAATCAAGAAGATAAGAAAGGACAATTGATCCTTTCTCACAAAAAAGCCCGTGCGTCTCGTTCTTGGGATCGCGTAAACGAAGCTCTTGAGAAAGATGAGATAGTAAAAGGTTTTGTAAAATGTCGTACAAAAGGCGGTATGATTGTTGACGTATTTGGTATCGAAGCGTTCCTGCCCGGCTCACAGATCGATGTTAAACCTATCCGCGACTATGATGTATTCGTCAGCAAGACAATGGAATTCAAGATCGTTAAGATCAATCAGGATTTCAAAAACGTTGTTGTTTCGCATAAAGCTCTTATCGAGGCTGAACTTGAACAACAGAAGAAAGAGATCATCTCCAAACTTGAAAAAGGACAGATTCTTGAAGGAACAGTTAAGAATATCACTTCTTACGGTGTATTCGTTGACCTTGGCGGTGTAGATGGATTAATCCATATCACTGACCTTTCTTGGGGTCGCGTTTCTCATCCTGAAGAAATCGTTCAACTTGACCAGAAGGTTAATGTTGTAATACTTGACTTCGACGACGAAAAGAAACGTATCGCATTAGGTCTTAAACAATTGACACCTCATCCGTGGGATGCTCTTGACGCTGAACTTAAAGTTGGCGACAAAGTAAGCGGTAAAGTTGTTGTTATGGCCGACTATGGTGCATTCGTTGAAATAGCTACAGGTGTAGAAGGTCTTATCCACGTTTCGGAAATGAGTTGGACACAGCACCTGCGCAGCGCTCAGGACTTCATGAAAGTTGGCGACAATGTAGAGGCTGTTATCCTGACATTAGACCGCGACGAGCGTAAGATGTCTCTCGGAATCAAACAACTCAAACCGGATCCATGGGAAAATATAGAAGAACGCTTCCCGATCGGTTCTAAACACAAAGCTAAAGTTTGTAACTTCACTAACTTTGGTGTGTTTGTAGAAATTGAAGAAGGCGTTGACGGACTTATCCACATCTCCGACCTTTCATGGACAAAGAAAATCAAACATCCGAGCGAATTTACTTCAATCGGAGCTGAAATAGAAGTTCAGGTACTTGATATTGACAAAGAAAATCGTCGTTTGAGCCTCGGCCACAAACAACTCGAAGAAAATCCATGGGATGTATTCGAAGGCGTATTCACAGTAAACTCTGTTCATGACGGTACGATCATAGAAATGATGGATAAAGGCGCAGTTATCTCATTGCCTTACGGTGTTGAAGGATTCGCAACACCTAAGCATCTTGTAAAGGAAGACGGATCGCAAGCTAAGCTTGACGAAAAACTTCAGTTCAAGGTAATAGAGTTCAACAAAGAAGCGCGTCGTATCATCCTTTCTCACAGCCGTATATACGAAGATGAGCAGAAAGTAACAAAGAGAGAAGAAAGTAAAGCTAAAGGTCCTAAAAAGGAAACAGTATCAACTCCTTCTATCGAAAAAACAACGCTTGGAGATATCGAAGAACTTGCTGCCCTGAAAGAAAAAATGGAAGGCGGAGCCGGTTCGGCAGAGTAAAACCATCTCAATATTTATTGAGAATCGGATTTAGAGTATAAAAGAGGCTGTCTCAAACACATGTTGAGACGGTCTCTTTTTGCATTTATGCGACATAAACAGTTCTCTAATATTATGATATAAACACTTTTATAAAAAATACCATGAAACGATTCAGAAAGTTATTTTATGTAGCTTTCGTATTATCGCTGTTGCAATTTTCACAAGCACAGGATAAGCCGAAAGTGTATGCCGTTTCCAACGCGCACTTTGATTCCCAATGGAATTGGGATGTTCAAACCTCTATCACTGACTATGTATCGAAAACCCTCGACCAGAATCTCTTCTTGTTGAAACAATACCCGAACTACATTTTCAATTTCGAAGGAGGAATCAAGTATTATTGGATGAAAGAGTATTACCCGGATCAGTATGAAGAAGTAAAAAACTACATCAAGCAAGGCAGATGGCATGTGACGGGAAGTACTTGGGACGCAACGGATGTCAATATCCCCGCCCCGGAATCGCTGACACGAAACATTCTTTACGGACAGATGTTCTACCGGGACGAGTTTAATGTCCTGGGAACAGACATTTTCCTTCCCGACTGCTTCGGTTTCGGCTGGATTTTACCGACAATTATGTCTCATTCGGGACTGATTGGCTTTTCTACCCAAAAACTACAGTGGAGGACGAACCCATTCTTTGACGAAGGAAAAAAGATCCCGTTTGAAATAGGATTATGGAGAGGTGTCGACGGTTCTAAAATCATGTTGGTTGCCGATGGGAGAAACTACACAACACGTTGGCCATTTCATGATTTGAGCAGGGATACGAGTATTATAAGGTTTGCTGAAGAAAACCCGTTGAAAAAGGTTTACCATTACTATGGAACCGGTGATACCGGAGGCGCTCCGTCGATAGAATCCGTTATGACGGTAGAAGAAGGATTGAAAGGCGACGGACCTGTTAAGATAATCAGCGCTACAAGCGACCAACTGTACAAAGACTATCTGCCTTTCGACAAACATCCCGAATTGCCGCTCTACAATGGAGAACTTCTGATGGACGTACATGGTACAGGTTGTTATACTTCACAAGCTGCGATGAAGCTGTATAACAGGAAAAATGAGCTGCTCGGAGATGCAAGCGAACGCTTTGCCGTCGTTGCCGACTGGTTAGGAGGACAAGTTTATCCGCGCGAAACATTTGCCGATGCATGGAAAAGATTTATCTGGCACCAGTTCCACGATGACCTGACAGGAACAAGCATCCCACGCGCTTACGAATTTTCGTGGAATGACGAATTATTGTCGCAAAAACAATTTTCGCAAGTTCTCACAAGTTCTGTAGGCAGTATTACAAGAGCTTTGGAAACGAACGTGAAAGGCACTCCGCTGATTATCCAGAATACCGTTTCTCAACCGGTGAAAGATATCGTTGAAATAACTGCAAACATGCCAAAATCACAGTCGTTCGCGGTTTACGATGAAAAAGGCAATCAAGTACCTTCTCAGTTCCTTTCTTATGAGGATAACAAAGCCAAAGTATTAGTTGCCGCCGACTTGCTCCCCGTATCACTTGCCGTATACGATATCCGACCGGGAAACACCAAGCCATCTTCCGCTCTAAAAATCACCGACAACTCCATAGAAAACAGTGTCTACAAAGTGACTCTTAACTCCAACGGAGATATTGGTTCAATAATTGATAAACGATACAATAAAGAGCTGGTAAAATCGGGAAAAGCTATCCGACTTGCTCTATTCACCGAAAACGAATCGTTTTCATGGCCTGCTTGGGAAGTTATCAAAAAGACTATAGACGCATCGCCCGTTGATATCACCGAAGGGGTAAAAATTACTGTTGCCGAGAAAGGGCCGGTACGAGCTGCACTTTGTGTTGAACGTAAATATGGAGAATCTGTTTTCAAACAGTACATAAGATTAACGGAGGGTGGTCAGGATGACCGTATAGATTTCGTTACGGAAATTGACTGGAAAACATCTAATGCATTGCTAAAAGCCGAATTTCCGTTGAGCATTGAAAACGAAGCGGCTACTTACGACCTCGGGATAGGAAATGTAGAACGAAAAAACAACACAATCACGGCATACGAAGTGATAGCGCAATATTGGGCCGACCTTGCGGAAAAAGATAAATCGTACGGAGTATCGATAATGAACAACAGTAAATACGGATGGGACAAACCTGATAATAATACCCTGCGCCTGACTCTTCTTCATACTCCGAAAACGAGCAGAGGCTTTTTATATCAAGATCAACAGGATATGGGATACCATACATTTACTTATTCCCTGATGGGTCATAAAGACAGTTATGTTGAAGGCCAAACCGTGCTTAAAGCAGAATTGCTGAACCAGCCCCCGAAAGCTTTTATTGCCCCAAAACATAAGGGAACTCTCGGTCGAAGCATTTCATTTCTGAAGACAAGCAGTGACCAACTGATCGTTAAGGCGTTGAAGAAAGCTGAAAAAACAGATGATTATGTAGTTCGTCTATACGAAACTGCAGGAAAAGAAGCGCGTAATTTCGAAGTGACTTTTGCAGGAGATATTCTCGAGGCTAAGGAATTAAACGGAGTGGAAGATGTGATCGGAAACGCAACAATAAATGGAAATAAACTGATAGTCAACGCAACACCGTTTGGCATTAAAACATTCAGCGTCAAACTGAAACCGGCAACAGCAAAGCTGACTCCGCCTCAGTCACTCCCATTGCCGTTACAATACAATGTTAAGACCGCAACTTATAACGCTTTCCGAACGGATGCAAATATTGACGGAAAGGGATATTCATACGCGGCAGAGCTTCTTCCCGCGAAACTGACCGCAAACGGTATCAGTTTTAATTTAGGTAATCCGGCAATTGAAAATGCTGTCAGATGCAACGGAGATACTATACTTCTTCCGCAAAACGGACAATATAATAAATTGTATCTGTTGGCAGCATCCATCATGGGAGACTGCTATGCTACATTTTATGTGGACGACAAACCTTACGAATTAGTTATTCCTTACTATACAGGGTTTATCGGACAATGGGGTCATATCAATCATACTGAAGGTTTTTACAAACCGACGGAAGTGGCTTATATCGGAACTCACAGACATCAATATCTGGCTCGAGAAAACCGGGATGCACCTTATGAATTTACTTATATGTTCAAATTCGGCATTGATATACCTAAAAATGCAAAGAAACTTGTTCTTTCAAATAACGGTAAAGTATTGCTTTTTGCAGCCGGTCTGGCACAGAATGAGAACGACAATATCACTCCTGCAACTTGTCAGGTAACAACCGCTATGACTCCCGAACAGCTTAATACAAGCCTTAAACCGAGAAAGAACCTGTTGAAAGGAAAAACAATTATCGGTAAGTCTTCAAGGGATGAAAGTGCTGACAATGCCAATCGTAATAACTTCTTCAGAAGGTCGCAACCGGAATTTGCAATCGACGAAGATCTAACCTCTCAATGGTCTGATTTTGAAGGCGAGGGGCCGAAGTTTATTGAAATTGATATGGGAGCGGAAAATACGATTAAGGGCTGGTTTGTATTGCAGCCGGGACGAATGGGTTCCTTCAATCTTGCAGCGAAAGAATTTAGTCTCGATGTAAAGAAAAACATCAACGACCCGTGGCAAACCGTCGATTTGGTGAAAGATAACGAAGAAAGCGAAACAAACCGCTTACTCACTTCCCCTGTTTCGGCACGTTATGTTCGCCTAACAATTATAAAAGGTTCGGAAAATATGCGAGGACGCGGACAACAACAAGGTAATCAAAGAATAAACGGCGCCACAATCAGTGAATTTGAAGTATATTAAGTAGAGCATGCCTCTGCTTTTGCTAAAAAAAGTATCATACTTGTTGCAAGTGTGATACTTTTTTTCCTATATTTGCATAGTCACAAAAACATTAATACAATAGAACCATGGAAGACAAGATCGTTTATCCGGACATTTTCAAAACAGCGTGGAGAAAGCTGATGTCGCAGTTTTGGTTACTGGTAGGATTAGTTATAGGCTTCACGATTATCTATTCACTTATTACCATTTTTACGACTCCCGGAAAAGGAGAAACAATTGGCATAAGCAACATAGTAGTAATGATACTCGGGCTACTGCTCTACGGGTTGTTTTATATGGGTTTCCTGAGAAACTGCATGCAAACACTCGATGGAGAAGAGCCGCAGTTCTCCGCCTACGGACAAGTATCGCGAAAACTGCCTGTTTTCATTGTTTCTTACATACTATTTAATCTAATTTTAATTTTAGGATTGACACTCTTTATAATTCCTGGAATTTACCTCGGTATAAGACTTCAATTCTACTTAGCCTTTATTGTTGAAGAAAATTGCGGTATCTTAGAATCGTTTAAAAAGAGCTGGAACATTACAAAAGGCATGTCGTTAAAATTATTTGTGATGTGGCTCATAATGATGTTAATACTTTTTGCCGGCAGTATCGCTTTATTGATAGGCATATTTATTGCTGTTCCATTAATTATATTAATGTACGGATACATGTTTCGTAAACTCACCGAACCTGCTGCGCAATAAAATTATCACAAAGATTTTGCGTTTTGTAAAACAATATCTATATTTGCATTTAACTGTGTACGCACACAATAAATGCTGCTTAACAGAAAATGAAAAACTATCGAATAAAAGATATTGCTTCAATGGCGGGAGTATCGGCAGGTACTGTCGACCGCGTTCTCCATAACAGAGGGCGCGTATCGGATGAGTCGCTGAAAAAAGTAAAGAAAGCACTGAAAAAAATCGACTACCATCCCAATCTTATTGCCCGATCATTAGCTTCAAAAAAAGTCAGCCGCATAATGACTATCATACCATCGTTCGCTCCCGGAGAATACTGGTCGGAAGTAAGCAAGGGAATAAACAAGGCGGAGCAAGAATTTTCAGACTATCATCTTCAAGTAGAAGCACGTTTTTTCAATCAATACGACAAAAGCAGTTTTGATGCAATCGTTGAGGAATTAAAACAGGAAGACTATCACGGTGTTATAATAGCCACATTGTTCAGAGACAGCACGTTTGGCTTCACACAGTTGCTCGACAGTAAAAAAATTCCTTATATACTCATAGATGCGTACATAGAAAACACGAACTGCGTAGCATACTATGGAACAGACTCTTACAGATCCGGTTATATCGGCGGACAATTGTTATTCGCAAAAATAAAAAATGATGATAACATACTATTATTTAACATTATAAGTAAAGGCTCCGTTGACTCAACACAAGTATCGATGCGTGAAAAAGGATTTAGGGATTACCTTTCGAAAACAAGCTATTCAGGTAATATCTACCCTGTAAGCATATCCTCCAAAATGCCTGAACGTAATAAAAAAATACTTGATATGTATATGGAGATGCCTGAAAAAGAGCGTCCTCGTGCCGGAATAATATTCAATTCGCGAGTACATATACCTTCAGAATACTTTTTTAATAACAAATCGACAGATTTTTTTCTTATCGGCTACGATGCCATAGAATCTAATATAAGTTATCTAAAATCCGGAATCGTATCACATCTAATAGCTCAAAGACCTGAAGTACAGGGATATAACAGCGTGAAAGCTTTGTTTCATCACTTATCTTCTCAGACTTCTGTTTCAAAAATGAATTACATGCCGATAGACATACTTATCGATTCAAACATTGATTTCTACAATAATTACATATAAAAAAGCAAAGTAATGGAAAACAGTTTATTCAGCGTAAAAGACAAAGTAGTTGTCCTGACCGGAGGTACAGGTATACTTGGAAGCGACATGGCAAGACATTTCGCGAAGGAGAAAGCAGTGGTTGTAGTCCTCGATCTCAACGAAGAAGCAGGCGTAAAGCTTGAAGAAGAATTAAAAAAAGACGGTGGCAAAGCCCTTTTTTTAAAAACAAATGTGCTTAATAAAGAGATACTTGAGCAAAACTGTAAAGATATCGTAGACGCTTTCGGGCGTATCGATGTACTGATAAACCTTGCAGGAGGGAATATGGCCGGTGCAACAATTCCACCGGAAAAAACATTCTTTGACCTTGATATCGATGCATTTCGCAAAGTAGTTGAACTCAACCTCTTCGGAACAGTTATCCCGACAATGGTGTTCGCCAAAGTAATGGTAGACCAAAAGAAGGGAAGTATCATAAACGTTTCGTCGGAATCTGCGCTACGCCCGCTGACACGCGTTGTAGGCTACGGCTCTGCCAAAGCCGCTATCAGCAATTTCACACAATACATGGCAGGCGAACTTGCGCTGAAATTCGGTGAAGGCCTGCGCGTAAATGCTATTGCCCCCGGTTTCTTCCTGACAGACCAGAACCGCGCCCTGATGTCTAATCCCGACGGCACACCAAGCGATCGTTGCAAAACTATCGTAGCACACACACCATTCGGTCGTCTCGGCAGACCGGATGAACTATTAGGCACAGTACAATGGCTCGCCAGCGACGCCTCCGCTTTCGTAACAGGTACAATAGTACCCATAGACGGCGGTTTTGATGCGTTCTCGATTTAAGCAATGCACAATGCACAATGAAAAACAATTGACAATTGACAATTAAAATACAAAGACAAATTCGTGCAATTCTGCAGGTTTCTGTTAGCGCGGATTTGTAATCCGTGCAATTCTGCAGGCGCAGATTTTTAATCTCACTTAAACTGTGCTTTAACTTTTGCTTCATTAAGCAAAGCAACACATTAGTTTATTTTTTACATTTAGGTACTTTCAACTTTCAATTAAAAAAAACTATGGAATTAAAAGAAAATTACAAATGGTCTCTTATCGTTCCCACAAGCATGGGAATACGCCTTACCCCGACAGCTCAAGGGCAACCGATACATACAAGCAATAACTTGTTCATGCAAGCTACAAGCGCGGAGACAAACGTTGCAAACATATCCGCATACCTCGGACTTCCGGTGAAAGTACTTACCACGTTCGTAAAAGGCAGCCCTATCGCACAATTTATCAAGGACAACCTCCGCAGCCGCCACATGGAGTACGAAGGAAAAGAAGTGGAACAAGGCGGTCCGTGGGGATACCGCCACCAAATAAACATTGCCGACAGCGGATTCGGCGGAGCGCTCGCAACAACATTCCTTACAGACTACGGACAGCCTGCCGACGAAGCTCAGGTATGGAGCATCTGGGGCGGCAACGCAAGAGTACTGAGATAAATGAAAAGTTAAGAGTTAAAAATGAAAACTCTTAACTCTTAATTTTTAACTTTTAACTTTATAAGATGTTATACTACGAACAAGGCGCGCCGACAAAAGCCTTCGGGCGCGATGAAATAAGAAAAGCTCTCTTTGAAGCTTTTGACCGCTTAGGCCCACGAAAGAAAGTTCTGGCTATACCGCCAGACTTCACACGCTACCACTCCCGTGCAGGCGAACTGAC
>JGI994J12354_10004740_pt1 | contig 12075 bp, 13 predicted proteins | sample IntmicLarv3ML3BL_FD_12354 | JGI IMG/M metagenome (IMG submission 12354) | reverse complement strand
CGGTCCGGAAAGAGCAGTTTTGCGGAAAAGACAGCATTATCATTATCAGATAATCCTGTATATATGGCTACTGCAAGGGTGTGGGACGAAGAGTTTCGGCTGCGTGTCGTGCGCCATCAGGCATCACGTGGTTTGCAGTGGACAAACATTGAAGAAGAAAAAGTACTCAGTCGCCATAATCTCATGGGGCGCACAGTAGTAATAGATTGTGTAACACTATGGTGTACAAATTTTTTCTTCGACCTCGATTCTGACGTACAACAATCCCTTGAAGAAGTCAAATCGGAATTCGACAGTTTCACATCTCAAGATGCGACATTTATATTCGTTACCAACGAGATAGGATTAGGCGAAGTCTCGGATAGTGAACTGCAACGCAAATTTACCGATCTTCAAGGTTGGATAAATCAATACATTGCATCAAAAGCAGACGAAGTCATCATGATGATAAGCGGAATACCGCTAAAACTGAAATAATAAATCAACCTAACGCCACATCAAGAACCATCATCAGCACAAATCCTATTGCTACGCCTATAGTAGCAATATTGGAATGTGGACCGCGTTGCGCCTCGGGAATAAGCTCTTCAACTACGACATAAATCATTGCCCCTGCGGCAAAAGCAAGCAGATAAGGCAATATTGGCAATGTTATTTGTATCAGAAGAATCGTAATAATAGCAGCAATAGGCTCGACAATGCCCGACAGCGCACCGGTGGCAAAAGCTCTCTTACGCGACTGTCCGGCGCTTCTCAACGGCATTGAAACAATAGCTCCTTCGGGGAAATTCTGAATAGCTATTCCTATAGATAATGCCATAGCGCCTGCATAAGATATATTTGAAACGCCTTCAATCATACCCGCCAAAACAACTCCCACAGCCATTCCTTCGGGAATATTATGAAGAGTAATAGCAAAAACAAGCATCGTCGATTTTTTCAGTTTTGATTTAACACCCTCCGGTTCATTGGAATTAAAGTGAATGTGAGGAATCACGCTATCCAAAAGCAATAAAAAAGCCATCCCGCAAAGAAACCCAATTGCGGCAGGCATCCATGCAGCCGAAAGTCCCTGCTGCTCCGACATATCGATTGACGGGATAAGCAAAGACCATACCGATGCCGCAATCATCACCCCTGATGCGAAACCAAGCAATAGTTTCTGTATCTGTGATGACATTTCATTCTTTATTAAAAACACCGTTGCAGCTCCTAACAAGGTTCCGATAAAGGGTATCAGTAATCCGATTGCAATTTCCATAAACGTTAATTGAATAAATTAAAGTGTTATTCTGACGATTTCACCGTAAACGGGGAGTTTTTGCAGTGCATTTTCAGGAGATATTATTCCTGCATATACCTGTGCACACAAAAGTACTCCTCCATGAGCGAAGATGGCGATTTTATTATATCCGAAAGTCTTTTCGGTCAATTTTAACTCACTTAAAAATGATGAGACGCGTGCAAGCAGGTCTTGGTATGATTCGCCGTTGAGTGTCGGAACATGCAGGTAGTCATTGTACCATTCCTGTACCTGAGGGTCCGTTATTTCGTCGAACATCTTCATTTCCCAGTCTCCCATATGCATTTCTTTAAGGCGATTATCACGCTGTGCATCAGGATAGCCGCAATATGTCGCCAATTTCACACAGCGGCTCAACGGACTTGTATAAACAGTGTCGAAAGAGTGCATAGCAAGATTTTGCTTTACTATTTCGGCCTCTTCCTCGAAAGATGGTCTTATCGGAACATCGGTTTGTCCATAGCAGATGCCTTGGGGCACATCTACGGAGGTATGGCGTATCATAAATAATTCCATAAGCAACAAAGTGTTAGTATGTATGACAATTCGCATAATAAAAATACAGCTCCGCAACAATCGCCCGTATATCCGTTGATACGCCGCTTCATGTACAGTGTCAGTAGTATCATGGTTAAAAGCGGAGCAATCGCGCATACAAGAATTATTATGGTGGCGATGAAGTAGCCGGCGCTTGAATTATATATGCTGAGAAAAATAAGATATATGAATGGCGTCAAACCGAATAACAATCCGACGATAAACCTTACGGGCGACATTCTGTCGTAAATCTTTTTTATCTTGCTTTCTTCTTCTTTCCTGGCGTATGGCAGAAAATTGATGATTTGAGACGCACACCACTTACTCCATATATCGCATGTCAAAAATAAAATGTATTCGAAGCCTTCGAATAACAGTGCCAATGTATAAATAGAGCTTATCCATAGAAGAGCATAAACGATTAATCCAAGTACACCGTAGCTGCCGATATGCGAATCTTTCATTATCGCCAGAACCTGTTCGCGTGACCGTCCGCCTCCGAATCCGTCGAAAAAATCGGCAAGCCCGTCTTCGTGTAATGCTCCCGTTAGTAACAAGCGACTGACAAATGCAAATATAACAGCTATAACTATGTGAAAATTCAGATATACGGCAAGCAAGTAAACGGATGCCATCAGAGCGCCTGTAAGTATTCCCGTCAGCGGCCAGTATGCGACAATGCGCTTAAAACTGTCCGGTGGAACACTGCATATACGCCATAACGGCAGCCGTGTGAAAAATATAAATGCAGCGACGATATCCTTCATTTGTTAAAGTATTTAGTTACTTTTCCTTTATCGAAAGAGTCCATTTCATTTATCATACGCACTGCGGAATCAAGTATAGGATAGGCGCAAACAGCTCCTGTTCCTTCACCAAGCCGCATACCGAGGTTCAATAACGGACGAGCTTGCATTTCTCCAAGCAAAAAGTAATGTCCTGCTTCATCACTGCAATGACTGAAAATAGCATACGGCATCACTTCGGGATAAAGTCGCGACGCTGCCATCATACAGCTTGTCATAATGAAACCATCAATCAGGATTATCATTTTCAACTCTGCTGCCTGCAACATTGCTCCCACTGCCATAACCATCTCGTAACCGCCAAAATAGCGCATTACGTCTTCTGTTGAATAACAAGATTTATCGGCAGTAAATTTATCGCGTTTAACGGACCTTCCTTTAAAGTACTCGTCGTTATATTTATCAATCGCTTTTTTTAACACCTCAAACTTATGTCGAAAGCCTTCGCCATGAAGTCCTGAACCGGAACCTACACATTGAGGCAGCATTATATTCGTAAAACATGCCATCCAAATCGATGAGGCAGATGTATTACCGATTCCCATTTCCCCGATGCTTAATACATTACATCCCGTAGCATAGATATCTCTGACAACAGAAGCGCCTCGGTCAATGCACAAGTCAAATTCATCGGTTGTCATTGCAGCTTCAAATGCATAATTCCGCGTTCCTTTACGTATTTTCATATCAATAATTCCGATATCCGAAGGAAATTCGTAATCCACGCCGGCATCAACAACTTTTAGGGTAAAACCATGCTGTCGACAAAGAAAATTAACTCCTCCCCCATTACCTTTGAGAAAGTGAAGACATTGTTGCCATGTCACCTCTTTGGGTGATATACTTACTTTTTCTTCTGTTATTCCATGGTCTGCTGCAAAAATTATATTATGCGGATTACGCAGTTCCGGGGACAGGGATTGTTGTATCATACCTACCTGAACAGCAAGCTCTTCAAGTCTTCCGAGAGAACCTTTAGGCTTAGTCAGATTATCTATCTTATTTTGCAGCCTCTCTTTTATTTCTGAATCAGGATTATGTATCTGAAATTTTTTCATTCGAAACGTAGTCTATAGTAGCTGATTTTATAGCAAAGATAGCATAAGCTATGAGAAGTATGAAATAAACAAGAGTATTTTTTTCCGAGATGTAGCATTTTTTCTCTCCTTTTTCGTTCATTTATACACATAAATGCATTATCTTTGTTTCAAAATGTTGAGTTTTTAATAAATTTTATAACTTATAAGAATGCGTACTCCTGAGTTGAAAGCTTATTACAACATTGAAATAAAACAATATTTAGTCTTTTATGCATTAAATTTTTCAGAAACGTTCTAACTTTTTAAAATATAAAACCATTAAATCTATAATAATATGAAACAACTTGCAGTTTTATTCCTGTTAGTCATCGGATTAGTTTTGACATCCTTTAGTAGCGACAATTCCACTCTCGTTGAGATAAAAACGAATATGGGAGACGTAACGGTAAAATTATACGATGACACTCCGCTCCACCGTGATAATTTCATCAAACTTTGTGAGAGCGGGGCTTACGACGGGCTTTTATTTCATCGCATTATTGCTGAGTTTGTAGTTCAGGGAGGCGACCCCAACAGCAAGGAAAAAGTTCCCGGTGCACCTTATGGCAGCGGTAACGGCGGATTCACCGTACCTGCAGAAATTCAACCTCATTATTTCAACAAAAGAGGCGCTTTAATCGATGCCAAGCAGGGAGACAGCACAAATTTCAAACGTGCATCTGCAGGAACACACTTTTGTTTCGTACAGGGAAAAGTACACACTGACGAAAGCCTTGACATGACAGAAATCAGAATCAACAAAATACGTGAAGACTGGCATTACTTCCAATATAAAGCACAATTAAAAGACGAAAAGCCCGAAATCACCGCCGACACAGTTTTGTGGATGTCGACTGCTCGACAAATGGCCGTTGATGCTGTTACTGCAATTGGACCTTACCGCATAACAAAAGAACAAAGGGATGTTTACAAGACTATCGGAGGAGCGCCTCACTTAGACGGTTCGGTAACAATCTTCGGTGAAGTCGTAAAAGGATTAGATATTGTCGAGAAAATGTCACTTGTCGAAACAGACAGAAGAGACCGCCCAGTAGAAGATGTTATTATCGAATCAACCAAAGTTATCCGCAAATAAAAAACAACAAATTATAAAAATAATTATGAGTACAAAAATTATAACTACGACAATACTTCTTTCTATCTCTGTTTTATTTAGTCAACAACTATTTGCGGAGCTTAAGAATGACACGATAAATGATTCTAACACTCCGCTTCACCTTCTTTCTCCGGATTACAAGAATCCGTACAAAATGTGGACAAAAGATGAGATTAAAGAGATTCTGGATAGGGTCTTTATTTATCTGGAAAGAGAAACTCCCGCAGTAGTTATTGACTCGAAAACTAATGAAACAATAACCGATTATCGCCTTATTAATAACGATTCCCGCCTGAAAAAGGGTACATTCAGGCTTACATCCTATGAATGGGGCGTAACTTACTCAGGAATGCTTGAAGCAGCAAAGGCTACAGGCGATAAACGCTATGAACAATATGTAGGAGACAGAATGAAGTTCTTATCGGAAATCTCGCCTTATTTCAAAAAACTTAAGGACTCTGACCCCAACGGCAGTATTTTCGACCCGAACATGCGTCAGGTAATAGCTCCTCATGCCTTGGATGATGCCGGAGCTATCTGTGCCGCATCAATTAAATACAATTCAGTGAATAACATACCCGGGCTTAGGGTGTTAATTGACAATTACATGAATTATATAATGAATAATGAATACCGCCTCAGTGATGGAACATTTGCAAGGAAACGTCCGCAAATGAACACATTATGGTTAGACGACATGTATATGAGCATACCTGCCATAGTACAGATGGGAAAACTTACCGGCGAACAAAAATATTATGACGAAGCTGTTTCACAGATACTGCGCTTTTCAGAAAGAATGTTTGTTAAGGAAAAAGGATTATATATGCATGGTTGGATAGAAGGAGAAGAGCATCATCCGGCTTTTCACTGGGGGCGTGCAAATGGTTGGGCTTTACTTACTTTGACGGAAGTGCTTGATGTACTACCCGAAAACCATCCGGGACGCGATAAAGTTCTTGCCCAATATAAAGCTCATGTTAAAGGGATTACCTCATTACAGTCAAGCGAGGGCTTCTGGCATCAACTGCTTGACCGCAATGACTCTTACCTTGAAACATCAGCAACCGCCATTTTTGTTTACTGCATTGCACGTGGCATCAACAAAGGATGGCTCGATGTTATATCCTTTGCCCCGGTAGCGCATTTAGGTTGGTGTGCCATATCAACAAAAATAAATAATAACGGGCAGGTTGAAGGCACTTGTGTCGGAACAGGAATGGCTTTCGACCCGGCTTTTTATTACTACCGCCCGATAAATGTTTTCGCCGCCCACGGATACGGTCCTGTTCTTCTTGCCGGGTCTGAAATGACAAATCTTATTAATAAATTCCACCCGCGAATGAACGACAGTGCCGTACAATACTATACAACACCTCAAAAATCGAATCGACCAATTTTTTCAGTTGACGGTCAGGAGTTTTAACTTTACTCTGTTTTATGGAGAAGAAGTCAAAACGTAGTATGCCTTCTTATTTTATATTCTCTTCCATTTTATTCTTGAGAAGCCCTTCAGCATACCCCAACCATGATGTCGCAACCTTGCCTTCAGGTGATATCATTACATAATGAGGGATTCCTCTTACGCCGTAACGTAGTTTTATGCCGTTCTCGCCTTTAAAATCATTCAGGTTAACCCACGTAATATCTTTTTCTCTCGATACGCTTTCCCATATATCTTTCGAATCCGAACTTATACTTATGACAGTAAGTTTATCTTTATATATTTCCGATATCTCTTTCATCTCCGGTATAGCCATAATGCAGGGACCGCAACCGGCAGACCAAAAATCAAGAAGCAGATATTTACCTTTATAATCAGCCAAATGCTTTAGTTCTCCTTTTACGTTCCACATATCTGCATCAGCCATATCTTCTCCCTCCTTAACGATTGTCGGCGGAAAAAGATTAATATATATAGATTGCCCCTTTTCGCTATTTTTCAATTCGTCGCTCATGCTTTCGTACATACTCTTCAGTTTGCCTGTATATATCTCTGCCAAATTCATATATTTGATACTTGATGCATATCGTTCAAGTAGTCCAAGCCATAGAGGACTGTAAGTTTTATTGTTGTCCATGATATTTATTTCAATCTCCGCAACAAGGATATTTAACGAGTCGTTAATCGCAAATAGTGAATCTATTTCGGCCATAATCCTTTCAACTTGTTCGGGAATCTCCATCTTTTCAGATTTGGAATATACATCCATCATTATGACTTGCTTAATTCTTTCATATTGATTTGTCAGTACTTTATACTTATTCATTTCTATTTGCTCAGGTACAACACTATTTACATCCCAAGTGCGGAGCAACTTATCTTTTCCGGTTATTTTGATATCTGCATCGGGAGCAGTCCATACATCAAGCCATGTCGGAGGAAATCCTTCATCGTCAGACATAATGGCCATTTGTGAAGACTGATTCAATGTATCGGTATATGAAAACTTAAATTTCCCGCCAATAACAGTATCTGATTGAAAGTCAACAAACGTCCCCCCGTCTATTTTCATAAGATTTAAAACAACTCCGTCTTCTACTCCTTCAAGTTGGCCGGTAATCGTCACATTGTTGTTGCTCTTCTCATTACAGCTTGCCAAAAGATAAAACATCAGAGCTACTAAAATAAAGTATAAATTTTTCATTATCGATAATTTAAAAGTATTACAAGTTATAACGAAAAAATGGCAGAAATATTATTGAAGAATTATTTCACAATCAAATTTTCACATTTCATACAGTCTATCACCTATTTCATAAAATGCAGGTGATTTGATAATGTGGAAATGTTATAATTATCATATCTTTGTGGAGTTAAAAAGAAAAAAATGTCTAAGCATCTTGTATTAATAAACAGCAATGAGGTAATTCGGGTTTCGCCCGACAGAATTGTATATATCCTGTCGGACGGCAACTACTCAACCATGACGCTGGTCGATAAGGACGAACATGTGTTTTCTTTCAACCTTGCCTCGTTCGAAAAGATAATTGAACAGCAACTCGGCACTGATGCGCAAACATTCATCCGTCTGGGAAAAAGCCTTATAATAAACGGCAAATACATCTATTATGTCAATGTCTCAAAACAACAAATNATACTTTCTGACAGCAGTTTTCCNAACAAATTCACTCTTTCGGCATCGAAAGAAGCATTAAAAGCGCTGAAAACAGTATTGGAAGAAAGTATAAAAAGTAGGAGGATAGGTATATGATGAATCGCAATAAAAAAGATAACGAAGTATATATCCTTGGTTCGGAATCGGGAAATAACGGAAAGAAATTTTTTAATAAGGGTCTGTTAATCTTCTTATGTGTACTTTTTATTTTGATTTCCGCTATTTTATTTTTCGTATTGAATCAAAAAGAACAGACTCCGGAATACTATTTCGAACCGGAACAATCGGCGCAACAAAGCACTCCCGTTGCTACCCGGGACAATATCGAAAAAATTGAAGACTTACCGTACACGGAAGTTTTTGAAGAAAATACAAGTGATTTACCTCTAATGATTTATGTTCCTCGTAACGCTACAATGACATTAATGGTAGGCATGCCCGACAAAACGGATACAAGCATCGTTTTTGCAGCTATGGCTGCTGATATACGCAAAGACAATATGCAGATTGTCGGAGATTTTGTTCTTTCGGGAAAGCAGCTCGCACGAGGAACGGCAAAAATGGGATATGCCGCTATTACGGATAATAATGTAACTGTCGGAGTTGGCAAAACAACACCTTTATTGCAGCAGGCAATAGATAACAACGGGTATTTTTTCAGGCAATATCCTCTCGTCGCCAACGGAGAACTTATTGAAAACAAACTTAAAAACAAATCTATACGGCGCGCACTCGCTGTCAGGAATGGGACGGTCATAATTGCGGAGAGCAAAAACAGGATATCATTTCACGACTTCTCGCAAGCTCTTATTGACGTAGGGATTTCAGATGCAATATATCTTGTCGGAGGAGACGCGTTCGGCTGGTACCATGATAACAATCATGTCCGGCATGAATTAGGAACAGAACTTTCGGATATTCCGGAAAATATCTCATACATTATCTGGCGATAAAATAATCTGTTAAAACACTTTTTCGGTATTTGAAAACAGGGGTTCTACCTCTGTCCGGGATTCGTTTGCTCTTTTATTTCCGGTGTCTTTCTTTATTAATATATCATATTTGCCTAAATAACAAATAATTACTAACATTGCTAACACTTTTCCGTATGAAAAATCTTAAGACTTTACTGCTTGCTGTTTCAGGGATAATAATTGTGGTATCATCCTGCACGAAAAACATTGTAAAAACCGGTATTTCGGACGAATCGAAAATCATTGCTGTTTCCTCGGCAGATTCTATAGCTCGCGATATCGATTCCATAAAACACTTAAAGTCTTTATCTTCCGGTAAGCATATATATCTTACAATTGACGATGCGCCACTCAACGGAAGCATGTATATAGACAGTGTAATTTCCGCTGCAAAAGTTAAGACAAGCATTTTCATCGTAGGAAATCCAATACATGGCAGCGGTAAATTTAAAAAATATCATGAAACGCTAAAGGAGAATAGATATATCGAATTATATAACCATAGCTACTCACACGCTACTCACAGGTATGCCGGTTATTACAAAGAGCCGGAACAAGTAGTATCCGATTTCGAAAAAAATATGACGGAATTTAATCTGCGCCATCACATCGCCCGCTTGCCGGGACGCAACTTATGGCATTTAGGCGAACGGAAAAAGAACTATAAGCAGACCGGAGCGGAAGCGGCAAGTCTGCTTGCGGAAAAAGGTTATAAAATATTTGGTTGGGACATAGAGTGGAAGTACGACGCCAAAAACTATTCTCCTCAACAAACAGTCGAAGAGCTTATCGAAGAAATTGAAAATGCATCGGGAACATTTACCCCGAACCATACGGTGCTTCTAATGCATGACCAGATGTTCGGCAAAATAAACGAAAAGAATAACCTTGCCGAACTGATAGAAAAATTGCTTGAACGCGATTTCACGTTCGAATACCTTAGCGATTATCCGGATTTACAGGATAATTGACGGTTTACTTCGCTTCGCCTATAACAACGATATTCTTCAAACTTTTCCGTGAACTTCGCTTCTTACTTCGCCCCTTCCATATTGCTTTTACTGAATGATTCATCGGTATCGTTCACCGGTAATGCGTTCTCAATTTTTAAAACAACAGGGTTAGGCCATTTGTTATTTGTATAAAAGCGTTGTCCCCTTACAGCGCTTATCAATAAGCCGAGCGAAGTCTGCTCCCAGCGTATCGACGCATCGTATCCTTCCCTGTACTCCACAAGCTCCGATGCGTAACTTAAAACGGAAACTTTTGTTTTTTCATTTCCCCGCACTCTCCGTAAAAGGAAATCCATTCGTTCGCCATACTGCCAGTTTACCTGCGTCACGAAAGCATATACTGTTTTTTTATCGGGAGAAGAGGTGTACCATACATTCTTTTCGCGAATAACATTCCACGGGCGTATTCCGTAAACGGACTCATTATTGGCAAAATTCCACAATGCTATTTCACGCAACAATGCTTCCTGCTCAATCTGTATTTCCCCATCGGGCTTAGGACCGATATTAAGTAAAAAATTACCTCCCTTGGCACGTATTTCTATAAGCATGTTTATTACTTCCGTTCCCGTTTTATGAGGGTCGTTCGTAGGCTTATACTGCCAGTCCGTACCCATCGTATAGCAAGCTTCCCAAGGACCGGGCAGCGGCTTATCCGGCGTTCTCTGTTCAGGCGTCTCGATATGTCCGCGTGTAACCATTATATCAGGTTGCAACTCCCATGCCAACTCTTTCAGCCCTTCCGCAGGTCCGTCAAAAAAGATGATTTCAATTTTTCCGTAATTAGTTAACAGTTCGCGCAACTGTTTTTTGTCGTATTCCATCAATCCCGGATTGTTCGCAGGATAATGCATCTTATGTTGCAATCGTCCGACAGGAATATCATTTTTATAAAAGTAATAAAAATCTTCCGGTGAAAAATAAAGCCCTACCGCTATCCCCTCCGCTCGGAATGCATCGAGAATCTCTCTCGTGGCATCTCTGCCGAAAGGTGTATTCATTATGTTAAACGTCGTCGTCTTGGTGTCAAACATACAAAACCCTGAATGGTGCTTAGCCGTAAAGACTACATATTTCATGCCTGCCAACTTTGCAAGGACGGCCCATTCCGACGGATTGAACTTCGTCGGATTAAATGTCTTCGGTAATTCCGTCACAAAACGCTGTAGATAATCATCAGATGCTCCTGCCATAGAATGGCTTATCACAGCACCAAGCTGCGAATCCATGCTCCAATGGATAAACATCCCGAATCCCATATCCATAAATCGCTCGGCTACCGCAGGCTTATTATCCCGCTGTTGGGAGAAAACTGATAGCGGAATCAACAGTAACAGTAATAATGCTTTATTTTTCATTTTAATTTAATTGAATTATCTCGTCAACGTATGTGAACCCGATGTTACAAATACAGGTTTCCCTTTCGGAAAAACTAATTCCGCAGTCGTATTTTCCGGAACTATTACGTCAATTGTGACTTTTTTCCCTTTTTTCGATACCGAAACTTTAATCTCTCCGTTGACTGATGCGATTGTTGTTGAAGCTTCTTTTAATGTTCCTAATTGTGGTTTTACACGAAAAGTTTTGAAGCCCGGCGATGTAGGTTCGACCCCGCATACTTTTTGACTTAAAATGGTGAGTGGTCCCCCACTCCATGCATGATTGATCGTTCCGCCTCCAAAGCCTTCGGCACCTATTCCCCATCCTTCGAAAAGTGTGGTGTATTCATCGTAAGCAAGCATTTTTTCATAACGCTTTTTCATTCTTTCAAGCGCAAATTCCGGTTCGCCCATAATAAACAATGCCTCTAAAACATACTTTTCCATATAAGGGCTGGCATGATATTCTTTTTTCAATGTCTCTGTCAATGCACGATACATCTCTTTCGGAGCAAGACCCGAAACGACTGCCATAGCCTGCGAACGATCGTCTGTTTCGCCTTTATAGCCGGGAGAACGGTATGCCTTTCCTGCACGAAACTTAGAATCAAAATTTTTCTCGATTTTAGCCATCATTTGCCCTATCATTTCCGCATCCGCATTTTTGCCTATCATCAGCGCAAATTCACAGNTCGGNNNNGCNAAGCCAAATAGTACCAACAATTAGTTAATACTCCCATATCAATAT
>JGI994J12354_10004739_pt1 | contig 12075 bp, 12 predicted proteins | sample IntmicLarv3ML3BL_FD_12354 | JGI IMG/M metagenome (IMG submission 12354) | reverse complement strand
ATGGCTTGACTAGTACTGATGTAGTTGATACCGCATATGGTTATCTTTATAAGCAATGTAATGAGATTTTGCTGGAAGATATTAACCATTTAAGCGAAATTATGAAAGAGAAAGCTATTCAATATCAAAACACTCCATGCATTGGTAGAACTCATGGAGTTCATGCTGATATTACTTCCTTTGGTCTGAAGTTTGCGCTGTGGTACGATGAGTTGCAAAGGCAAAAAGTTCGTTTCGAATTAGCTATCAAGCAAATAGAAGTGGGGAAAATTAGCGGTGCAGTTGGTACCTTTGCTAATACGCCTCCATTCGTTCAAGATTTTGTGTGTAAGGAATTAGGGATTAATTCCAGCAATATGTCTACTCAAACTTTGCAGCGTGATCGCCATGCCTATTATCTGGCTACTTTAGCTTTAATTGCCTCAACAATTGAGAAAATAGGTATTGAATTAAGACATTTGCAACGTACTGAGGTTCGAGAATTAGAAGAAGGGTTTAGAAGTGGCCAAAAAGGCTCTAGCGCTATGCCTCATAAAAGAAATCCAATTTCTAGCGAAAATCTAGCTGGCTGTGCTCGGGTAATGAGAGGTTATATGTTGACAGGATTTGAGGATATTCCTTTATGGCATGAAAGAGATATTTCACATTCAAGCGCCGAACGAATCGTGATACCTGATGCTACGATGCTGTTGGATTATATGTTGGTTAGAATTTCAAGTGTTTTGAGTAATTTAGTTGTCTTTGAAGATAAGATGATACAAAACATTGAATTGACAAATGGAGTAATTTTTTCGCAACGAGTTATGACGACCTTAATTGACAAATGTGGTTTTACTCGAGAGAAAGCATATGATTTAGTGCAACCACTAGCAATGGAAACTTGGGAGAAGAATCTACAGTTTAGAAAGTTGCTAGAGAATAGTGAAGAACTAAGTTTAGTATTGAGTAAAACAGAATTGGACGAGTGTTTTTCGTTGCAATTTCACTTAAGAAATGTTGAGGAAATCTATCGTAGGGTAGGTATTTTCTAGTTTAATTTAATTGCAAATTGTGTTATCATTATTGTATTAGGAGCGTGAACGTATGGCAAAGGAATATATTGTTATTAATAGTCAAAAACAAAGTGAAGGTTTAATTGCATTGTCGAAGCATGTTATTGAATCTATTGTAAAGCATTCCATTGGCGAAGAGCATGATTGCTTTATTGCTGAAGAGAGCCCATTTCGTAGCTCAGTTAATTGTAAGATAGTCAAAAACAGGCTACTAATTGCGGTTGATGTTAAGTTAAAATATGGGATTAATGTGAATGAAATTTGCGAAAACCTTCAGGATAAAATTAAAAGCGTAATCTATTTGATGACAGAAATTGATTGCGATGATATAAAAATGAATGTAGTCGGCTTTATTTTCTAGTACCGCTGCTAATGGTACTTTTTTGTTGAGTTTTTTTTGTTTTATTCTTAATGAAATGAACAAGTGTTAATTTAGTTCTTTGAAGTGATTTATGTTAGAATACTAAAGTGGAGGTTATACTTATATGAAACGACGTAAACAAAGAGAGATAGTTATGACAAGTCTTTATCAGTATTTATTGCTTGATCGAGATGTTGATACGTTGTTGGAAGATAATCTTAAATTAAAAGAAAAGGATTCAATCGCGTTTATCGTAAACGTGATTGCAGAAGCAATAAATAATTATGATTCACATGTTAATAAGATTAATAGCAATTTAACAGAATGGGAATTTGAACGATTAGGTTATGTTGAACAAGCTATTATGTTAATGGCAGCCTCTGAATTAGCACTACAGCAAACTGATAGAGCGGTAGTAGTAAATGAAGCAGTGGAACTATCAAAGGAATTTTGCGATTCACAAGCATATATCTTGCTAAATGGGGTCCTTGATAAACTATGAGTACCAATATGTGGACGGTAACTAAACTTAACTTTTATTTAAAAAGTAAGTTAGATGCTGATGATTTTTTACGTAATATCCTAGTACAGGGCGAAATATCTAATTTTACGGCTCATACTAGTGGACATTGGTATTTTACTCTGAAAGACGAAAAAACGCGCGTATCGTGCGTTATGTTTGCTTCACAGGTAAAAAAGTGTGATATTGTTCCCAAAAATGGGGAAAAGGTCATTGTTAAAGGCAGTATTTCTCTTTTTGAGGCTACTGGACAATGTCAATTATACGCTACAGGTATGCAACTTGATGGAATAGGTAATCTGCATTTGGAGTTTGAGCGATTGAAAGTGCGACTTGCTACCGAAGGGCTTTTTGATGTTTCTAAGAAGAAAACTTTACCTAAATATCCTGCAAGAATTGGTGTCATCAGTGGCGAAGCAACTGCGGCGCTACATGACATTAAAATAACCATAGCGCGCCGGTGGCCAGTATGTGAATTGGTTGAATATCATTGTTTGGTCCAAGGTTCAGACGCAAAGAATCAAATTATTCAGGCTCTAGAAAAAGCTGATTCTGACAAATTAGATGTTATTATAGTTGCTCGTGGTGGTGGTTCACTTGAAGATTTGTGGCCATTTAATGAAGAAACCGTTGCAAGATGCATTTACAATTGTAATACGCCAATAGTAAGTGGAGTCGGCCATGAAGTAGATTTTACTATCTGCGACTATGTTGCAGATGTAAGAGCTGCAACTCCAACCGCGGCAGCAGAGTTAGTAACCCCAGATATTGAAGAAATAAAGTTAAAATTAGCGAGCCAAAAGAGTAAACTACAATACATCGTTGAAACCAAAACTCAGTCCCAAATATTGAGGCTGGAATATTATAATCAAAAATTAGTTAATGTTGTTAACGCTTTTACAACAAAAAGACATCAATTACAGTTAAAAGAGCAGTACCTCGTTCAGTTATCAAAACAGTTGTTGCACAAATATATTATGCAAAACAATTACTACCGCGATAAAACTACGCAACTAGTTACTCAAACATACAATGAGTCAAAGGTGAGGTTGAAAAACCGCATTGATATTTTAGCGGCGTTAAGCCCATTGGCAATTCTTAAGCGCGGGTATAGTATTATAAGTGACAGTGAAAATATTCCAATAAGGTCAATTAATGATATTGAAATAAATGATGATATTAGCCTGAAACTTTGTGATGGCAAAATAACAGCTCGAGTGTTGGAAAGAGAGGAAAACATATGAGTAAGGAAAAAAACTTTGAAGCTTCAATTAATAGGCTAGATGAAATTGTTTCTCTTTTAGAATCAAATGAACTTCCATTGGAGGAAATTATTAACCTATACTCTGAAGGTTTGGACTTAGTGGCGATTTGTGATGGAAAACTTAAGGAATTTGATGATAAAATTCAGGCTGTAGTAGCAAAACATCAAAAGGAGGAATAACAAATGTTGTTCTTTGAAGAATATTTGCATTCCTTGTATCCCAGTGCTGCAAATCTAGTTCAGCAAGCCCAGATGTATTCTTTATTTGCAGGCGGCAAAAGATTAAGACCTAATATTCTATTTGCTACCTTAGAGTGCTATGGTTTCCCAGTAGATGTTGCACTTCCTGTTGCTGCTTCCATTGAAATGATTCATACCTATTCCTTGATCCACGATGATTTACCCGCAATGGATAATGACGACTTTAGAAGGGGAAAACCTAGTTGCCATAAGCAATATGGAGAAGCAGTTGCAATATTAGCTGGTGATGGTTTATTGACAAGAGCATTTGAGACTGTCGTAAAATATGGCGGTGAAAACATTGTCAAAATCATTAGTGAAATTTCATTAGCGGCAGGTGATGCTGGAATGATATATGGGCAATTAGAAGATTTAACTCACGAAAATTCCACCGATGTTTCTATTGCCACTCTAGATAACATTCATTTGCATAAAACTGGCTGTTTGTTTAGCCTACCCTTAGTTTTGGGGGGACTAATTTCCAATAATGTAAGTGATATTGAAGTATTAAGAGAAATAGGGCAAAAATTAGGCTTGGCATTTCAAATCCAAGATGATATTTTAGATGTAACTAGCACTGAACAAGAGTTAGGAAAATCTATTAGCGATATTAAGAATGCTAAAGTGACATATGTTTCCTTATTGGGAGTTGATAAGGCAAAAATGAAAATGAAAGAGTTATATGCCGATGCAACAGTTTTGCTAAAATCGCTGAATTTTAATTCAAGCCCTTTAGAGGAATTGTTTAGTTCAATGGTTTATCGTAAGAATTGAGGTGTTTGAATGATAGTAACAGATATTGAAAATCCTAAGTTTCTTAAAAAACTTAACCGAAGTGACTGTATTAGTCTAGCGAAGGATATTCGTAATTTTTTGGTGCATTCACTATCAAAAACTGGTGGCCATCTTTCAAGTAATTTGGGGGTGGTTGAACTTACTATTGCGCTGCATAAAGTCTTTGACTCACCAAATGATAAGTTTATTTTCGATGTTGGGCATCAATCATATATTCATAAAATATTAACTGGTAGAGCCAATCAATTTGACAGTTTAAGGCAATATAATGGCCTTAGTGGCTTTCAGAAAATCAAAGAGAGCGAATACGACTGTTGGGAATCAGGGCATTCTTCGACTTCATTGTCGGCTGCTTTTGGTATGGCTGTTGCTAGAGACTTGAAAAAGGAAAACTATAGTGTTATCGCAATTATTGGTGATGGAGCCCTTACTGGAGGTATGGCATTAGAGGCTTTGAATAATATCGGTGATAGTAAATCAAAAGTGATAATTGTTTTTAATGACAATGAAATGTCAATATCAAAAAATGTTGGTGGATTGAATTCAACCTTCTCTCAATTACGTTCCTCGCGTCCATATATAGAGCTAAAGAAAGATATTAAGGGTGTTTTGGGTAGTAATAAGACTGGTAAAGTTGTACTGCAGGGAATGAGGTCTTTTAGAGATGTAATCAAAAAAGGGGTGGTAAAAGACTCCGTTTTTGGTGAATATGGTTTGGACTATCTGGGTCCAATCAATGGACATAGTTTTGGTGAACTTTTTTCAGCCTTAGAGATGGCGAAATCGCATGAAGGTTCCATTGTAATTCACGTGGTTACTAAAAAAGGGATGGGTTATCCACCAGCTCAAGGAGACAAAAACGGCTCTTGGCATGGCGTTGGAAAATTTAACGTAAAAACTGGTGAATCTTTGGAACAAATGCCGCCTAATATGAAAACATGGTCTGAGGTTGCTTCTGACGAGTTGTGTGAAATAGCTCGAACAAACGATAGAATCTGTGTTATTACACCTGCAATGCTATGTGGTAGTAAATTAGAAAAATTCAATGCTGAGTTTCCAAATCGAATTTTTGATTGTGGAATCGCAGAACAACATGCTATGACTTTTGCGGCGGGCATGGCAATAAATGGTTTTATTCCTTTTATTTCCATCTATTCTTCCTTTCTGCAACGTTGTTATGATCAAATTCACCACGATGTTGCTAGGTTGGATTTGCCAGTAATTATAGGAATCGACCGTTGCGGTATAGTTGGTGAAGATGGCGAAACACACCAAGGTATTTATGACATTTCATTTTTGTCAGCCATCCCCAATATTATAATTTCACAACCAAAAGATGATTATGAATTAAGATGTCTGCTCCACACTGCGATTGATTCCCACCATCCTTTTGCGATTAGATACCCTCGTGGCAGCATCAGTTACAATGACAAGATTCCTACTAAATTTGAGGTGGGAAAATGGGAAAAACTAAGTTATAAGAAAACAAATAATTTAGTTATAACTTATGGGCCAGAAGTTGATAGGGTTTTCGCAAAGGTAAAAGACAACGAAATTGATGTTGATGTCGTCAATGCACGTTTTATTAAGCCTCTTGACGAAGAGATGCTGATGAATATAGCCTCACATTACAAAAAAGTATACGTTTATGAAACAGACTGTAAAATTGGAGGGCTTGGTTCACAAATTCTTTCCTTTTATAACAATAATAATGTTAATATGAATATCAAAGTATTTGGGATTGATGATCACTTTGTTCAACATGGTTCCATACCGAAATTACGCCAGGTTGAAGGAATAGACATTACTTCAGTGCTGGAATATATTGAAGCAGATACAAAAGATGACTAGGTTAGATGTGTTTTTAGTTGATAATCAATATTTTTCTACTAGAAATAAAGCGCAGATGGCGATAACAAATGGAGATGTCTCTGTTAATGGAAAAACAGTAACTAAAAATGGGTTTGAAATTAATGAAGAAGATGTGGTAGCGGTTATTGATTCACTAAAGTATGTATCACGTTCTGGCTTAAAGTTAGAACAAGCATTAAAGAGTTTTAAAGTTGAAGTGAATGGAAAGATTGCTTTGGATATTGGAGCTTCAACAGGAGGGTTTACCGATTGCTTATTACAAAATGGAGCAGCGTTTGTTTATTCATTAGATGTAGGAAGAAATCAATTAGTAAAAACTTTGCGGAATAACCCTTTAGTAGAAAGTAGAGAAGGAATTAACTGTCGCTATCTCAATAAAAATGATTTTAGCAAGGAACTTGACTTAGTGGTTATGGATGTATCTTTTATTTCTTGCACTTTGATGTTTGGGGCAATTTCGAATCTATTATCGAGCACTAAAGAAGTGGTGGTATTAATTAAGCCTCAATTTGAAGTAGGGCCTAAATATATAAATAAACATGGAATTGCCACAAATCAACAAGCTGTTTTAGCAAGTATCAAAAACTGTATTGAAGTAGCTAGAAAAAACAATTTGTTTGTTCAAGATATAGTAATCTCCTCTGTAAAAGGAAGGGAAGGGAACCAAGAATATCTAGCGTATTTCATTAAGGATGGAAAAAATAACGAAATTGCGCTAAAATCTAGATTGAACAGGTGAGGTGTAAAATGATTGATAGTATTTATATCAAAAACTTTATCCTAATTGAAGAACTATCCTTGGAATTCAAGGATGGTTTTAGTGCGTTTACGGGAGAGACTGGTGCTGGCAAATCAATAGTAATGGACGCAATTGGACTTTTGTGTGGCGATAGAGTAAGCTCTGCAATGATACGAACTGGAACAGTGCAAGCAATTGTAGAAGGTTCATTCAAAATTAATTCTAGACAGCGAGATATGTTAACTGAAGCTGGCATTGAGGCTGATAACTTAATAGTTACCAGGGAATTTGATATCGAAGGAAAGAACGTTTGTCGCATAAACCAAAGAACTGTAACACTTTCCTTTTTGAAAAGCGTGGTAGGTGAGTTTGTTGATATTCATTCACAACACGACAATCAGTACTTACTAAACCAGAAATTTCATCTTTCACTTTTGGATTCATTTTGTGAAATACCTTATCTTTTAGATGAATTAGCAAAGCGCTATAAAACCTATACTAGTATAATGAAACAACTACAAAACCTTGAAGAGGTGACATTTTCTGATGCTCAATTTGAAATGTTGCAGTATCAAATTAAGGAAATTGAAGATGCAAATTTAGTGTTGGAAGAGGATAAGGACTTAGAAGAAAGAATAAAATTAATGACTTCATATGAAAAAATATACAGCAGGTTAAGTGCATCTCTATCTTTATTGGATAGCGATAGCGGTATTTTGACACAACTGCATGAAAGTTCACATCATTTAAAACAGTTAAGCGATATTGATGAAGTAGAAAGCATGTCTTCAGATACTGAGACCGCCTATTACTTACTGGTTGATATTAGAGAGCGCATTAATGATTACCTTGCTACTTGCACAATGGACGAATTCGAACTGAATCGCATGAACGAAAGGGTATTCGTGATTAATAAACTTAAGCGAAAATATGGCCGTTCTATTGGTGATATCAGGGATAAGCTAGTAAAAATGCAAGAAGAATTTGATCAAATAATGCATCGGGAAGAAGTTATTAATAAAATGAAATCGGAGCTTAAACTTGCTTACGCTAATTTTGAAACGGTTGCCTTAGAAATAAGGGCAATTCGTTATGAAAAAGCTGCAACTTTAGAAAAACAAGTGCTAGAGCAACTTGCTGAATTGCAATTGCAGAATGCAAAGTTTAGCATTAGTTTCGAAGAAAAAAATGCTGGCAGTAAAGGACTAGACGATATCACTTTTATGATTTCTATGAACCCTGGAGAACCACTAAAACCACTGCAAAAAGTAGCTAGTGGTGGTGAGCTTTCTCGGTTGATGCTTGGGTTAAAGACCATTTTTACAACTTTACAAGGAGTGTCATTAGTCGTTTTCGATGAAATCGATACAGGTGTAAGCGGAGCAGTTGCATTAAGCATTGGCAAAAAAATGCACGATATTGCCAGTTCGTCTCAAGTTTTTGCAGTTACGCATTTAGCCCAAGTGGCTGCTCATGCAGATTATCATTATAGTGTTCGTAAAACACAGTCTGAGAATAGTACTGTAACTTCTATCCACCCATTGCTTGATAATGAAAGATTAGATGAACTAGCAGCAATGGCAAGTGGAAAAGTAACAGATGTTTCTTTTAAGGCGGCAAAAGAACTATTCGAAAGGGTACAAAGTAACGAAAAAATCCAATATGATGTCTAGGTACAATGGGAGTTGTACCTTTATTATATTGATTTTTTGAAATATGTTTCTTACAATACATAAAACAGAACGTTGGGGAAGGGGATATTATGGCGAAGAGAATATTAATCGTAGAAGATGACAACAGCATTAATAGCATGCTAAATGATTTACTGTCTATTAATGGCTACCAGACGATTCAGGCGTATTCAGGAACTGAAGCAATAATGCATTTTGAAATGCAAACAGAAATTGATTTAGTTTTACTTGACTTGATGATTCCAGGGCAAAACGGCAAAGGCGTACTGAAAGCTATCAGAGAAAAAAGTAATTTACCTGTAATCGCGTTAACTGCCTTAGGTGACAAGGAAAACAAAATAAGAACCTTACAGTTAGGTGCCAATGACTATATAACAAAACCTTTTGACAATGATGAACTACTAGTCAGAATTGAAGTGCAATTCAGGACTACAACAGTATCAGCATCGAAAGATAATATACTTAGTTACAAAGACATAATACTTGACAATAACTCACATGAGGTTTTTCTAGGTGAAAAAAGGGTTATTCTTTCTAAGAAAGAGTTCGAAATCCTCAAACTATTAATGGAACACCCCAAAAGAGTATTTACCAAAGATAATATATATGAAGCAGTTTGGAATGACGTTTCTTTTGCTGATGAGAATACTATCAATGTCCATATTAGTAAAATAAGAACAAAATTAGCTGAAATTAACCCTGAACAGGAGTATATACGGACTGTTTGGGGAGTAGGGTTTAAAATGTTTTAAATGATAAAATTAAGACTTTTTTAAGGTTTGTTTTATTTTTTTTTAAAAATTGCATTCTACAATATGTTCATACAACAAAGAAAGGAAGTGTTGAGATGGAAGAGTATGTTTTAAGAACACATAATCTCACCAAACGCTATGGAGATAAAGTCGTTGTAGACAACGTCAATATTTCCATCAAAAAAGGAGACATTTATGGACTTATTGGGAGAAACGGAGCTGGAAAAACTACTTTTATTAGAATGATAACTGACTTAACTTGCGCTACTTCTGGTTCCCTTGAACTTTTTGGAAAAAAAGATGGGAAGGGTTTAGTCGAAGAAAGGAAGCGAATTGGGGGCATTATAGAAACTCCCGTTCTGTATAACGGCTTAACTGCCAAACAAAACTTAGAGTACTATCGCATTTTTAGCGGCATAGCTGATAAGAATATTATTGAGAAGTTGCTAGATACGGTTGGCTTAGAAGATACTGGGAAAAAGAAAGTTAAAGATTTCTCTTTAGGAATGAAACAACGTCTAGGGTTAGCCCTTGCGATTCTAGGAAATCCAGATTTCATCATTCTCGATGAGCCCATTAATGGTTTAGATCCAATAGGAATTGTGGAAATGAGAAACATCATTAAAAGGTTGAACACTGAATTTGAAATAACCGTCTTAATATCTAGCCATATTTTACCAGAGCTTTCGCAAATTGCCACAAAGTATGGAATAATCAATGACGGAAAATTGGTAAAAGAAGTTACAAAACAACAGTTAGACGAGGAGTGTGTTCGATCATTACTTGTTGAAGTTGATGACGTTCATAAAGCAACAATAGTCATGGAATCTTCTTTAAATACCACAAACTATGTAGTTGTTGACAACCATAAAATACGTTTGTACGATTATTTAGATAACCCTTCGGAAGTTACTTATCAACTTAACAACCAAGGTGTTAGGGTTAGTTCGATTTCTGAATTTGGAATTGATTTGGAGAACTATTTTATCAATGTAATTGGGGAGGTTAAGTAAATGTTAAACATAATGAAAGCTGACTTGTATCGCTGTGTAAGAGGGAAGGCATTTTGGATTACACTTGTAGTTCTTGTATTATTCCTAGTTGTTATGGGCATTTCAGCAACTGTAGGAACAATGGGATTGGCAAACGCGGCAATTGAAGATATGCCAAGTATAAAAGCTGGGTCATGGATTCAATTATCTCAGATGGCCACTGCCGATAACTTGTTCTATTTTTTCCTACCGATATTCGCAGCTGTAATATCTACTGATTTTACTCACGGAACTGTAAAAAATGTTTTATCAAAAGGTTGTTCAAGGACGACGTATTATCTAGCAAAATTATTCTTGTCGCTTATCGTATGCTGTGTTCTAATTGTAGTGTATGAGACTGTTCCATTTTTAGTCGGCACTGCACTATATGGTGTAGGTGATTATTTTAAGACCTACAACCCGGGCACCATACTTCTTACTCAAATACCAATCTATTTTGCAGTAGTATCGCTTGGATGTTTCATCGCACTATCTGTAAAGAAGACAGCAGTTTTGAATTCAGTATATATATCGATGTTTATAGTAACTCAAATTTTGATTATCACATTGGTTAATTTCTTCAGTTTTTTGGGAAAACTAGCTGAGTTTGAACTAGGCATGGCAATTAGAAAATTCGTGTTTGTGGAAAATATTACAACACTTGATATTCTTTCAAATAGCATCCTAGCAATAATTGTTATCCTAGTTACTACAATTGCTGGTATAATATTATTTAGAAAAAGTGAAATAAAATAGGAGGAGGTGACAGTGATGATTATTATAATATTTGCAGCTTTGGTTATTGCTGTCACCTACGTTTTTGCGCTCAAAAATGATATAAGAAAAATCGTGCGCGATTTAGATTGGATTACTGGTAATGATACCAATAAAAAACTCACAACTGAAACTTTTGACAAAGAAATAAGTAAACTGATTATTGGAATAAACCGATTTTTTGAAAAGGAAAAAGCAACAAAAGTTGCTGCGAATAGAATTAGTAACGAAACCCGCCAAATGGTTAGCAATGTTTCTCATGACTTTAGGACACCGCTAACGTCAACAATTGGGTATTTGCAATTATTATCAGATGAGAGTGTTTCGGAAACTAAAAAAGAAGAATATATTGCGATTATTGAAGCAAGGCTAAAGGAATTAGCAAAAATGATTGACAGTTTCTTTGAGTTAACTAAAATAAGCGAAAGTGGTGAAATCAAAAGGGATGAATATGTAAACTTATCTATATTGCTGGAAGACACTATTTTTCTTTACTATGAAGAACTTAAAGAAAAAGGGCTTACTCCAATTATTAATATAAACCAAGATATACATTTTTATTCAAACTCCAGTGCTTTAAAGAGGATTTTCACAAATATCATCTCTAATGCCCTGCAACATGGCGTCGAAGAGTTTAGTGCATTTGTTTCCCAAGATAAGGAAATTAAGCTAGTGTTTAGAAACAAAACTAACTCAAATGAGAAAATAGAAACGGATCAGATATTTGATAGATTTTACACCATTGATTTTTCACGCAGTTCCAAAAATACAGGTCTAGGCTTGGCAATTGTAAAGCAACTTGTCAGTTCGCTCAATGGCAGCGTTATGGCTGAACATGATGGTTGTTATCTAACAATTACTATACAATTTGAAACTGATGCCTAGGAAACTACGATTTTCCAGTTAATATGACAAAATCTCCTACTTTGTACTATAATGTTACTAGGTGAAGTTAATGAAAATTGAAGAAGCTATAACTGACTA